>WNGH01004311.1_pt1 | contig 13589 bp, 11 predicted proteins | sample 5400631 | NCBI WGS metagenome assembly WNGH01 (sample SAMN13153373, study PRJNA577476) | soil metagenome | isolation source: 115 cm soil or saprolite under Garry oak tree replicate 1 | place: USA:California | collected 2016-06-15
GCATTCACGTGTGAAGTCGTCGACGATCGCCAGAATGCGAAACCGTCGGCCATCGGCGAGCGCGTCCGACAGAAAGTCCAGGCTCCAACGCTGGTTGGGAGCTTGCGGTATCGTCATCGGCATCCGTGTTCCCAAGGCTCGTTTGCGCCCGCCACGCCGGCGCACCTGCAGCCGTTCTTCCCGGTATAGCCGCCGGAGCTTCTTGTGGTTCATGATGATGCCCTCGCGCCTGAGCAGGATGTGGAGCCGGCGATAACCGAACCGCCGGCGAATCGAAGCGAGTTCGCGCAGCCGCACCCGCACCGCCGCCTCGTCACGGCGTCGGCTGCAATAGCGCATCGATGTGCGATCACTTCCGAGCGTTGAACACGCCCGCCGCTCGCTGACCTCATACGCAACCCGCAGGTGAACGACGGCCTCTCGCCTGGCGGCGGGCGTCACCATTTTTTTGCAGCGATATCCTTCAGCATCGCGTTGTCGAGCATCGCCTCGGCCAATAGCTTCTTCAGCTTGGCGTTCTCGTCCTCCAGCGACTTCAGACGCTTCGCGTCCGACACGTCGAGACCGCCGTATCTGGCCTTCCACTTGTAAAACGTGGCGCTACTGATCCCGTGCTTGCGGCACACATCGGCCGTCTTCGCCCCGGCCTCCTGCTCCCGCAATATCCCGATGATCTGCTCTTCCGTGAACCGACTTGCCTTCATGTCCATCCCGCAGTGGGTGATGGACTCTACCCATTTTTGGAAGAGATTCCGGGGCTCAGGTCAGCCCGCCGCGAGCCCCGTTCGCACTACCATCTTTTCTGTTCAGAGCCGACCCCTGTGGTTGCGTACGCGAATTTGTGCCTTGAAATCAGGAAAATGGAGAAATCCTATATTTTTCAATGTGAACTGGCGGAGACCCTTTCCGCACCGCACCCGGCTTGTTAGAAGGCGCAACCGACGCCATAAGCTCAACAATGACCGAACCCAAAGCGCGCGATTACAGCGAAACGCTGTTTCTGCCCAAGACCGATTTTCCCATGCGCGCCGGCCTGCCGCAGCGGGAGCCGGAAATTCTCGCGCGCTGGCAAAAGCTCGATCTGTACGCGCGGCTGCGCGCCGCGGCGGCGGGCCGGCCGCGATTCGTGCTCCACGACGGTCCGCCTTACGCCAACGGCAACATCCATATCGGCCATGCGCTCAATAAGATTCTTAAGGACGTGGTGACGCGCAGCCAGCAGATGCTGGGGTTCGATTCCAATTACGTGCCGGGCTGGGATTGCCATGGCCTGCCGATCGAATGGAAGATCGAGGAAGAAAATTACCGCGCCAAAGGCAAGCCGAAGCCGGATCTGTCCAATCCGACCGCGCTGGTCGAATTTCGCCGCGAGTGCCGCCAATTCGCCGAGCACTGGATCAAGGTACAGCGCGAAGAATTTGAGCGGCTCGGCGTGGTCGGCGATTGGGCGCATCCCTACACGACGATGGACCACTTCGCCGAGGCGCAAATCGCGCGCGAACTGATGAAGTTCGCGGCTAACGGCACGCTCTACCGCGGCTCGAAGCCGGTGATGTGGTCGGTGGTCGAGAAGACTGCGCTTGCCGAGGCTGAGGTCGAGTACGAAGATTATGTATCGGATCAGGTGTGGGTGAAGTTTCCTCTGCGAAGGACTGATTCCAGTTCCTCGCGTGGAAAGTCGCCCGATCTCAGTGGAGTCGCAGTTCTGATCTGGACGACGACACCCTGGACCATCCCCGGAAATCGGGCGATCAGCTACTCTCCCAAGATCGAATACGGCCTCTATCAGGTGGTGGACGCACCATCGGACAACTGGGCGAAAGTTGGGGATCGTTTTCTCCTCGCAGATAAGCTCGCCATGGACGTGTTTCGGCAAGCGCGCGTTACCGCGTTCAAGCGGTTGGCGCCGATGACAGCCGAAAGGTTGTCCGGATTGTTATGCGATCATCCGCTCAAAAAGCTCGCCGGCTATGACTTCGCGGTGCCGCTTCTTCCCGGCGATCACGTCACCGAGGACACCGGAACGGGATTCGTCCACACCGCGCCAGGCCACGGCCGCGAAGACTTCGACCTCTGGACCGCGAACACGGCCAAGCTAGCGGCGCAGGGCATCAACACGACCATTCCCTACACGGTCGATGCCGACGGGCGGTTCACGGAGCAAGCACCGGGCTTCGCCGGCAAGCATGTCCTAACCGAGACGGGCGACAAGGGCGACGCAAACGAGGCGGTCATCAAAGCCCTGATCGAGGCCGGCATGCTGATTGCGCGCGGCCGGCTCAAACATCAATATCCGCATTCATGGCGCTCGAAGAAGCCGGTGATCTTTCGCAACACGCCGCAATGGTTCATTGCGATGGATAGGCGGATCGCTTACGCCCCGGACAAGTCCGGGGCTATGGACATCGACGGGCATCGCGACACGTTGCGCCACCGTGCGCTGGCCGCAATCAAGGCGACCCGCTGGGTACCAACGCAGGGCGAGAACCGCATCACCGGAATGATCGAGAGCCGCCCCGACTGGGTGATCTCGCGCCAGCGCGCCTGGGGTGTGCCGATCGTACTCTTCATCAAGGAAAAGCCTGACGGTTCGGTCGAGATTCTGAACGATCCCGACGTAAATGTCCGCGTCATCGAGGCCTTCGAACAGGAAGGCGCCGACGCCTGGTACAAACCCGGCGCGCGCGAGCGTTTCCTCAGCAAGCTCGCAAACGACGGGTGGCAGAAAGTCGATGACATCCTCGACGTCTGGTTCGATTCCGGATCGACGCACGCTTTCGTGCTTGAGGACCCGCAGCATTTTTCAGCGCTCGCCAACATCAAGCGCAAGGCGGACGGCGGTGGCGAGGCGATCATGTATCTGGAAGGCTCCGATCAGCATCGCGGCTGGTTTCAGTCTTCGCTGCTGGAAAGCTGCGGCACGCGCGGGCGTGCGCCGTTCGACGTCGTGCTGACCCACGGTTTCGTGCTCGACGAGGACGGCCGCAAAATGTCGAAGTCGCTCGGCAATGTCACGGCGCCGCAGGATGTGATGCGCAATGCCGGCGCTGACATCCTGCGCATGTGGGTCTGCGCCGCCGATTATGCGGATGACCTTCGTATCGGTGCTGAGATCCTGAAAACGACCGTCGATACCTATCGCAAGCTGCGCAACACGCTGCGTTGGATGCTCGGCAATCTGGCGCATTTTCATCCCGCCGATCGCATCGCGCCGGAAGCCATACCGGAAGCTTTGCCGGAACTCGAACGGCTGATGCTGCATCGGCTCGCCGAACTGGATCGGCTCGTCCGTCAGGCCTACGCGGATTTCGATTACAAACGCATCTTTGCCGCGCTCAATGCGTTCATGACGGTCGATCTCTCGGCGTTCTATTTCGATATCCGCAAGGACGCGCTTTATTGCGATCCCTATTCGTCGGCGAAGCGCAAATCGTGTCTCACGGTGCTGGACCATCTGTTTCGCGCCACTGTTTGCTGGCTCGCGCCGATGCTCTGTTTCACGGCGGAGGAGGCGTGGCTGGCGCGCGATCCGGCCGCACAATCGGTGCACCTTGAGCCTTTTCCATCCGTGCCGACCGGCTGGCGCAACGACGCGCTCGCGGAGAAGTGGCGCAAGCTGCGCGTCATTCGTCGCGTCGTTACCGGCGCGCTGGAAATCGAGCGCGCAAACAAGCGGATCGGTTCCGCGCTCGAGGCGCATCCGATTATCCACGTCGCCGATCCAGACCTGTTCGCCGCGGCCGTGGACGTCGATCTCGCCGAACTTTGCATCACCTCGGGCGCGGTTCTGGTCGAAGGCGAAGGTCCGCCCGACGCGTTCCGGCTGCCGGACGTGCCCGGCGTCGCGGTGGATCCGCGGCTTGCCGAAGGGCGCAAATGCGCGCGCTCCTGGAAAATTTCTCCTGCGGTCGGGCTCGATCCACAATTTCCCGATGTCACGCCGCGTGACGCGCAGGCGCTGCGTGAATGGGAAGCCATGCGCAAGGCGGCCGAGTAGCGGCCGAGTAGGGGGCTACATTGACCGCTGCGGTGCCTCATCGGCCGGCCGCTTCCTACCTGTGGGGACGGTTGACTGCGTTTGGCTTGACGGTCGCGGCGCTGACTTGCCTTACCGATCAGGCATCGAAGTTCTGGCTGCTATTCGACTTCGATCTCGGCGGCCGCGGCCATTTCCCGATCACGCACTTTATCGAATTGGTCCTGACCTGGAATACCGGGATCAGCTACGGCCTGTTTCCGCAGCAAGGGCCGGTCGGCGAATGGGCTTTGTTTGCTTTCAAAGTTGCTGCGGTCGGTTTCCTGTGGGGCTGGCTGGCGCGGGCAACATCACGGCTGACCGCGGCGTCGCTTGGGTTGATCATCGGCGGCGCCGTCGGCAACGCCATCGACCGGCTGCACTGGCCGGGAGTGATGGATTTCGTACTTTTCCACATCGAAACATCAAGCTTCGAGTTTCGCTGGTATGTGTTCAACCTCGCTGATGTCGCGATTGTTGCGGGTGTGGGGGTGCTGCTGTATGAATCGCTATTGGGGGGTGCCGCAAAAGCGCCCTGATCGCGTATAATAAATGCTTGGCGGGCTTTGATTATTCCGATTTTCCAGGCCGCGTGCCGGCCGGGGGCGTGCAAAGGGGTTTAGTGCTAAAGAGTTCTCTTGGGGCGAACTAGGGGTGAGGGTATGTCGCTGTATCGGGCCGTAGGCCGTGCCTGGACCGGCCGCCACACCGGCAATGGCGGCCGCAGGTCAGCCATTCATGTCGCCTTTGGCGCTGCGCTTACTGCTGCAACAGTCTGCACGTGCGGGTCCGTTGTGCGCGCCGGCGACTATGACGATCCCTCAGGCCAGTCGTTTGGTACAAGAGTTCTCCACGCGATCGGCCTGCCCGATCCCGACCATCCGGAATATGAAATCAATTACAGCGAGCGTTCGCCGCTGGTCGTGCCGCCAAACCGTAATCTACCTGCGCCAATTGCGACCGATCGCCCGCCCGCGCCCAACTGGCCGCAGGATCCGGACGTCAAGAAGCGGCAAGCAGCCAAAGACGAGAAGGCCGTGCCTCACGGCGACCGCGTCATTGAAGAGGGCCGACCGTTGCGGCCGGACGAATTGATTCCGAAGGGAAGTCGTGCCAGCGCGACTTCGAACTCTGGCGGGATCGAGCCGAAAAAGAGTGGCTTCCTCAACTTCGATTGGTTCAAGAAAGAAGAATATGGCACGTTCACCGGCGAGCCGCCGCGGACTAGCCTGACCGATCCGCCGCCCGGCTATCAAACGCCGTCGCCGGATCAACCCTACGGAATTCCGCCGGATCGCAAGCCATCAAAACCAAAGACGCTCGGCGAGCGCATGGAGCCGGTGCGATAAGATACGGACCGTTGCTTCCGCTCACAGAAACAATAGGCGGAAGGCAGCACGCGGCACGCCAGGCGGAGATGAGGGTGGCTAAGCTTCTGTTGCTCCTTGCCGCGCTTGGCAGCGCGACTGCAAGCGCTGCCTATGGCAGCGCCGAGGTCAGCCATTTCACCTTGGCTAACGGCCTGGAAGTTGTCGTGGTGCCCGATCATCGCGCGCCGGTTGTCACGCATATGATCTGGTACAAAGTCGGCGCTGCCGACGAAACGCCTGGCAAATCCGGTCTGGCGCACTTCCTCGAACATCTGATGTTCAAGGGCACAGAGAAAAATTCCGGCGACGCTTTCTCGCGGCAGGTCGCGGAAATTGGCGGCCAGGAAAACGCGTTCACGGCGAGCGATTACACCGGATTCTTTCAGCGCATCCCGCGCAACAACCTCAAGGAAGTGATGGCTCTGGAGGCTGACCGCATTACCGGCTTGGTGCTCACCGACGATGTGGTGCGGCCCGAACTTAATGTTGTGCTTGAAGAGCAAAATATGCGGGTCGCAAACAATCCGGCTGCGCGGCTGTCGCAGCAGATGGATGCCGCGCTCTACCTCAATCATCCCTATGGCCGTCCGGTTATTGGCTGGCGGCAGGAAATCGAGCGGCTCGATCGCGACGATGCGCTGACCTTTTATCGCCGCTTCTATAGCCCGAACAACGCCATTGTGGTCGTTGCCGGCGACGTCACTGTGGACGAGGTCAAAGCCGATGCCGAGGCGACCTACGGCAGGGTTGCCGATCGCATCGAAAGCAAGCCGCGCCGCCGGCCGATGGAGCCGGCGCAGGAGGCGGCGCGCACGGTGACGCTCGCGGATTTCCGTGTCGAGCAGCCGAGCATCAATCGCGATTATCTCGTGCCCTCGGAAACCTCAGCGCAAACGGGCGAGAGCGAGGCGCTTGAAGTGCTCGCCCATGTGCTGGGCAGTGGCGAAAACTGCCGCCTTTACCGCAAGCTGGTGGTCGACCAAGGGATCGCACTGAATGCCGGTGCTTTGTACTCGGGTACCGCGCTCGACTACGCGAAGTTCGCCGTCTTCGGCTCGCCCAAGCCGGGCATTTCGCTGCATCAGCTTGAAGCGGCAATCGACGACATTCTCGCCGTGGTGATCGCGCAGGGCATCACCTCCGACGAGCTCGAACGCGCCAAGACCCGTCTGATCGCCGATGCCGTTTATGCCGAGGATAATCAGGCCACTTTGGCCCGCTGGTATGGTTCGGCGCTGGCGACCGGGCAGACAGTCGAAGCCGTGCGCCGCTGGCCCGACCGCATTCGTGCCGTTACCGCGGACGCTGTGCAGAAGGCCGCCCGCACTTGGCTCGATCGCCGCCGTTCCGTTACCGGCTATCTCGTCAAAAGCCTCCAATCCGAGGAGAAGCGATCGTGAACTCGGTCTCACCCGCTCGGCGCTGTTGCCGCTTTTCAACCAAGCGTAGGGCTGCGGCACCGTTGCGCCTAGCCTGTGTTGCGGCAGCGATCGCGGCGGCGGGCATTCTGTTCGTGGCTTCCGCCCGGGCGACCACGATCGAGCGTGTGATAAGCCCCGGCGGGATCGAAGCGTGGCTTGTGCATGAGCCGGCGGTTCCTTTGATTGCGGTAGATTTTGCTTTCGCCGGCGGCGCTGTGCAGGACGCGCCCGGCAAATCAGGCACCGCGATGTTGACGGCTTCGTTGCTTGATGCCGGCGCGGGGGATCTCGATTCAAAAGCGTTTTCGGACCGGCTCGAACGCAAAGCGATCCAAATGGGCTTTTCGGCCCAGCGTGACACGATCCGCGGCACGATGCGTACCCTGGTCGAAAATCGCGACGCCGCTTTCGATCTTTTGCGGCTCGCCGTTACTGCGCCGCGTTTCGACGCCAAGGACGTCGAGATCAGCCGCGCGCAAGTGCTTTCACTGTTACGTCGCGAGACGACGAGCCCGGCCGATATCGCTAACCGCCGCTGGTGGGAAACCGCTTTCGAAGGCCATCCTTACGGCCGGCCGGTGAATGGCACGCCGGACACGGTATCGAGCATTTCCATTGTCGATCTTAAATCCTACGTGCATCGCGTTCTGGCGCGGGGCAATCTTACGATCGCCGTGGTCGGCGACATCGATGCGGCGACGTTGAAGCCGCTGCTTGACCGGACATTCGGCGCGCTGCCCGAGAAGCCTGAACTCGTTCCGATTGCCAATGTCGCGCCGCGTGGGCTCGGGCGGCGCATCGAGGTCAGCCTCGACGTGCCGCAGACCGTCGTCGATTTCGGTGGGCCGGGAATCTTACGTCAGGATCCGGACTTCATGGCCGCTTATCTGGTCAATCACATTCTTGGCGGCGGATCATCGGCCTCGCGGCTTTATAAAGAGGTGCGCGAGAAACGCGGCCTCGCCTATACGGTTTCCGATGGCCTTGTCTGGCTTGACCATACGGCGGTGTTGCTCGGCGGTACCGCGACGCGGGCCGACCGGGCCGGCGAGACGATCGATCTCATCCAAAGCGAAATCCAACGTTTTGCCGAGGCCGGGCCGACCTTCGAGGAGCTGATGGAGGCGAAGAAATATCTCAACAGCGCCTTTGTCCTTAATCTCGACAGCTCGACCAAAATTGCTGCCTTGCTGGTGCAGTTGCAGCTCGACCGACTCGGCCCCGACTATATCTCGCGGCGCGCTGCCATGATCGATGGCGTGACACTTGAAGATGCGCGTCGTGTGGCCAAGCGGTTGCTCGACAAGGGCCTCCTGGTCACAGTTGTCGGCAAGCCACAGGGCTTCGTCTCGACCAAGGCGAATTAGCCTTCTCCATCAATCGGGACCGCCGATTGCGATCGGATTCGGCTCGCAATCATTATTGCGGCGTGATCCCGGCAAGCTTGGCGGCTTCGCGCATGTTTTCGTAATCGGCGCGAATGAATTCGGCGAATCCCTTCGAGGTCATCTGCTCGGCTGAAGCGACTTCCGAACCGAGGCCGATCAGCCGCTCGGCGGCTGGACTGCCTGGGCTCAAGCCTTGTGCGATTGCCGTCTGCAGCTTGTCCACGATCTCCGCCGACGTTTTCGCAGGAGCGACAACCCCGATATAGCTTTGCGCGGTGAAACCTTTCACGCCGCTTTCGTCGAACGTCGGTATATCCGGCGCAAGCTTGGAACGGTGGGCTGCGGCTACGGCGACGATGTGAGCTTGCTGAGCCTGATGGAGCGGCAATGCGGTAGAAAATTCCGTCATCGCCCCATCCACGGTGCCGCTCATTAAATCGGGCATCAGCGCACCGCCGCCGCGATAGGGGACGTGAGTAATGTTGGCGCCGGTAGCGGCCTTGAGCCGCTCCAGCGTCATGTGGGTGGCGCTGCCAATCCCACTGGTCGCGACGGTCAGCGGGGTGGTCTTGGATTGGGCGATGAGCTCGGTCATGTTTTTTGCTTGGACCTTGCTGCTCATGATAAGGGCGTGCGGCACGTAGCTCGTTAGCGCAACGGTGACAAAATCCTTCAGTGGATCGTAGCCAAGATCGGCATGCACAAATGGGTTAACCGTTAGCGGCCCGTTGGATCCGACCAAGAGCGTGTAACCGTCGGGCGTGGCATGTGCGACGAATTCGGCGCCGACTCCGCCGCCGGCGCCGCCCCGGTTCTCGACTACCACCGGCTGGTTCAGCGTCTTGCTGATCAGATCGCCCGTTATGCGTCCGACAATGTCGGCATTACCGCCGGCGGCGAACGGCACGATCAGATGTATCGGCCTTTCAGGATAGGCGGCCAAAGTCCTCCGCGCCAACAACGGGAGAACGGATGCCGCTCCGAGCGTGGCGAGGAATATACGGCGTGGAATGGTCATTACGGTTCTCCCCTGTTATTGCTCGTTGTTGCTTGCTTCATTTCTAAATCGGCCCACCGGTCAAAGTTCGTTATATTCTTGCCGATTTTGCTGACGTTCAATCCGCGCTAGTGTCCCGATTCCGAAGGTCGCACGCTTTGTCGGCACGCTCTCAAGCGAACTTCGGAATCAAAAAGGGACACTAGCAAATATATAATTCTAGTGCGGTTTTTGGATTTGAAGTTTCTATGAGAGCTTCCGACTGAACTGTAGAAACTTCAAATCCACCGCGCTAGGAATTGGCAATGATTCCGGTCACCGCCAACATTACCCTTGACGAGGGCGAGATCGCCGAATCCTTCGTTCGCGCCTCGGGACCTGGCGGGCAGAATGTCAACAAAGTTGCCAGCGCGGTGCAGCTTCGCTTCGACGCGCGCCACTCGCCGTCGCTGCCGCCTGCGGTCCGCACCCGGCTGGAGCGCTTAGCGGGCTCGCGACTGACCCGCGATGGGATCATCGTCATTACCGCGCAGCGGCATCGTGCGCAGGCGCGCAACCGACAGGATGCACGCGAGCGCCTATTGGATCTTATCCGCCGCGCGGCGCGTCCGCCGCTCAAACGGCGAGCAACCAAGCCCACCGCGGCGGCACGCGAGCGCCGCATCGAAGGCAAGAAGCGCCGCGCCGGCATCAAGCGGCTGCGGCAAACAAAACCCTCGTTCGACTGAGCCGACTACTCCGACGCCCTTCACCCATTCAAGGCTTGGTACTGCGCGGCCTCGAGCGCGAACAGGCCGGCGCTCAAAGCAGCGATCCCCAGCACCATCATGACGATCGCGTAGCGCAAGAGCGATTTGCTCGCGCCTTCGCGGCCGCGTTGCCTTCGCTGCGCCAAAAACAGCGCGCAACCGATGCCGTATACCAGAACGCCGCAAACGGCGAGGATCGCCCCAGGCAGATACTGGCTCATCGCTTAATCCCTATTGCAGCATAGGCGGAATAGGCAATCCGGGCTACGTTGGCTTCGACTCGCCAGTCGAAGCCGCCGATCATGTCCGTCCGACAACTCAGCGAAGCCGTCGTCAACCGCATTGCCGCGGGGGAGGTCGTCGAGCGGCCGGCGAGCGTCGTCAAGGAACTTGTGGAAAATGGGCTCGATGCTGGCGCGCGGCGCATCGAAGTCGTCACCGATGGCGGCGGCCGCCGTCTCATCCGTATCAGCGACGATGGCGAAGGCATGACGCGCGCCGATTTGGCGCTTGCGGTGGATCGGCATGCCACATCGAAACTCGCCGACGACAACCTTGTCTCGATCCGCACGCTCGGCTTCCGCGGCGAAGCCTTGCCATCAATCGGCGCGGCGGCGCGGCTTGCAATCACCACTCGGCACGCCGACGAGCCTCATGCCTGGACAATCGAGGTCGACGCCGGTGTGAAATCCGAGGTGAAGCCCGCGGCGCTTGGCCAAGGCACGCGCGCCGAGGTGCGCGATCTATTCTATGCCACGCCGGCCCGGCTCAAATTCCTCAAAAGCGATCGGACTGAGGCCGAAGCGGTGCGCGAGGTGGTGCGCCGCCTCGCCATGAGCCGACCCGACGTCGCGTTCACGCTGGCCGGCGAGCGGTCGCCTCTGCATTTTCCTGCCGCCTTGCCGAGCACGGCTGGCCGCCTGGTGCGGCTCGGCGACGTCCTTGGCGCGGATTTCCGTGCCAATGCGGTCGAGATAGCGGCAGAACGCGAGGAGATCAGGATTGAAGGTTTTGCCGCGCTGCCGACGCTCACGCGCGCCAATTCGCTCGGTCAATACCTTTTCGTCAACGACCGGCCGGTTCGCGACAAGCTTTTGATCGGGTCTGTGCGCGCGGCCTATGCCGATTATCTGCCGCGCGACCGTCATCCACTGGTTGCGTTATTCGTGTCGCTGCCGGCGCGCGAGGTCGATGTTAATGTGCATCCGGCCAAAGCCGAGGTGCGCTTCCGCAATGGCGGATTGGTCCGTGCGCTGATCGTGCATGCGCTCAAGACCGCATTGTCGCGCGAGGCCGCCCGCGCGGCGACAACCGGTGGTGCGGCGACCATTGCGGCGTTCCGAACCTCGCCTCGGCCCGTACATACCAGTGCGGGTTGGCAGCGCTCGGCCGTCCGGATGCGCGAGATCGGCAGATCTTTTGCGCCGCTGCGCGGCTTGGCCGAACCGGCGCAATCGGCATTTGAGGTGGGCGTCCCCACAGCGGACTTGCGTGCGGACTTGCGTGCGGGGTTCGACAGTCACGCTCCCGATCGTTCATCGTGGCAAGAAACCGTCGGCGGTGAGGGTCTCGATCATCCACTCGGCGCCGCGCGTGCGCAGATCCACGACACCTATATCGTGGCGCAGACCCGTGATGGACTTGTCGTTGTCGACCAGCACGCCGCCCACGAGCGTATCGTCTACGAGCGCCTGAAAGAGGCGATCGCCAAGAATGGCGTGCCCAGACAAATCCTTCTCATTCCGGAAATCGTCGAACTCGATGAGGGCGATGTCGAGCGGCTTGTCGCCCGCGCCGATGAGCTCTCGCGCTATGGCTTGGTCATCGAGACTTTTGGTCCGGGCGCTGTTGCTTTGCGCGAGACCCCGGCACTGCTCGGCGAAATCGATGGCGCCGGCCTGATCCGCGATCTCGCCGAGCACATCGGTGAATGGGACGAGACGCTGCCGCTCGAACGCCGCTTGATGCAGGTAGCATCCTCGATGGCTTGCCACGGTTCAGTGCGCGCCGGTCGCCGCCTGAAGCCCGAGGAAATGAACGCGCTTCTTCGCGAAATGGAAGGGACGCCCAATTCCGGCCAGTGCAATCACGGCCGGCCGACTTATGTCGAATTAAAACTCACCGATATTGAGCGGCTGTTCGGGCGACGATAAGAAAAGGATTCGAACGCGCCCCATGAAATCAAGCCGCTTATTCTGCGCTGTCACCCTTGTGCTGACGCTCGCGACGCCGGCTCACGCCGAGAACTGGCCGAGCCGCGCCATGACCTTGATCGTGCCGTTCGCCGCCGGCGGCGGTGTCGATGTCAGCGCGCGCATTCAGGCGCAGGGCATGAGCGAACGCCTTGGCCAGGCGATCGTCGTGGAAAACGTTGGAGCGGCGGCGGGCATGGCCGGCAGTTTACGTATCGCCAAGGCGGAGCCGGACGGCTATACGATGTTGATCGGCAATAGCGGCACGCATGCCTATAACCAATCGCTCTACAAGACGCCGCTCTACAACGCCGTCAGCGATTTTACGCCGGTCGGTCTGGCGACTGAATCGCCGCGGATTTTGATTGCGCGCAAGGATCTGCTTGCGGCGAATCTGCAGGAATTCATAGCCTATGTGCGGGCCAATCAGAGCCAAGCGCAATTCGGTTCGGCCGGCGTCGGTTCGGGCACGCATCTGCCCTGCGTGCTCCTCAATATGGCAATCGGCGTTACCGTTACGCACGTGCCCTATCGCGGCGAGGGACCGGCGCAGCAGGATTTGATAGCCGGCCGGCTCGATTACATGTGCGCAACCATCCAGACCGGCGCCACGCTCGCCAAGAATGGCACGGTGAAACCGATCGCAGTAATGGCGTCGCGGCGGGTGCCGATCATTGCCGATGTGCCGACGACCGGGGAACAAAGCTTGCCTGGCGTGGAGGCGAGCGTGTGGAACGGGTTCTTTCTGCCGCCGGGAGCGCCAGCGGCGGTGGTGCGCAAGCTCAGTCAGGCAATGAGCGACACGCTGGACGATCCCACCGTGAGCAAACGGCTGATGGAACTCGGCCTCGAGATCGTTCCGGCGGAGCGCCGCACGCCGGATTATCTTGCCAAATTCGTGCCCGAGGAGGTCGCGCGCTGGGGCAAAGTCATCCATGCCGCCGGCATCAGCGTGGACTGAAGCGGCACAACACGAACTCGGTGTCGTCATAGGCGCGCCGCTCGAGTTCCGAAAAACCTTGCGGTGGCGCAAAAGCCGCCTTGTCCGTTTCTTCGACCACAATCAAAGCTTCCGGCACTAACCAGTCGCCATCGCGCGCCGAAACGAGCGCCGCGTCGGCAAGCCCTTGCCCGTAGGGCGGATCGACAAATGCGAGCGAGAATGGTTCGACCGGATGCGCGGCGCCAAGCTTGGTCGCATCGCGGCGAAAGATGCGCGTGACGCCACCCAGCCCCAGCGCGGTGACGTTTTCGCGAAGTAGCGCACGCGCTTGCGCGCCGTCGTCAACAAACAGGGTGAAGCTGGCGCCGCGCGACAGCGCCTCAATGCCGAGCGCGCCGGTCCCTGCGAACAGGTCAAGCACGCGCGCGCCGGTGATCAGGTCATCATAGGCATGGACCAGAATATTGAAGAGCGACTCGCGTAGCCGATCGGCGGTGGGACGGATCGCTGACGA
>WNGH01014966.1_pt1 | contig 13589 bp, 14 predicted proteins | sample 5400631 | NCBI WGS metagenome assembly WNGH01 (sample SAMN13153373, study PRJNA577476) | soil metagenome | isolation source: 115 cm soil or saprolite under Garry oak tree replicate 1 | place: USA:California | collected 2016-06-15
AATAAACTTCGTAGGCGGACCGGTCGTGCCGCTCGAGCACCGGAAGCATGAAGAGCGTCACGACGTGGTAGCGGAAGTCGCCGGAAAGATACCCGATGCGCAGCCGTCGCTGCGGGTCTTTGGTATTGCGAAAAGGCCGCGCGCGCGGCGCATATACCTCCTCGATGCGCCTGCCGAAGGTTACATGCCTGGAGAAAAGATCTGCGTCGGAAATGTGCTCCGAACCGCAAAGCGCGAAAAGCTCGGCCGATTCGAGGCTAAAGTCGCCCGGACAGTCTCGGCGGGCTACGCGATAGAGCTCGAGCGCCTCATCGAGGCGGCACTGGGCGTTCAGCACCTCTCCGAGCATCCGGTAGGCGCCCGCATGCCCCGGCTCCGCCGTGACAGCACGCCGAAACGCCCCTTCGGCTTCATCCACTCGCAACTGCCTCCTGAGCATGCAACCGTAGTTGTAGAGTGCATCCGCCCAATCGGGTCGCCGGGCAAGCACCGCCTCCAGCTCAGCCGCGGCACCGGCGATGTCGCCTTGGGCGCAGAGGACATCAGACAATGCTGCGTGCGCATCCGCGTTGCTCGTATCGATGGCGAGCGCACGCCGCAGCGCGCTTCGCGCATCGTCCAGTCGGTTCAGTGTTCTCAGGACCCCCGCATAGTGGTAAAGCGCGCCGAAGTCATCGGGCCGCTGCTGCAACGCCGCCTCGAACGCGGCGAGCGCTTCCTGCGGTTTGCCTTGCGAGGCAAGCACGGACCCGAGCACGATCCGCGCCTCCGGGAAATCAGGGCGGCCTTGCAGCGCGCGAATCAGCAGCTGTTCGGCACGCGGCAGTTCGCCGCGCACATGCAGAAGCTTGCCGAGGTTGTAGTTGGCATAAGGATCCGCCGGATCGCTCTCGAGTGCTCTTTCATGGCATGCGATCGCAGCGTCGATATCGCCTAGAGCCTCCAGGCCGATCCCGAGATTGACGTGCGCCTTTGCATACTGGGGAGCCCGCGCCACGGCTTGCCGATACAGTTCGCAGGCCCGTATGAACTCACGACGGTCTTCGGCGCTATTGCCTTCGGCAATAAGCTGGTCGACCGCGTCAATCGCTGCGGGCAGCGCATTTTTTTCCGGCTTTGACGGCCATCCAAACACGAGCGGATTTTACGCGCTGCCGCTGGGCGAAGCCGCCCGCGTATAATCCGGCCGCAAGATAAGCGGGGAGGCACACTGCTGAATTGGTTATCGACGAAGCACATTGACGAATTTGCGGACTCGATCGTTGCCGAGCTGTTGCAGCGCTTCCCGCAGTCCGGCGTCGACCTGTCGACAAGGAAGTTCGCGGAAAAAGCGATGAGAACGCTCGATCGGATTTTTTCCCGCATCAGCGCCTTCGCTGCCGAACGCCGGCCGAACCTTTACCAGAAGGCGTGCTTCGGCAACCGCATCAAGTGGGCGTTGAAGGAAGCCGGATATCCCGCTCCGTTCGTGGACGTGGCGACCGAGAAATTCCTTACGTACATGACCTTTGCTTCCACCACCCATCCCTCTCCGAAGGCAGGGGCAGGCAGGGGTGACCAAAATTGACAGTTGCCGACAAAAAGGGCCATACATGGGCGCATCTCCATATGACTTATTTCGCGGCTGATTTCACCGCGCCGCTTACAATTCAAAGACTTGGAATATACTCAAAGTCTGGCATGCTCGTTGCACTAGCAAGGTTGTGTCGGAGCAGCAACCGACCGTCAAACCATCAACAGGAAGGGAGTTTCAGAATGAGAACGTTACAAAAGGGCTTCACCCTGATCGAACTGATGATCGTGGTCGCGATCATCGGCATTCTGGCGGCGGTCGCGCTGCCAGCGTATCAGGACTACACGATCCGCGCGAAGATGTCGGAAGTGATTCTTGCGATGAGCTCGTGCCGCACGTCGATCACCGAGGTATATCAGTCGGGGCCGGCCTCCCCGCCGCTAGTCAACGGCTGGGGCTGCGAGATCTTGACCGTGTCGCAGCAGACGAAATACGTTACTGCCGTAACTACCAGCATTGACGGTGCGGTGACGGCCACCCCGCAGAACATCGCTACTGTGGTAAACGGCTCACTCGTCACGCTGATCCCGCTGTCGAACTCCTCAACAGCGGCCGTGATGACGGCCGGCGCGAGCCAGAGCTTGTACGGTTGGCAATGCGGCGGTACGAGTACGAGCACCCCTGCAGGCGGCACCACCGTTCCGCCGAAATACCTGCCCGGCTCCTGCCGCGGCTAATAGTAGAGACTTAGCATCAATAAAAGGTACCCTCCGGGGTACCTTTTTTTTTGCTTGAGGCGGAAAAGAGATGACCGAGTTGACGATCCTCATGCCCTGTCTCAATGAGGCTGCGACCGTCGGCAGGTGCATTGCCAAGGCGCGCGGTTTCCTCGAGCGCATGGGGATCGACGGCGAGGTCCTGATCGCCGACAACGGGTCGGACGACGGCTCTCGAGCGCTGGCGGAGCGCGCCGGGGCTCGCGTCGTCGAGGTGGCCGAGCGCGGCTACGGCGCGGCGCTGGCGGGAGGAATTGCCGCTGCCCGAGGCCGCTACGTGATCATGGGAGACGCCGATGACAGCTACGACTTCGCTCGCCTCGACGGTTTCGTCGCCAAGCTGCGCGAAGGCTATCCGCTCGTGATGGGCAACCGCTTCCTCGGCGGGATCCGAAGAGGGGCGATGCCGCCGCTGCACCGCTATCTCGGCAATCCGGTGCTGAGCTTCCTCGGGCGGCTGCTGTTTCGCGCCAGGGTCGGCGATTTCCACTGCGGCCTGCGGGGCTTCGATCGCGAGGCGGTCAGCTCGCTTCGCCTGAGGACCACCGGGATGGAGTTCGCGAGCGAGCTGGTGGTAAAGGCATCGCTGGCGGGATGGCGAATCGCGGAAGTCCCGACCACGCTCTATCCGGACGGTCGCGGACGGCCGCCGCATCTGCGAAGCTGGCGCGATGGCTGGCGGCACCTTCGGTTTCTTCTTCTCTTCAGCCCTCGCTGGCTATTTCTCTACCCGGGGCTCGCATTGCTCGCTGCTGGCATCGCTTTGACGGCGGCGTTGTATTTCGCGCCGCTGCGCTTCCTGGGCGCTGGATTGGATATTCACAGCATGCTGTATGCCTCGGCAGCAGCGCTGCTCGGCATGCAGCTGTGCCTATTCGCATTGTTCGCCCGGGTTGCGGCGCAAAACGGCGGCTTGCTGCCGCGGCGCGCCTCTCTCGACAGACTGATCAGGACGCTCACGCTCGAGCGGGGCCTGCTGCTCGGCCTGTCGGTCGCGGTGTGCGGGCTGCTCTGGAGCGGCGCGGCTTTCTGGCAATGGCGCGAGTCCGGCTTCGGCGCATTGGATCCTAGGGTCGTCATGCGCGACACAATTCCAGCGGCAGCTCTGATGGTGGGTGGCATGGAGATCATGCTCGCCTCGTTCCTGCTGAGCCTGCTGACCTGGGACATTGACACGTCCGCGGCAAGTGGCTCAGCGACGTCCTCGAAGCCCGCTGGGGTTATGAATGCCTGAGCTCTCCGTCGTCGTTCCGGCATTTCGCGAGCGGAACAACATCCCGGCGCTGCTCGGCGCGCTCGAGCGCGCGCTGGAGGGCAGGGACTGGGAGACGATCGTTGTCGTGGACGACGCGTTCGACGGCACCGAGGACTTCGTCCGGGAGCGTGCACAGCAGGACCCCCGCGTTCGCTGCGTCCACCGCATCGGGCGCCGCGGCCGCGCTTCCGCGTGCCTGGAGGGAATGCTTGCCAGCTCGGCGCCCTATGTGGCGGTCATGGATGCCGACCTGCAACACGATGAAAACCTGATTCCGGCGATGCTCGACACCTTGAAGCAGGGAGATGCCGACATCGTCGTCGCCAGCCGCTACATGCAGGGCGGAAGCACGGGCGATCTTGCGCCGTCGCGGGTCTGGATCAGCCGCACCGCGCGCGCGCTGAGCCAGGTGCTTTCCAGCGGTCTGAGCGATCCCACCACGGGCTTCTTCATGGTGCGCAGAAAATACCTCGAACAGGTCGTGCGCCGTCTCTATGGACGCGGTTTCCAGACGCTGCTCGACCTGATTGCGGCAAAGCGCGGGGGAGTGCGGGTCACGGAACTGCCCTACAGCATGCGTAGCCGGCGGCATGGCGAGAGCAAGCTCGGCCTGCGCGTGGTCGCGGAATTCTTCATGCTGCTCCTGTACCACGTGACCGGGCGCCTCGTGCCCGCGCGCTTCTTCCTGTTCTGTGCCGTCGGCACGACCGGGGTGGGCGTGCACCTCACCGTGCTGTCGGCGGCATTCGCCCTCTCCGGCGGGCAGTTCCTGTCGAGCCAGGTGCTGGCGACCATGGCGGCGATGAGCAGCAACTTCTTTCTCAACAACGCTTTCACGTACGGCGACCAGCGCCTTCGCGGCCGAAGGATCTGGCGCGGCCTCCTGAGCTATTACCTTGCCTGCGGCGTCGGCTCCGTCATCAACGTCGCGATCGCCGACTGGCTGTACGTGAATTCGATGAAATACTGGGCCGCCGGGCTGATTGGCGCGGGGATCGCCGCGGTCTGGAATTTCTACACCACTGCGTCCGTCACCTGGGGCGGCCCGACTGCCGGAAAGCGCTGATGCTGCCCGCTGAACCTTTCCAGCCGAAGAGGGCAGACTGGCTGCAGGCCGGGGTCGTAGCCACGGCGCTCTTTGCGCTCTATGCTGCGACGGCTCCTCGTACTGTGGCACTGGAGGACGACGGGCTTTTCATCCTGTCGAGCTATTTCCTCGGCATCGAGCACCCTCCGGGCTATCCCCTTTTTACGCTGATCGGTCATCTCTTTACCTACTTGCCGTTTGGCTCCGTAGCCTACCGCGTGCATCTCGCGAGCGCGCTGTTCGGCGCCCTGGCCGGCGCCGCCGCCTGGCTCTGCGCGCGCGCCGTGATCGATGGGCGCCTGCCGGCCTATCTCGCAGCTCTCGCGCTTGGCGTTTCGCCCGTGTTCTGGTCGCAGGCGATCATCGCCGAGGTCTACACCCTCAACGCCTTCTTCTTCCTCGTTCTGGTCTTCATGGGGTTGCAGGTCTGCCCGCCCTCCATGCAGGCGCCGAGCGCGAGCGGCAGCCGCATGCTGCCCTGGATGGCGCTTGTTTTCGGGCTGAGCCTGAGCAATCACTGGCCGCTGATGCTGCTCGTCGCGCCCGCCTTCGCCATCCTGCTATGGCCGCTACGCCGCGAGCTGCTCAACCGCTTCGGTATTCTCTCCTGGCTCGTGATTCTCGGCCTGCTTCCCTACGCCTGGATGGTGCGCCGCTCCTGGATGGCGTTGCCGATCAGTTTCGACGGCCCTCTGGAAACCATTCCGGAGATCTTTTTTTTCGTGAGCCGGGCAGGATACGCCGACATCGATCGCTCGGTGTCGGCGGATTTGCTGGACCGCATCCGGTTTTTCGAGTTTTTCGGCGGCGAGTTGCTGCGGCAGTTCGCTGTGGCCGGCACGCTGCTGGCCGCGGCCGGATTCGCGGCGCAGTGGCGCATCCTCGGGCGGCGCGCGGCAGCGTTTCTGACGGTTGCTTTCCTGATGCCCTCGGCGGTCCTGCTGCTGCTCCTGGGTTTCGATTACGACTCGTTTCGCAAGCATGTTTTCCACGTCTATCCGCTGCCGGCCTACGCGGTCTGCGCGCTCTGGATGGGGCTTGGCTTCGCCTGGTTGGTCTGTCGCCTCGCAGTGCGTCGCCCGCAGGCTATGGCAATCGGTGCGGCGCTGCTCGTGCTGCTGCTGGTCGGCGGCGGCCGCGCCAATCTGCAGGCGACCAACACTTGGGGCGCGCGCTATGCGCAGGCCGTGCTAAAGGCTTTGCCGAAGAACGCGGTAGTGATTGCACTGGGAGACCCGGACCTCGCGCCCATGGCCTATTTCCACATGATCGAGAACCTGCGGCCGGACATTACTCTGTATCAATCCCATGGCCTGATTCTCGGAAATCGCCTGTTTCATCCACTGAGGACCGATGAGGAGACTCAGCAGCGGATGCTGCGCGATATGATCGACAAAGAGACCGCTCCGGTAGTGTTCACGCTGGAGCCCGTGCGGGACTATGCGCAGCGCGACCGCTGGCTCTACATCGAGGTCGACAAATCCACGCCCGATCCAGAGCATGTAACCGTCGACATCCCCGAGGAGGCGGTGCAGTTCTTCGAGGAATCGATCCTCGGAGTGAGTGACTCCAACGCCTGGGTCGCCTTTATCCAAGGCGAGCTGCGCCGCCACTACGCGATGCTCCTCGCCAGGTCCCTGCCGCGCCGTCAGCCCCCTGACGAGCGCACGCGGCGCCATCTCGAGCTCTTGGCGAAAGACTCTTACGGTGCGCTCGGGATCGCGGAAGGCCTGATGCAGAACAACGAAAGTTACTCGGTAGGCGTCGTGGGCGGTTTTCTGGAAAAGGCGAGAGATGCGATGCCTTCCGATGTCTCAAAGGCGCATCTTTCGCGATTCTTCTACATTCGTGGAGTGCTGCGCGTCAACCTGCGCGACCCCGCTGCGGCCCAGGACCTTGAGACTGCAGTCTCCATCTGGCCGTCGCCCGATAATACGGCCTTCAAGACGCTCCAGGATCACTATCGTAGGTCCGGGAACGAGGAAGCGGCGAAGGCGATCGAGGAACGCGTGAAGCAGCTCAAGCGCCGCAAATAGCCAGGGCCGGCGTGAGTCGCACCTCGCCATGGCTGGTCTTCGGCTTGCCGGCCGCGCTTTGCGCGGCATGGACCGTGCACGCCGGCAAGGATGTCAACTGGGACCTGCTCAATTACCACTACTACGTTCCTTTCGAATTGCTCGCCGGCCGGCTCGGGCAGGATTTCTTCGCGGCGAGCGCCCAGAGCTACCTGAACCCGGTCGGCTACTTGCCGTTCTATCTGATGGTCTCGAGCGGCTGGCACAGCGTCGTGGTATCGATCGTGCTGGCCGCGGCGCACAGCCTGAGCATCGGGCTTCTATACCTTCTCGCCCACAGGCTCTTTGCGGCGCTGCCCCCGCGTGATCGGCTCGTTTTTTCATGCCTTGCGGCCGCGCTGGGCGCCGCCACCGGGGTGTATTGGATGATGGTGGGCGGCAGCTTTCTGGATCCGCTGCTCGTACCACTAATGCTCGGTGGGCTGCTCCTGCTGCTGCGCGAGGACCAGCATGCCTGGCGTCGTGCGGCGCTGGCGGGCGCGCTCTTCGGCGTCGCGGCAGCGCTCAAGTATTCGAATGCGGTCTATGCGGTGGCGGCGCTCCCGTTAGCCCTGGCCATGCCGGGGCCGGCCGGCACCTCGCGCCTGCGAGCGTGCTTGGGATGCGGGAGTTTGGCAACCCGGTGTTTCCGCTGCTGAACGGGTGGTTCCATTCGCCGGACGCACTCCAATTCAACATGATCAGCGAGCGCTTCGCGTTGATGGATCCTGTCGCGCTGCTCGCCTTTCCCTTCCGCATGGTTACGCTCGACCCGAACATCTACTCGGAAAACTTCGCGCCGGACCTGCGCTTCGCCACGCTGCTCGTGGCAATGGCGGGCCTGGCAGTGTTGACGGCCAGACGACACACGCCCGCATCTGGCGCCCTGGGTGGCACCGACTGGCGGGTGCTCGCGTTCTTTGCTTCTGCGCTGGCCCTGTGGGTGACAAGCTCGGCCAACGGCCGCTACGGCATGGTCGTGCTGCTGCTCGCCGGCGTATGCCTTGCGCGGGCCGTGGAGCGGTTGCTGCCGGCCCGTGCCGCGCGGATTGTCCTCGCGCTGCTTCTGGCGGTGCAACTCGGTACAACGTTCATCGCTTCGCCGACCCGCTGGTTTCTTGCGGAAACCTGGTCCCGTCATTGGCTGCCGTACGCCGTGCCGGAACGCGCGCTCCGGGAGCCCGCGCTCTATCTGGGCGTGGAGATACTTTCTATGGCCGTGATCGCTCCTTTCGTGCATCCGGACTCCTCATTCGTGAATTTTCGCGGGCAGCACAGCATTCCAACCGATTCGCCCAGGCTGAACGCATTGCTTGAGCGGCATCGCGGGCACGTGCGGACGCTCGGGCGCGCGCTTGAGCTTGTCGAGGGCAAGCCGGCCGAACACCAGGTGAAGGCCTATGATGCGAGATTGCTGCGCATCGGCTTCCGCGTCGACGCGGCGGACTGCTTCGCGATTCCGTGGCAGCCTGACGACGATGACCCGCTCTCGCGAGCCTCAAACTGGCTTGCGGGCAACCCAAGGTCGAACGAGCCGTTGTCAGTCGTGAGCTGTGGGCTTCGGACGGTGACGCGCGATCGGGCCGACGTCGAACGGGAGCGGAAGATTTCCGTGCTCTTCAACCGCATGGAGAAGGCCTGTCCCCGGCTGTTTCGCGGTCAGACTTCCGTCACCGAGCCGTTGGGCACGGGATGGGCGCGATACTACGCAGGCCTTGATGCCCGCCTTGAAGCCTACGCCGACAGGGTGATTCTGAATCGCTACCGTCTGGGGCAGCATGTCGAGCTTGGCCCGCTGTCGAGCTGGGAGCGGGGCGAGGCGGTGCTGCCGGCGCAATGCAAAGGGCGATGAAGAAGGTCGCCATCGTGCAGTCGAACTATATTCCTTGGAAGGGATACTTCGATCTCGTCAACTCGGTCGACGAGTTCATTTTGTACGACGACGTGCAATTCACGCGGCGCGATTGGCGCAACCGCAACGTTATCAAGACGCCGCGCGGCCTGGAGTGGATGACCATCCCGGTCAGCGTGAAGGGGCGGTACTTGCAGAAGATCTGCGAAACGCGGATAAGCGAGCCGGCCTGGGGCGAGAGACATTGGGCGATGCTGGTCCACAACTATTCGAAGGCTCCGTTTTTCGAGCTGTACCGACCGATCTTCGAGCCGCTGTACCGTCGCCGGGAGCCGTTGCTGAGCGCCGCGAACTTCGGCTTCATCAGGGCGATCTGTGGCATTCTCGGCGTTGCGACGAGAATATCTTGGTCGATGGACTATCGGCCCCTCAAAGAGGGCAAGACGGAGCGTCTGGTGGACTTATGCAGGCGGGCGGAAGGGGCGCACTACGTGTCTGGCCCGGCGGCGCGGGACTACATCGAGCCGGGGCTGTTCGAGGCTTCGGGCATAGCACTGAGCTTCTTCGACTACGCCGGATATCCCGAGTACCCGCAGCGCTTCGGCAAATTCGAGCACGGCGTGACGATCCTCGATCTGCTCTTCAACGTGGGGCCGCAGGCGCCGCGTTTCATGAAGAGCTTCGTCTGAGCCGCCATGGAGCTAGCCGAGATCAGCCGGTACTACACCGAGAAGCTCGGCGCCCACGGCGCCTCTCCGCAAGGCGTAGACTGGAACGGTGCGGAGTCGCAGCGCTTGAGGTTCGACCAGCTCCTGCGCGTGTGCGGCTCGGAGGAGGAGTTCCGGGTCAACGACATCGGCTGCGGCTACGGCGCGCTCTTCGACTACTTGCGCTCGCTCGGGAAAAAGTGCGACTACCTGGGGGTCGACATTTCGGAGGCGATGATCGCGAAAGCCGAGACGCTGCACCGCAGGCAACCGGGCTGCCGCTTTCTGAAGGGCGAGCGCGCCGACCGGCAGGCCGACTACACAGTGGCGAGCGGCATTTTCAACGTCCGTCTTTCGGCCGGCGAGGGCGACTGGCGCGCGCACCTGATGGAGACCCTCGAGGAAATGAACGCCTGCAGCCGGCTCGGCTTCGCTTTCAACTGCCTGACGAAGTATTCCGATCCGGCGCATAAGAAGGATTATCTTTTCTATGCCGATCCCGGTGAGCTTTTCGATCGCTGCAAGACCTGGTTCTCCAGGAACGTCGCGCTACTCCACGACTACGGGCTCTACGAATTCACCATCATCGTGAGGAAGGGCTAGGCGGCTATGCGACCGTTGCTCATTTTCGGCGCCGGCGAGATAGCCGAAGTGGCGCACTTCTACTTCACCCGCGACACCCGGCTTCCAGTGGCGGGCTTCGCCGTCGATGCCCCCTACATCAAGGAAAATCGCTTTTGCGGCCTTCCGGTCGTCCCCTTCGAAGAGGCGCACGCGGCGTTCGCACCTGGTACGCACGATCTTTTCGTCGCGCTGAGCTACGCCAAGATCAACGCCGTGCGGGCGCAGAAATGCGCCGAGGGCAAGGCGCGGGTTCAAGGCCGGCGAGAATTGCTTCATACTGGAAGACAACACTATCCAGCCGTTCGTGCAGATCGCGGACAACGTCACTCTCTGGAGCGGCAACCACATCGGTCATCACGCTCGCCTGGCGGCGAACTGCTTCATTACCTCCCACGTGGTGATTTCCGGTGGCGTGCAGGTCGGCGAGAATGCGTTCATCGGTGTCAATTCCACCGTGCGCGACCATGTGAGGATCGGCGCGCGCAGCGTCATTGGCGCCGGCGCGCTCGTGCTGGAGGACGTCCCCGATGACGGCGTCGTCGCCCCGCGCGGCTCGGAATTGTCCAAGGTTCCAAGCTACCGGCTGCGCCATCTGTAGTCCATGAGATGGCGCAAGCTCGGGCAGGTTTTCCAGCCCGCCGACAACTACCCATGGATGCGCAGCCACGCCTCGAATCCGGTAGCCGAGCATCGCGGCGCCGACGTCTTTCGCGTCTATTTCAGCTCCCGCGACGAGCACAACCGCTCGAGCATCGGCTGGCTGGAGATCGACCTGCGGCGTCCCCTCGAGATCCTGCAGCTCGCCGAGCGGCCGCTCGTCGCGCCTGGGCCGGCTGGAGCCTTCGACGACAGCGGCGCATCGATGGGCTGCCTCGTCGCGGCCCCGGACGGCGCGCGCTACCTGTACTACGTCGGCTGGAACCTCGGCGTTACGGTGCCATGGCGCAATAGCATCGGTCTGGCGATCAGCGTGAGCGCCGATGCACCGTTCGAGAAGTATTCCCCGGCGCCGATCCTGGATCGGAGCAGGTCCGATCCTTACTCTGTATCCTATCCCTCGATCCTGCGCGAAGGCGGGGCGTGGAGGATGTGGTACGGATCCAACCTGAGCTGGGGAGCGAATCGCGAAGACATGTTGCACGTCATCAAGTACGCCGGCTCGCGCGACGGCAAGCAGTGGACGCCCGGGGAGGGAGTCGCGCTCGAGCTTCACGCCGGCGCCGAGCACGCTCTTTCGAGGCCGTGCGTCCTGAAGGAAAACGGCCGCTACCGGATGTGGTATTCGTACCGCAGCGCCGCGTATCGCATCGGCTACGCGGAATCGACCGACGGCAGGGTCTGGATCCGCGACGACGACGCGGCCGGCATCGGCGTATCGGCTTCCGGCTGGGATTGCGAATCGATCGAGTATCCCCACGTCTTCGACCACGCCGGTGCGCGCTACATGCTGTACAACGGCAACGGCTTCGGAAGGACCGGATTCGGCCTTGCAGTGCTGGAGTCGGGCTGATGCCGGCGAGCCTCGCTTCCGTCGACTGCCGCCGCAGCGCGGACTGGTTGCCCTCCGTCGCCGAGGTAGTCCGCAAAGAGGGCTGTTGCGTGGTGGAAAACGTGCTCGGCACAGGGCTCGTCGAGGAGCTCCGGGCGGCGATGTACCGTGCGCAGAAACGCATCGTCGCCGAAGTCGGGGCGGAACGCCTGCGCCGCGCGGGCGAGCTCGGCGTGCTGCGCCTGATGATGAAGTTCGAGCCCCTCTGCCTGAAGCTGCTCGAGGTTCCTGAAATGCTCGCGGTGGTGGACCACTATCTCGGCACCACCGCCATCCTGCATCTGCAGAACGGTTTCATCCTGCCATCCACCAGCACGCACGACGGCAGCCTCTTTCAAAGCACGTTCCACCGCGATTTCCCGCGCGTGCTCAACGGCTACCTGATGTCGATCAATGCATTCTTCGCGCTGGACGACTTTCGCGCGGCGAACGGCGCTACCTGGGTGGTCCCCGGCACGCATCAGCGCGATGCGCGACCGGCGGACGGCGAAATGGAGCGGGCCGCGGTGTGCGTGGAGTGCGGCGCCGGCGCGATGATCGTTTTCGACTCCACCCTCTGGCATTGCGCCGGGCGCAACACCTCCGGCAGGGACCGGCTCGCCGTGAACCATCAATTCACCCGTTCCTACGTCAAGCAGCAGCTCGATTACGTCAGGGCCCTTGGAGACGCCGCGATCCGCGCAATGGTGCCGCGGACGCAGCAACTTCTCGGCTACTACACGCGCGTCGTCACCTCCCTCGACGAATACTACCGACCCGAAGCCGAGCGCCTTTACCGCAAGGGCCAGGGCTGAGGCGGCGGCGATGACAGCCAATCCCGGCGTCGAGATCAGCGTCGTGGTGCCCGTGTACGGATGCCGCCAGAGCCTGCGCCCGTTGCACGAGAGAACCTCGGCGGTGCTGCGCTCGATCACCTCTTCCTACGAGATCGTCCTCGTCGACGACTGCGACCGCCAAGGCTCCTGGGAGGTGGCTGCGGAGCTGGCGCGCGAGGACCGGGCCGTCAAGGCGTTCCGCCTTAGCCGCAATTTCGGGCAGCACGCGGCGATCACGGCCGGGCTCGCGCAGTGCACCGGCCGCTGGGTGGTGGTGATGGATTGCGATCTGCAGGATCCTCCGGAGGCGATCGCCGAGCTGTATCGCGTCGCGCTGGCAGGCAACGACGTGGTCCTCGCGCGGCGCAAGCGCAAGCGCCATTCCTTGTTTCGCCGCCTTGCGGCGCGCGTATATTTTCGGCTCATGAAGGTGCTGGCCGAGGCGCGCCTCGACGGCGAATTCGGCAGCTTCAGCATCATCTCGCGCAAGGTGGTCGACGCATTCCTGCATTTCCAGGACCAGGACCGCCACTACCTCTTCATCCTCAACTGGCTCGGGTTTCGCACCGCCACGATCGAATACGAGCACGCCTTCCGCCATAGCGGGGAAAGTTCCTACGGCCTTGGCGATCTCATACGGCATGCAATCGGCGGGATGTTCTTCCAGACCACCGTGCTGCTGCGCTGGATCGTTTATGTCGGCTTCTGGGTGTCGTGCGCCGGCTTCTTGCTGGCCGCGTATTACCTGTACATGTATTTCGCGCACTCGGTCTATCCCGGCTTCACCAGCCTCGCCGTCCTCATCCTGCTGATCGGCGGCTTCATCATCATGAGCACAGGGGTGGCCGGCCTTTATATCGGGAAGGTGTTCGACCAGGTCAAGGGACGCCCCCTGTACGTCATTGACAAGTCGATCGTGAATGGCGAGCAGCGATGATCCTGCCTCCGGGGACCATCCTGCAGCAGATGTACTTCAAGGAGCGGCTGCGCGCGCTTTCGTGCGGGCGCTTCGTCGAGGTCGGTGCCGGCCAGGGAGTCATGTCGAAGACGCTGCTCGATCTGGGCTGGAGCGGGCGCGCGTACGACCTCAACGGGGAATCGCTCGCAGCGGCCGCGGAGATCAATCGGGCGGCGGTCTCCGAGGGACGCTACGGAGTGCAGCAGCGGGATTGGCTTGACGTCGCAGATCCGGAACCCGTGGACCTCGTGGTGTCCTGCATGGTGCTCGAGCATCTGGCCGATGGGGACGAGGCGCGCTACATGGAGCGCTGCCGGGCCGCGCTCAAGCCCGGGGGCAACGGAGTACTTTTCGTGCCGGGATGCCCGGACTACTGGGGGGTGGAGGACGAAATCGCAG
>WNGH01007718.1_pt2 | contig 13587 bp, 7 predicted proteins | sample 5400631 | NCBI WGS metagenome assembly WNGH01 (sample SAMN13153373, study PRJNA577476) | soil metagenome | isolation source: 115 cm soil or saprolite under Garry oak tree replicate 1 | place: USA:California | collected 2016-06-15
GCCCGAAGCGCCCGCAAACAGGAGAGGAATGAAACGTGGAGTTTGGCCCAGTCCGCGCAGCGGACGAATGAAAATAGGCTCAACCCGGAGGATACGCGTTGTGGAGATTGATCACGTGGCTTCTGCTTCCTTAAATTCTGTCGCCCGTTGAAACGGGCTTTGATTAATATTCTCATCGTCTTACCCAGCAGTGAACTGCTGGGCTATTTTCGGACGTCCGCTGCGCGGACTTTATCGATCACCGCTTCGTATACGATGCGTTCTAAGATCCAAACAGCATTCGGCCCGGCGATTCTTCTCGTGATCTCTATCTTCGTCGAGCAGGCCTTGGCCACGAGAGGTTCGGAACCGAACCGCCCATTAGCGGACTATTCGAAGTTTTCCCATTCAAGTCCGAAAGAACATGCGGATTTGATGAATCGCGCGAATTGTGCATCATGCCATCGTCGAAATGATAGTTCAGTTGAACCAAAATTCCCGCTTCACAAAGATTGTACGGGCTGCCATCTGGTCCAATTCACGGCGTCCAACAATTCTTCGTCGGTCAATCCGATTTGCACCATCTGCCATAAGCCCGAAGGACTCAACTCATCAAACGCACCGCTTAAGAATTTTCCACGGCTGCTGAGTTTTGCGGCGGAGTTCGATCACGCACAACACTTAAAGGGAATCGAATCTGCGCGCCCAGGAAACGGTTGTGTCGCCTGCCATGCTCCGGCAAACCGTGGCGTGGCTGAGACGATTCCCGCCCGCTTAAATGCTCATCAAATCTGTTATGACTGTCATGCTCCCGGAAAGTCAGCGAGTAAAACTTCTTCCTGCGGCTCCTGCCACGGGCTTGGTTCTTACTCAGCGACTTCTACTGCGGCTCGCTCGTACCGAGTTGGTTTTAGTCATGCGGACCACGGCCCGCGTGAGCGTTTGAGTTGCGACCGTTGTCACGATGTACGCGGACGCGGATTGCCGCCAGCGAGACAGGTTACTTCCATCGCGCCGGTGCAGCATCTCTCTAATTCACGCGCGCAAAACTGCATCAGTTGCCACAATGGACAGCGAGTTTTCGGCGAGAGCGCTAACTTTACTGAGTGTGCTCGCTGCCACAAGCGTACTGGATTTCGCTCGGGTGAATAAAGATGGTGTTCTCAGGAATCAGCAGAACTAGTGCACCAAAACTTTGTCGGTAGTCAAGGCCAAGTCACCCTCTTCTAAACGCCCTCTCCCTTTGGGAGAGGGTTGGGGTGAGGGATTAGCGAGCCCAGCGAACTACCCCCCACACCCTTTTTCTTTTTTCTCTACGCTTCGCGCCCTCACCCTGGCCCTCTCCCAGGACCGCTCAGACGGGTTAACTTGAGAGGTGACCAAATGAAACTGAGATTACTCACTATTCTGGCTGTAGTGTTTTCCGGCGTGGGAATGACAGTTGTGTATCAAGCCGCAGCTTCACTCGATGGCACGAACCCGCCACACGCGGTTGATACTGCGGGCAAGGCGATTCCCGAATCGAGCGCCACTCAACCCGACAAACCGTTCATCTTGTCGAAGGACAGTAACGATCCAAAGTGGGGCGAGATGAAGCCCGACATGACTTTTGATCATTCCAAGCACAATATCGACGCGAAGCATACGATTGATGGTAAGACGCCGACTGCCTGCGTGTATTGTCATCACACAGAGCAACCGATGCCCGTCGCCGGGCAGCCATACCTCAAGAAGTCTGAGCGAACCGAAGTGCTTACCGCCGATCAACTAGACAAGTCCAAGCAGTCGGTTAACTCATGCCGGAAGTGCCACTTTCAGGAAGCGACAGAGGAAACTGCCGAATTTCCACCCAAAGGCGTCACGTACCCGAAAGAGATGGGCAAGCCCCCATCCGGAAAGTTAACCAACGATACCGCCTATCACATCAAATGCATCGCCTGTCACGAGGCGGCGATGAAGAGAGATTCGACACTGAAAGCACCGCAGGCCTGCGCAGACTGTCATGTGAAGAAATAGATTATCGACGATCGGAGCTACTTTCCAGAGAATGCCTCTCTTGGCGGCTTATCGCTCACGCGGAAAAACTCACCGCGGCCATCGTCCGTCCGCAGCATCCGCATCATCTCTTCAAAGTTGAACGGCCGCGCGCCGCGGCGGCCAAAGACAGAGATTTGATTGCCGCTTTCATCAACTGCGCGATCGCGATCCAACGGCTTGGAAATAGCGAGCGCTTCGCCTTTCGTCTTGAACGTCGCGATCAGAACCGGGCGCGGGCGCGGACTGAAGCCGGCGTATTCGGGCATAGTTTCCGGTGAGGTCAGTTGCAGGATTCGCATTCCGTTCTTGCCGTCGGCAACATAGGCGAACAGGCTCGCGTTCGTCATGGCAATCTTCACCTGACGTACATCATTTAGTTGATCGTCGGCATTGAACATCTGATCGAGACGCGGCTTCTCCGGCTGCTCGGCATCGATGATTGCGATTCCCTGCCTGCCGTTGGCGACGTAAGCGTAAGTGCGGGCCACATAAACATCATGCGCGTCTGCCAGCGAGACCGTTGCGCCGTCAACCAGGCGCGCTTGTTCGGGTGTAGTCACATCGATGACTTTCAAGCCATCGTCATCAACAATGAAGCCATAGCGAAACTGGATGGCGATCGCGCGGGGATGTTTCAGCGCCGGCTCACGGATTTGACGAACGATTTTGGGATTGAGCGGATCGTCGATATTCACGACCACCAGCTCATGATCCGTAGTAACATAAGCATGCGTGCCGGCGATGGTAATGTTGTTCGCATCGCTGAGCGCGCCCGCCGGGTTAAAGGCGCCACCGGAATATTTTGCCGGGTCAAGCGCGCGCTTCAAATAGTTGTTCAGCGGATCGCCATCGAGCAGCGTTGCGGCATTTACTACGATCAAGCCTTCGTATTTGTCGACGACATAGAGATAGGCGTAGAGGGAATGGATCGGTTGCTCTTCGTTGATCAGTTGTTCGCGATCTTTGCCCGTTAACCTGCTGGCGCTAACTGGATCGATCATCCTCCCGTCTGCTTTTAATCGCCAGCGCGCGGGATCGACGGCCAGTGTGCTCGGCGCAGCCACGGCCGTGGCGTACTTTGTCTTGACGTAGAACTTCTGACCAAACGGTGATACAGGCGCGGTGGTAATCCGTTCCGAGAATCCCTTCTGGTCGATCTGCGCCACGTCGTAAACGCGCAGGCCGCCTTCGCCCGCGGCGACGTATGCATACTCACCGCGCAACTGCACCTGCAAAACGCGCGGATTGCCCTTGTGCTCGTAGGCCTCCTTGAGCTCACGACCACCGCCAACAAACTTTCCGTAGTTGTCTGGATATGCGATCTTGTGCAGGGTACTGCCAAACACAGCTTGCGGATCGCTGCGCTCGGTGGCGACCACCGCTTCGAGCGCGTCGTTCGAGGCGACGTAAACATAGCGACCCACGAAATTGACGAAGTTGGTTCCCTGCAACAGCACCTGGGCCAGCCAGGCGTTGTTATCGTTTCTTTCCGAAACGTGACAATCGGTACACGTCTTCGTCTCTCGCGCGCGCACAGTGTGCGGCACGTGCGTGTTGAAAGCCTGGCCCGCGAAACCTTCGGCAGACACGGTCTGCTGCTGCGAATAGATCCATTCGCGATTCTGATTCTGCGAGCTGACGAGCACAGCAGAAGACGATCGCACCGGCGCGATCCGGTTGCCGGTCACGGTGCCGTCGCGCCCGAGCATGAAGATATCGTCGCGCAGCACCTGAAAATTGTACTGCGTGAAGTTTCGCGACTCGCCGCCTTCGTTGTGGCGATTGGGCATTTTGCGGTTGGCCTGCATCGAAAGATGACAGCCAAAACAACTCGTCACCCAGGACGAGTGGCAGGCAAAGCACGTCATGTTGTCATCGCCGTGCGCGAGCTGTTTGTTCTCCACCGGAACGCTGCCCCAGGTCGTATTGTCCTTACGAATCGTCTTGGCGTAACGCGACTTCTCGCTGTAATCGCGAGTGCCCGGGGTAATCGTGTCCATCGTTTGGATAACGCGCCACCAGCGTCCCGGCACGACCATCGAGTTCTGAATGATGTCCCCTGTTTTCAGATCAACATCTTTGCCGTTTTCGTCTTTCTCCGTTCGATCACGCGTGATGCGCTGGAACATTGAAGTCCTTTCACCGGTCTCTGCGCGCACCCGAATGCGGATCAGGTTACGTCCCACTGTCGTCTTGCCTTGCGTGGTGGTCACCGGCGCGGCCGGTCCTGATGTTAGCAGCGTTGCGCGCCGGCGAATCGAGCCGTGGCAATCGACGCAGTTGATCTCGATCGCGGCGCGTGGTTCGTTGTAGAGGTTGCCATTGCCGTGCGCGTCCTGGCGAAAGTGACAATCCACGCAGTGCATTCCTTTCTCGAGATGAATGTCGCTTAGATGAACGGCCTTCTTGAACTTGTCCGGATCTTCTGGTGAAACGATCCGGTCGTCGGCGTCAAGCAAGTTACCTTTTCGATCTCGTTTGAAGACTTTGCGAAACACCCAACCGTGACCGTGGAAATCCGCAAACTGCGTATTCTTCAGCTGGCTGTTAAATTCCGGCGTGCCAGTCTGTTGCAAAAACGAGAGGCTGGACCAGAGGCCGCGCAGGCTTGCTCCTTCCGGATTGCTATTGAGTTTCTGACGCTCTTCTTCCGGCAACGGATTGTGTTGCACTGAGGGATACATTTTGTCGCCATCGCTCTCGTTGTCCCACCAGGTCAGGCCGAGATAAGTGGCGACCATATTCGTGCCCGGATGCATGTGGCAAACCATGCACTGCGACGTCGGAATCTGGATCGTGAACTGATGTTTGAGCGGATGGCCCGATTCGTCTTTCGGTATGTTTATGTCAGCAGTTTGGGAACGGCCCATGTTGCCTGCTGTGTGATAAAAGGCAGAGTGCGACGGATCGCGATCGTTGGCGTAGATCACATGACAGGCCGAGCACCCGGACGAGCGGAAATCGCCTGGATGATCATTCGTGCCGAAGAAGTTGAGCGTCGGATCGAGCAGTCTTGTCTTTTGTAATCCAAGAAATACCGGATCGGTTCGCTGGTTAGTGCCCAAGCCGCGCGGGCTCAATCCCTTGTCGGGTTTGCCCTCGTCCTCGTCTTTATCAGGCAATCCTACTTCCGGTCTTCGCTTTCCACCGCGTTCGAAAACCCGCAGCACGTTTCCCGGTTGAGAGATTTCCCACCGTGGGATGGGATCGAGAAACGCCAGCAATCCTTTTGTGCGTCGCTCTTCGAAGGAAGGACTCGGCGTCTGAATTAACTCTTGCGGCGCGCCCGATTCCGCGTAACTCTCGGCAAAGCGCGCGTCCTTAAGCGGGTCGCTGCCATTGTTGTAGAGCGCAGCACCCCAGAGCATCGCGCCGTGCGCCATCATGCTGCGCGTGGCGCCCTTCGTTTCGTCCTCATGGCACCCGCCACAAGTTTTCGCGGCAACGCGCAGATCGCCCGGGTTGATGAAGCGGATAAACTCCCAGCTCTCGCGCTCGAGCAACGTGTTCGTGCGCTCCGGCTTCGCGCCGGTATACTTGCCGTCCCGTTTCCATTCTGCCGGAAAACGCGGCTGAACGTGCGCTTCGTTCTTAAGGCGTTCAATCTCTGGGGCGTCGTCGCTGGTCTTTCGCGGCAGAGGATTGCCGCCGTGGCAGGCGGTGCAGGTCAGGCGGAACGCATCCTTGCCATCTCTCAGTTGATCGAGGGTCTCGATCGTTCCGTATTTATGCATCGGTTCGATCTTGCTGTGGCAGGAGACGCAGCCTTCCAGCCTTGCGGCCGGCGTGTTTGCGGACGCTTGCTGGATCCAGTGTGGCGTGCGCTTGGTTCGCGGAACGGCAAGCGGTGTCAAGCTCGTGTTTGAGCTAGTGAAGGTGCCGGCGCCGACCTTCGCGTTGATCGCTGACGAGTCTGGGCCTCCCAGTAGTCGGATAAACATCAACGCCAACGAGAGAATGCACACAACACTCGCGCCTCGAATCTTTTCGCCTACTCTGGTGCGTCTCTGCGCTCTCACGTGAAAGTCTTGTCTGCTCATCTCCATTAGAAGACCAACTTCAATTGGGCGAACAGTGAATACAACGGCTTGCCTGGATTGACCACCGCCGGCTCGCAAAAGTCGCCGACGTTTGGCGGACAGTTGCGCGAACGGTTCGTGTAAATATCGCGAAAGCCGCGGCCGGATTGCAATGTCGCCGCGCCAAAGGTAACGGTCACGTTATTAATCAAGAAAGGCCGATAGGCCACGCCCAGACTGTAATCCCACCCAATGTCGTGCCGAATATGATTTTGAAACAGAACGTATTCCAGTGGCTCAGTGCGATGAAACCGAAGATAGTTTACGTTGCAAACTGCCTTGACGCGCTGCGTCAGGTCAACATCGACGCCCGCGTTGTAGATAAAGATGCCGGGATTGACGAAATTCGCCTGGCCTTGAATTTTACTGCTGCGCAAACTAGGCAAGATGCTATTCGGTTGCACCAAGCCGACGCCCGTTTGTGTCAACCTGATTCCATTCCGATTCCAAAATGAAAACTGCCCGCCCACGAAGTTTGGATCATCGAAGATCGCATCAAAGCCAGTCGCTTTGCCGTCCGTCGGATTCGAGTCTCCCTGAGACCAGAAGAATGATCCTTTGAACCGCAGATAGTCGTGGTCCACCGAAGCTTCCACGGCCGCCAGGTTGGATTTGATGCGCACGCTGCGTCCGGCGATTGGATTGCGCGAGTCACGACCGAACGCGTAATAGTAAGCATGAGTCAGGTTCAATCTTCCCAAGTGCCCATCGCCACTGATTCCCAGATACCCAACCTTGATCGAATGCGGCCTTACATCTCCTATCAACGCGGGGCGCACAAGAAATCCGTTGCGATCGAATTTGATACCGGATCGATCATCGTTGTAATGCAGACTGCCCTGAATTGTGTAGCCTTTCTTGATGAAATCCTGGCGAAAAAGATTAGCGACGTAAACGTTCTGATGCCGGGTGTCGAACCGATTAAGCCCGCTGTTGGTATCCTTTTCCAGCATCGAAAAGAAGGCGGCGTTGTACTGATAGCGATTGTTGTCAAACGTGCCAAACAACCGCGCGCCGAGATTATTGTCGGAAAAAATGAAGCCGCGAAAATCCGACACGAAGGGCTGAACGCCGGCGCGCACCGAGAAGAAATCAAAGTTTGCATTGACATCGGCGAGTTTGACTTCAGCGAACGCCTCTTCTACCGACACCTGGGTGTCCGTGCGATTCGTGCCGCGCCGGACGTCGATGTTGACAACGCCGTTCTCGCGCGCGTTGAGGTAGTTCGGAATACTAAAAGTTGGAGAGATCTTAATGGCCCAATCACGGGGTTTGAAGGTAGTGTCGCCGTGAAAGAGTTCAAACGTCAACTGCAATGTTTCGCTCGTGGCAAACTGTTCCGGCTGGCCGAAGAATTCCGCGCTTAACGGATTCGCAGTGCTGACGTCGGATGGCGTCGGCGCGCGGCGCTGCTCTACACCGGTCGTACTCACGGCCGAAAGGATCAGAAACGTCTGGTTGCCTTTGAATGGATAATCGCCTTTCAGCACGCTCTGTTTGTAAGGATCCCACCAGCGGCCTTTCTTGAATGGAATGTCGCGGCCGCGCCCGCCGCGATCACCGTAGCGATCGTATTCCGGAAAACCCACCCGCCAGCGGTCACGGACCTCGCGGCGATCAGGGGCTGTTTGCGGCGCGGACGGAACGCTCTTCTTACCACCGTAACCTGTGGGCTTCTCTTGCTGAGGCTCGACCAATAGCGCAGCCGGCTTGATCTCTTCTACAACGATATCAATAACACTCTCTTTTCCGCCTTCTACGATTACATTCTCGAGCGCGTCTTCATGCGGGATCGCAAACTCGCCGTACGTCTTGTTGTTGTCAAACTTCGCCGAGTAGGGTCGCGCGACGGTAACGCGATAGGCCCCCGTGGGAAGTTCAAGTGAGTACCTTCCATCCGGACCAGTACGTGCCCGCCTTGGACGACTGGTCACCTGATTAGTGGCAATGACGATGATGCCTGCAACGGTCGCAGCTGAAGAGTTGCGAACCACGCCATTCAGCCGGCCACGGCTTTGCTGGCTCAACGCACAAACAAATGCAGCCATTGTCAGGGCAATTACGATTGTGGTCCGGATGAACAGTGCGCGCAATCTGGATCTCTCTTTCACTCGCGTCCAGCGCGTGCTCGGCTTGTAGCACACGAGCGGCAGCGTGGCAACGAATTTTTGGGCGTTTCCCATTTGGGCGAAGAATCTTTTTGACTGTCAAATGATCAGTGATAAATTGAGCACGCTTAAAAGGTGCGTACTCCGGGGCGCCATAGTTAGTAGGCGCGGCGATCCCGGACATTTAGTCAAAATGAAACTTCGCGCGGTCCATGCTACATTCCTTGGGATAGCCGCCTTGTGCCTTTGTCCGCCGACCTGGACGAGCAACCTGCACCTTAATCTGGTTACGGCGCAACCAAACCGGCCAGTGCTGATCAGCGAAGAATCCTCCACGCGCGGCATCGCCTTTGATTCAGTCACACACCAGCGCGAACCATTCTCGGCGATAGCTACAGTCAGTCTTGGCTCGGACACTCGAACGCGAATTATGCTCTTCGCGATGAATCTTGAACTACAGCCGGGCGAAGGGCCGGATTCGGTGACCGCAGATGCCGAGGATGCTTTCCATCGGAACTACCCTTTGGCGGTCGAGTACGTTCGTCCCGTACCCGATTTATCCTGGGCCACTTCGGTGGTCATCTGCCTCGACGATCAGATGCGAGACATCGGCGACGTGCTGATGCGGATTACTTATCACGGCGTCGCCAGCAATCGCGTGCGAGTTGCGATTGGACATTTCGGCGGTGGTCCACCGGACGATGAGGGCGCCGTGCCAACTCCCGGCTCCGCATCGCCCCTGCCAACACCGGTGATTAATGCAACAGCAGGCACACTCACGCCCGACGATGCGCGTACGATCATCGCTCAGGCCGTCTCGGCGGCAGCTTCGCTCAATCGCAACGTGACGATGGCCGTCGTTGATCGCGAGGTTAACGTTCTCGGCGTCTTTCGCATGACGGGTGCTCCGGGAAGCACGACGATTCGCAGTGTTGGCGCAGCGGGCAAAGGCCTCGAGGGAATACTCGTGCCTTCAGAGCTCGCGGCGATTTCAAAGGCCGGCACCGCCGCTTTGTTTAGCACGTCGGGCAATGCATTCTCGACTCGCACGGCCGGCTTCATCATTCAAGAGCATTTTCCGCCCGGCGTGGATTTTCGCCCCGGAGGACCACTTTACGGGGTGCAGTTTTCTTCACTTCCCTGCTCGGATATCAAGCGGCCGGGTCTTCCGCTTGGTCTGTCGGCTGATCCGGGAGGATTGCCGCTCTACAAGAATGGCGTAGCCGTTGGCGGCGTTGGTATCGAAGGTGACGGATTGTACACCGTGGATCGTGACCCAAGCGATTTCGATCAGCCCTTTGAAGAAGTCATTACTGCTTCCGCTGCACGAGGTTTTGAGCCGCCGTCACTGATTCGCGGCGATAACATCTTGGCGGACGGCATTCGGCTCGCCTATCAAAACGTAGCCACCGCTCCAGCGCCACCGACGATTCCTTTTGCCAACTTGCCGGGAGCCCTTTTGGCGGCGTTTCCGATTCGCGGCGCGCAGACATCAGCTTTTGTTCCAGCGGTTGTCGCCGGCATCAGCGGCGAAGTCGACGCTCGGTTTTTCCCGTTTGTTGGCGGAACATCTCCCGCCGGACCAAACGCTTTGACCGCCGCGGAGGTGCAAACAATCATCGCGCAGGCCGCGCAGCAAGCGAACATCACGCGCGCAGCGATCCGTCAACCGCTGGGCAGCAACGCGCGCGTGACGATTGCTGTGGTTGATTCTGACGGCCATGTGCTCGGCGTGTTTCGGCAATTAGATGCGCCGGTGTTTGGTTTCGATGTGGCGGTGCAGAAAGCGAGGACGGCGGCCTTTTACTCCAACGCGAACGCGGGAACGCTGCTGCGCGCCGCGGGCCTGGGCTCGTTTGTGGATCGGGCTAGAGCCGATGGCCTGCAGCTTGACGGATCAATCGCCTTCACCGATCGTGCGGGCGGATTCTTGCACCGCCCGTTTTTCCCCGACGGCATCAATAACAGCGCCGCTGGTCCATTCAGCGCGGAACTGAACGAATGGAGCCCGTTCAATGTCGGGCAACAATTAGAACTCATCAAAGCCAACCTGCTGGCTACGCTTGGCGGCGCAAGTGTGCCATGCACATCGATTCCGAACCTGCCAAATGGTATTCAGATCTTTCCCGGCAGCGTCCCGCTGTACCAGAATGGTGTTTTGGTCGGAGCGATTGGTATTAGTGGCGACGGGGTCGACCAGGATGATCTAATCGCCGGCGCCGGTGCTAACGGGTTTGCGCCCGCGCCAGCCATGCGATCCGATCAGGTGTTCGTCAGGGGCGTGCGGCTGCCCTTCCTGAAATTCCCGCGCAGTCCTAATCTTTAGACGATGCAGGGAAGCACCGTAAGATAACGGATGACGCCGACTCAGTTTCCTATCGTGAGTCAGACAGCAAGAAATGCGATCAGCCGATCTGCCGCTCTAACTTTTAGGAATAGTGATGCCAATTGATTCCAAAAACTTGGTTGGCGGTGCGCCGCCAATTAAGGCGAGAACGTAGTCATTCTCAATCTTTCCTGTCTCTTCTTTAGTCCTCGTATCTGCCAGGACCACTTCGCGCTCGCGAATCTCTGCGATGAAACTATCGAACAGGATCTTGACTTTGCCTTCATCGATGCATTGGTAAAGTTGTTGCTTATTTAAGAACTTCACATCGTTTGTAAAAGCGGTCCGTAAGACGAACGTTACTTCGTTGATCTCATCGGGAGCGCGAAATTCAATTTGATTTCCAGTGCGGCGCGCCACCAGGTCAACCACCGCCTCGACCGAAGCGTTGCCGCCTCCGACTACGACGATCTTCCTCTGCTTGAAATCGTCCGGATTTGATAAAGCATACACAACCTTGTCTTCGCTCCGTCCGTTTCGCCCTATTCTCATGCCCTCGCCGGGAGCACCGAGCTTCATCGGAGCGCCACGATTGCCGACGGCAAGCACGACCCGGCGGGCGCGGTAACTGCACGGCTCGCGGTTCTCGCCCTTTTCGGTTTCGACGATGAAATAGTCGCCATCAGTTGCGCGCTTAACGGTCTTGCATTCTTCATGCTCGTTGATGGCCACTCCCTGACTCATCATTGTGCCAAGCCATGATTCCAGGAGAGTCTCCCGCTGAGTGCCCGCGCCGTCGGCGCGCACGCCGCCGTGCGCTGGCATCGATTCAGGCTTGAAGAAGAGATACTTGTTCTTCGGATAAGCGACGATAGTAGCGAGGACGTCGGCTCGTTCGATGCCGACATATTTCAAATTGTGCTGTTTGGCAAGTACGGCGGCTGACAAACCTGCCGGACCGATGCCGATGATAGGGCGAGGCGCTCCTCAGTTCTTGCGCAATATGTTTGATGACGTCAGCTCCCTCATTCACCGCGTTCTTAATCAGCGGAGTGCCGGAAACATCGCCGATGATGTAACAGCCCGGAACGTTCGTCATGAACGTTTCGTTTCTTGCGGGCGCCGGTCTCGGCTTGATGATCTTGGTGGTGTTAACAACGATGCAGGCCTTAGGAGTTACCGGACACGCGATCTGGCAGGACGTGTCTTCCATGCATTCGGAACGGGCAACGGGAACGGCGATGTTGTTAACCATCGCCAGCACGCTATGCGGACAGGCATCGACGCATGCCTGACAGCCTATGCAACGATCGGCTATCACGACCGGATGCGGATAGTCAGGCCCATCGGGGTCATACTTTTCCAATAACTCTTTTGAGAGCTGAACTCTCTGCGCATTCTCGTCAAGATGTTTCTCAATTGGCTCTTCGAGCAACAGGCGCGCTCGCCTTGCATCGCGAACCGCAAACCATATTCCCGCCGCCGCGAGAAAAACAGTAATCCCGGCCCAGCCATACCAGGGTAGTCCGCCCAGATATCTTCTGAGGGAAGAGGGTCCAGTAAAGAGCTGATTGATCGCCAGCAGCAGCGCCAGCAGCGTCAGGATGATGAGTAGTTGTGACTTTCTCATGGCGCTACCTATTGACTACATCGGGCGCTACCATAGTCTGTGCAAGGCGCAGGGACGATGCCCAACGCGTGTCATTGATGTGCTGGACATGGCAGGAGGTGCAGCTTGGAGTTTCAATTCCGGTCGCACCCTTGTTCTGCTCAAAGACTTGGGCATTATGACAATGGGAGCAGGTTGTGCGCGGATAATTTCGATCGACATTGGCGCCCATATAGCCTGTCTTATGACAACTGCTGCATGACATAACTTGATTTTCAGTGTCGATGTCTTCAATTCCATTTAGGCCCGAGACGACGCGAACCCTTTGCAGGTGAATCGCGTGAAATTGAGCATTGCGCCATTCCTGAGTCTGGCTGGGAGTAATTCGGTTCGTCTTCAACAACGCAACGATCTCAGGTTTCGCTTCCAGTTCTTCCGCGTCCAACCCTTTCCAGACCCACTGTCCGTTAATGACTGGATAACCGTAGGTCCCGCCATGCGCCGTGTGAACGCGCTTGCCGTTATAGAGAGTCTGGTTGTCATCGTTATGGCATTTCGCACAGGAGTCCAGTGCCGCATTCATGGCGTGAAAATCGCGACCTCGATGTTCGGTGTGGCACGTGGTGCAGGTAATTCCGGCCTCGCGATGCGCGGGAATGATACTCGCAGCGAAGCTTTCGGTCTGGTGACAGGAGGCGCAGTTGGCGTTCATCTTTTCTTTGTTTGTCACCCTCGCGCCCAGGGCATGACAAGCAGTGCAAGAACCGCCGGCAGACTGTTTGGCAATCGCCGGTGTCAAAGCGAAGCTCCTCGTTGAATGGGGAGTTGAAAGCGGCTGCGGAGTAAAAGCGCTCTTATAGGCGAAAGCGGCGACGCCCGAGAGAGTGCCCACGATGAGCAGCGCCCAAATGAAAACAGCGAACGGCCAGGGACGAACCAAATCTCTCGTCGGTATCCAATTGAATCGAATCTTGCCGGGGCGTGGAGGAGTTTGTGGATGCAAAGGCGACGGGCGACCAGCCTTTGCGCGCGTACGTTTATCCCAAAATATCTTAAGCGAATTAGCGGCCTCAGTTGATGCCGCGACGATTCGCTTCGGCAATACCAAACCGTCTGTCGTGCCGACCTGAGTCTTAGTCTTGGGTGGCGGTTCACGTTCGGCGACGTTAAGCGCAAACTGAAGTGAGACTCTGAGTCTGAAAATTTCATCAGTCTGCTCGACATTAAGGAAGAAAGGGCCAATCCTAACCACGTCGCCGTCAACCAGCGCGTCAGATTCGTTGAAGGGAATGGCGCGGCCATTGAGAGTGGTCGCGCTCGATGCGCTGAGATTGATGAGGTAAAAATAGCCTTCGATTTTACTAATGCCTGCATGTAGCCGCGAGACCGTCGGATGATTGAGCCAGACATCGGAATCCGGTAGCCGCCCAATCCGCAATCCTTCGCTGA
>WNGH01009310.1_pt1 | contig 13582 bp, 22 predicted proteins | sample 5400631 | NCBI WGS metagenome assembly WNGH01 (sample SAMN13153373, study PRJNA577476) | soil metagenome | isolation source: 115 cm soil or saprolite under Garry oak tree replicate 1 | place: USA:California | collected 2016-06-15
CGCCTAATTCGTCAAACAGCCGGCGCACGGCTGCAACTCCTGCGGTTCGCGGTGGCAGTGTCTGACCCCGACGAGTCGCAGCCGCTCTACGAAAATTGCCCGCATGAAAGAACGCCGCCGCCTGGCGTCTGAGATGTAAAGCGCGAGCCTCCGATGCGTCACCTTCCAGCCCGGCGGCGTGCCGCGATAGAGTGATCGCCCGCTCGACGAACGGGCGCAATTCCTTCGCCTTCGGTAGTGTGGTGACAATGCGCTCGTCGCGCGAATTAATCAGAGAAGTCGCCAGGTTGCGCAACATCGAGATGCGATGCTCCGTAGTCCGGCCCAGCTTTCGATGAGCTTTTAGATGACGCATGATCTTTTCGTGTTACTGAGCGGCGGCTTCGAACTCATCCTCATCGTCTTCGCCCAGGTCTACCTTGCCCTCGCCGGTACCCGGAATCGGATTACCCTGCTCGTCAAACTGCATTCCGAAGTCGAGACCCATGCCCTGTAAGATCTCTCGGATTTCACCCAAAGACTTTTTGCCAAAGTTCTTGGTCGCCAGCATCTCGCGCTCCGAGCGCTGCACTAGATCGCGAATGGACTTGATTCCGGCATTCTTCAGACAGTTGTAAGAACGCACGGAAAGTTCCAATTCATCGACCGAGCGATCCAGTTGATCGTTACGCGGCAAAGGCGGGCGTTCCTGTTGCTGATAGCTGTAATCCTCAGTGTCTTCTTCGAAATTAATGAAGATCGCCATGTGATCCTTGATCAGCTTCGCGGCCAGACCGATAGCGTCGTCCGGTTTGACTGAGCCGTCAGTCCAAACCTCGATGCTCAACTTATCGTACTCGGTATTTTGTCCCAGGCGCGCGGCGTCGACGGTGTAGTTCACCTTCTTAACCGGCGTGTGAACGGAATCGATGGGTATATAACCGAGCGAGAGATCTTCGTCAAAGTTGCGATCAGCGGACACGTAGCCGCGGCCACGCTTCAGCCGCATTTCAATGTTCAGCGAACCGTCAGCGCTTAGGGTCGCGATGTGCAACGCGGGATCGAGCACTTCCACGTCCGCATCGCCCTCGATGTCGCCAGCCGTGACTTCGCCCGGCCCGGACTTGGAAATTCGCAAGGTCTTTGGCTCGTTCCCGTGGAGATTGAACGGCACCTGCTTCAGATTCAGTATTACGTCGGCCGCATCTTCCACCACGCCTCGAATCGATGAAAACTCATGCTCGACACCTTCGATCTTGACCGCAGTAACGGCGGCGCCTTCGATCGAAGAAAGCAATGCTCGGCGCAGTGAATTTCCCACGGTCGTCCCGAAGCCCCGCTCAAATGGCTGGGCCGAGAAGCGTCCGTAACGCTCAGTCAAGGTTTCCGTGTCAGCCGCCAAACGACGCGGCATTTGAAATCCGGTCCAGAGATTATTTTGATCCATAAACGTACCGTCAGAAAATTCGAGGAAAAGTTGCGCTGCCCGGCGTGCAAGAGCGATGTCGCGCGCTCGGGAGCGCCCAAATTACTTGCTATAAAGCTCTACTATCAATTGCTCGTTAATCGAGCGGTCAATGTCTTCGCGAGTCGGCAGTCCCGTAATCATAGCGCTCATTTCCGCTCCCGCCGCCGAGATCCATGTTGGGCGCCCGCGGCCGGCAGCAGTCTGCCACGCGCCTTCGACGTGCGAGTTCTTACGACTCGCTTCCTTCACGGAGATTACATCCTGGGGTTTTACCTGATAAGAAGGAATATCAACTTTGCGTTCGTTGACCAGCACATGTCCGTGATTGACAAGCTGTCGCGCCTGGCGACGGGAAGTCGAAAAGCCCGCCCGATAGACGGCATTGTCCAGACGCCGCTCGAGCAGGAACAAAAGGTTTTCACCCGTGATTCCCTTTTGGCGCGCAGCCTTTTCGAAGTAATTTCGGAACTGTCCCTCGAGAATAAAGTAAATTCGTTTGACCTTCTGCTTTTCGCGAAGCTGCTGGCCATAACCGGCGAGCGCCTTCCCGCGACGCATTGAATTGCCGTGCTGTCCCGGCGGCTGAGTGCCGCGCTTTTCAATCGGACAGGAAGGTTTGTAGCAACGGTCTCCCTTGAGGAAAAGTTTTGCACCTTCGCGACGGCACAGACGGCACACCGCGTCTCTATACCTAGCCAATCGTTTCTGCCTCCAGTCTAAAACTACCAGACGGAAAAGTTTACAGGCCGCGTGATATTAGAATTTTCAAATTTGAAATCTGAGATTTGAAATCTGAAATCCAAACTCGGAGCCCTTCGTCCTTTAGGTCAATTTATCATTTTTGATTTTCGATTCTTGATTTTTGATTTTCGGAGCCCTCATCGATCTCAGGCGCAATCGAAAATCGCAAATCTAAAATCAAAAATCCGTCCGCTAAACTCTGCGTCGTTTCGGCGGCCGGCATCCATTGTGCGGAATTGGCGTCGCATCACGGATCGCCCCCACGCGAATACCGGCATTATTGATCGCGCGAATGGCCGATTCGCGACCACCGCCCGGGCCTTTCACGCGGACTTCGCATTGCTGCATTCCGGCTTCGGTCGCCTTGCGCGCCGCCTCGTAAGCCGCCTGCTGAGCGGCGAACGGCGTACCTTTGCGGGAGCCGCGAAAACCGCGCGCGCCCGAGGATGATTGCGCGATCAGATTTCCTTCCAGATCCGTGATCGAAATCAGCGTGTTATTAAACGACGCCGCGATGTAAACAATCCCGATGGGAATGTTCTTCTTTTCTTTCTTGCGAAAGACTTTCTTCTTTCCGGACGCTGTTGCTTTAGCCATGATTAATTTTTGAAATCTCAGATCTCAGATCTCAAAGTTGAAATTTGAAATTTTGAGATTCAAGATCATTTCTTACCCGGCGCCTTCTTCTTCGCGATGGTCGCACGTCGAGGTCCCTTGCGCGTGCGCGCGTTGGTATGTGTGCGCTGGCCTCGGACAGGTAATCCACGTCGATGTCGCAAGCCACGATACGCGCCAATGTCCATCAAACGCTTGATGTCCATCTGGATACGCTTGCGGAGATCGCCTTCGATTTCACCCTGCTCCTCGATCACTGCGCGTATACGGCCCAACTCCTCTTCGCTGAGATCTCTGATCCGCGAATCGACATTCACCTGGGCCTGACCCAGAATTGAAGCCGCCCGCGATCTACCGATGCCATAAATGTAAGTCAGACCGATCTCGGCCCTCTTATTGGGCGGAAGATCCACACCTGCAACACGAGCCATTATTCTGTATCCCTCGCCAACTACGCTAACTTATTTCTGCCGCTGCTTATGCTTTGGATTAGTGCAGATGACTCGCACCACGCCCTTGCGGTGAATCACCTTGCACTTGTCACAAATCTTTCTAACGGAAGCGCGTACTTTCATTTCGAACCCAATTCTATTTATAACGGTAAGTTATGCGCCCACGATTCAAATCGTAAGGAGATAACTCAACCAAAACTCGATCGCCGGGAAGAATTCTGATGAAGTGTTTGCGCATTTTCCCGGAGATATGCGCGAGCACCTGGTGCTTGCTCTCCTCAAGCTCGACTCGAAACATTGCATTGGGCAGTGTTTCGAGGACTTTGGCCATGACTTCTATCGCCTCTTCCTTCGCCATACAGCCACAGAGCGTAATGACCCTTTACTGGCAAACTTTGGATAGTAACACGCGACTCATGCAATTGCCAAGCCGCGCCTGTGGTTTGGTCGTGTGCCTTAGATCACCGCCTCTGGTTTAATACACGCCCGCCACCAATTCAGTTACGAGCGGCGCGCCCCTTTCGATCAGCGTCAAGATCTCCGGGCCGTCTTCGGTAACCGCGACCGTGTGCTCGACGTGAGCGCTTGGTTGGCCATCCACGGTGACAACCGTCCAGCCGTCTTTCAAGGTCTTCGTGTGCTGCGACCCGAGGTTTATCATCGGTTCTATCGCGAAGACATACCCTTTTTTAATTTTCGGCCCTTTACCCGGCTTCCCGTAGTTTGGAATCTGCGGATCCTCGTGCATGCGGCGGCCAATGCCGTGACCGACATATTCGCGCACTATGGAATATCCGTGCGCTTCAGCATACGACTGGACCGCCCACCCGATATCACCTACATGGTTGCCGACCCGACTTTGTGCGATCGCCAGTTCCAGGCACTCTTCGGCGACGCGAATCAGCTTTAATCGCTCTTCGCTCACGGTCCCGACGGGAATTGTCGTCGCCGTGTCACCTACAAACCCGTCTAATGTGACACCCACGTCAATCGAGAAGATGTCGCCTTCCTGTAGCTCATACGTCGAAGGGAAGCCGTGCACCACTTGTTCGTTGACCGAGGCGCAGATGGAAAAAGGAAATCCGTTATACCCTTTGAAAGTCGGGTAAGCGCCCGCGTCGCGAATCATCCGATCGGCCGCGTCGTTGACCTCAAGCGTCGTCATGCCCGGCTCGACCATATTGCGAAGCTCGAGCAATACTTTTCCCACGAGCTGGCCCGCAGCCCGCATTTTTTCGATCTCTCTTTGCGATTTACCAATAATCATTAACTGGCGTTCAAAATCCGTTCAACCTCGCGGTAGACTTCGCCCGGCGAGCGCGTCCCGTCGACTCGATGCAAACGTCCCGTGCGCTGATAATAATCAAGCAAAGGCTGGGTCTCGCGATTATATGTTTCCAATCTGACCCGAACCTTTTCCGGCGTGTCATCCACGCGCTGAATCAACCGCGCGTCGGGATGTCGGTCACAGCTATTGTTCAGTCTTGGAGGTTTGAAATAGATATTGTAAATCTCTCCGCAGATCGGACAACTGAGACGGCCGGCTATCCGCTTTTCCAAAATCTCGAAGGGGACGTCAATAAAGATCGCGCGCAGTCTTTCGTTTTGCGTGGCAGCCAAATCCTCGAGCATCTCCGCCTGCGCAATCGTGCGGGGAAAACCGTCGAGCACGTAACCTTCCCGGCAGTCTTTTTGGCTCGTTCGTTCCCGCACGACGCGGCCTACAAGATCGTCGGATGCCAGTTTGCCCGCGGCTTGCACTTCTTGAATTTCCTTTGCCAGCTCATCGTTCTGCTGCGCTCGCGCCCGCAAGATGTCGCCGGTGGAAATCTGCGGCAAATGCAGCCGCTCTTGCAGCAAGCGCGCCTGCGTGCCCTTGCCGGCACCCGGCGCGCCCATCAGAACGATGATCTTGGACATTGATTTGCGATTTTAGATTTTTGATTTGCGATTGTGAGTGGTGGCCTAAATCAGGCTTGTTCAAAATACATCGCAAATCGGCAATCAAAAATCTTAAATGCTACTAGGCTCGCCGTCCGCGCAACCTTCCGCCGCCACCGAGGAACCCTTCGTAATTACGCATCACCAATTGCGCTTCGATCTGGGCCACGGTATCCATTGCCACGCCCACAAGAATCAATAGGCTGGTGCCGCCAAAATAAAAGTTATAGCCCATGCCGGTCGGAATCCATGACAGGCCGGGTGTCGTGCTCACAAACGCATCCAGCCAAGTCCCGACGAGCGGCAACTGCGCCACCTTGAAACCGCTCAACATGAACTGTGGGAAGAAAGCCACCATCGCCAGGTAAACAGCGCCCACAGTCGTTAGTCTCGTAAGGATCGTGTTCAGATATTCAGCCGTGGCGCGGCCCGGGCGAATCCCCGGCATGAACCCGCCATGCTTGCGCAAATTGTCCGATACTTCTTCGACGTTGAAAACGATCGACACATAAAAGAACGTGAAGAAAACAATCAAAGTGAGAAAGATCAGCTCGTAGTAAGGATCGCCGGCATGGAACACCTGCGAAAAGAAAGTAAATGTCTTGCCGTACCAATTATTCGGGTTCGCTGGTGGGAATGCCGAGAACAAGCTCTGCGGCATCGACAAAACGGATGAGGCGAAGATGACGGGAATGACTCCGCCCATATTCAGTTTCAGCGGCATCGTCGTCTGCTGGCCGCCCACAACTTGCCGGCCCACATGTCGCTTCGCATAGCTCACCGGAATCTTGCGCCGGGCTGCTTCCACAAAAACGATGAAGGCAATAATCGCTACCAGCGCCAGAACCATCGCGACCACACCCAGAGTCGTGAGCACGTCCCGCTTGCCAACGCGATCCATCACCTGCGCGACTCCGCGCGGCAATCCGATCACGATGCCCGCAAAAATCAGCAGCGAAATTCCATTGCCCACGCCCCGCTCCGTGATCTGCTCACCGAGCCACATCACGAAAATCGTTCCCGTAGTCAAGGTCAAAACGGTTGTCAGGAAGAAGCCCAAGCCACCAGGCTCTCCAAAGCGAGGTCCCACCTGGTTGACTTGCAGCCAGTGCGCCACAAACGAAGTCTGCACACCGGCGAGGCCAACAGTCAGATATCGCGTCCACTGATTGATCTTCTGCCGACCCATCTCGCCTTCTTCCTGCAGCTTCTTTAACTGCGGCGAGACCACGGTCATCAATTGCAGGATGATCGATGAGGTGATGTAAGGCGTGACGCCCAATGCAAAGACCGATATTACGCGAAAGTTTCCACCCGAGAATAGATCCAGAACTCCCAGCAAAGTGCCGCTAACATTACCCCAGACTTGCTTGAGCCGCTCCGTATTGACTCCGGGCGCGGAAACATGCGCTCCCAAGCGATAAATTGCCAGGATGCCCAGGGTGAAAAGGATCCGCCGTCGCAGATCCGGGACCTGAAACATGTTGCGTACGGCCGCTAGGAATTTTTCCATAACTATTAGTGCTTTGGACTTGGTTCTTTGTACTTTGGAATCACCAACGGTCCGCGCTTCAGATCAAAGCACAAAGATCAAAGTACAAAGCACAGCCTACTCATTCGATTACGGTTACTGCTCCACCGGCCTTTTCAATCTTCTCACGCGCGCTCTTCGTGAAACGGTGCGCCGAAATCTTGAGCGCCTTGGAAACTTCGCCATTTCCCAGCACCACGATATCGTGCTTGGCTTTTTTGATCAGGCCTCGTTTGTGCAGGAGCTGCGGCGTCACCTCGTCATTCTCGCTGAAGCTTTTGTCCAGCGCCTCCAGACTAATTTCAATCCAGTGCTTCTTGAAAATGTTGGTAAAGCCGCGCTTCGGCAGGCGCCGGTGCAGCGGCATTTGGCCGCCCTCGAAACCGGTCTTGGACGAGTAACCCGAACGAGACTTCTGTCCTTTTTCACCGCGCCCGGAAGTTTTTCCGAGTCCGGTCCCAGGTCCGCGTCCGACGCGCTTCTTCTTATGCGTCGAACCTTTCGCCGGATGTAGATTGTTTAAGCTGAGTGACATTAATGCTCCCTAAGACTTAATTCATTTTCCATTTGTCATTTGAGATTTGTCATTTGCCATTTACGACCCAACACGAGCGCTCGGGTTAATCAAATGACCAATGAAAAATGTCCAATAACAAATGGAAAATGATCTTTCTTCTATTCAATAATCCTCAGCAGATGGGGCACCTTGGCAACCGCCCCGCGCATCGACGGCGTGTCAGGACGCTCGACAATTTGATTCAGCTTGCGCAAACCCAAACTGCGGACGACCTCTTTCTGATTAGTCGAACACGCAATCGTACTGCGGTAATACTGAATCCGAATCTTCGCCGGGGCGGCGTCCTTATCAGTCTTTTTCTTCGCAGCCATACCACTAAAGTTCCTCAACCTGTTTCCCGCGCAAGCGCGCGACTTCAAAAGGATCTTTCATTTTGAGCAAACCATCGAAGGTGGCGCGCACGACGTTGTGCGGATTGGTCGATCCCAAAACTTTGGTACGGACGTCGTGGACGCCTGCGGCTTGCATCACGGCGCGCACGGCGCCACCGGCAATCACACCGGTTCCAGCTGACGCAGGCTTCATCAGGACCCGACCGGCCCCGAATTTTCCGATCAATTGATGTGGCAAAGTGTTTTCAATCAGCGGTACGCGAATCAGATTCTTCTTCGCCGCTTCCACTCCCTTTTTGATCGCCAGCGGAACTTCGCGAGCTTTGCCGGTCCCGAAACCAACGTGACCTGATTCGTCACCGACAACAACCAGCGCGGCGAACGAAAGGTTCTTGCCACCCTTCACAACTTTCGTCACCCGATTGATCGAGATGACCTGATCCTTCAGATCGAGTCCCTGCGCCAATATTCTTTGTTTCGGTTGTCTCATTTACTCTTCTTTCGCTTTAGCGCCCGCCTTGCCGGCGTCAACAGAATCCTTCAATTCGGCCCTCTTTGGTTTGGGACTGGTTTGGCCGGCGTTGGCTTCTTTCGGGGCCGCCTCTTTCTTGGTCTTTGCCTTTGGCTTCGGAGACTTCTGCTTGCCGTCTGGCTTAGCAGTTTCGGTTGGTGCGGACTCTTCCGCCTCGGCTGCTTCCGCTTCAACTACTTCATTCTTGTTAAGTCCCGCCGCGCGGGCCGCATCGGTCAAAGCCTTCACGCGTCCATGATAGAGATAGCCGCCGCGATCAAAAACCACGCTGCTGATGCCCGCGGCCAACGCGCGCTCAGCGATCGTCTGTCCGATCTTTTTCGCAGCTTCGATATTGCCGCCGGTCTTTACGCCCAAAGTTTTTTCGATCGTCGAAGCTGACGCCAGCGTCTGCGCCTTCTCATCGTCGATGAGCTGCGCATAGATGTGATTCAAGCTGCGATACACCGCCAGCCGTGGCCGCTCGGTCGTGCCGCGAACTTTCCGACGAATGCGCCGGTGAACCGCGCTTCGCACCTCTGCTCTGTTTCTGCTCGCCATCTCTATTCATTACCCATTGCCGATTTCGAATTGCCGATTTCGAGAACGCTGAAACGTCAATCGGCAATCAAAAATCGGAAATGTTATTTCCCAGTCTTCCCCGGTTTCAGCTTCAACTGCACATCGGCATAACGCACGCCCTTGCCTTTGTAGGCGTCGGGCTTTCGCAACTTGTGCATCTCCGCGCACACCTGGCCAAGCTTCTGTTTGTCGATGCCGGAAACCGTCAAAGTCGTCTGATATTGCTGAATATTTCCCTTGGTCGTCAGGCGTTCGGCTTTGGCTTCGATGCCTTCAGGTAACTGAAACTCAATCGGATGCGAGTAACCAAGGGCGAAAACCACCTTACGTCCCTGCACGTCGGCTTTGTAACCTACGCCGACGACATCCATCTGTTTTGAAAAGCCTTCGGTCACGCCTTGGATCGCGTTGTTTGCCAGCGCCCGCGCCAGACCATGCAACGCGGCCTGCTCTTGCGAAGATCGCTCAGCGGTCAAATCTTCGCCTTGAACTTTGAAAGAAATCCCCTCGGGAATTGGAGTCTTGAGCACGCCCTTCGCGCCCTTCACTTCCAGTTCGCGATCACTTCCGCCAACAATTCTCCGCCTACATTTTCCCTTCGCGCGGTCTTGCCACTCATCAAACCGCGCGAAGTCGAAACGATATTGACGCCATATCCGCCCAGCACCCGCGGAATCTGATGCGAGCCGACATACACGCGCCGTCCTGGCCGCGACACGCGCGCCAGATAGGTAATCGACGAAGTGCCGCGCGAGTCATAACGCAAAAAGATGCGGACAATTTTCTTCACGCCTTCGCCCTTGACTACGAAGTTATTGATGTAGCCTTCCTCTTTGAGGATGCGCGCGATTTCCAGCTTCAATTTCGAGGCCGGAATATCGACGCGCGAGTGTTTGGCCTCAACCGCGTTGCGGATTCGCGCCAACATGTCGGCAATAGGATCAGTCATGCTTTACTCCGTAAAGCGATTTCAGATTTTTGATTGCCGATTTGCGATTTATGAAGCGGTGAACGCGTTTCCAATCGCAAATCTAAAATCTAAAATCGCAAATCTCCTCACCAACTCGATTTCACCACGCCCGGAATTTGTCCCGCCAGCGCCAACTCGCGAAAGCAGATCCGGCACAGGTTAAACTTGCGCAGATAGCCGCGCGGACGACCACAGCGGCGGCAGCGAGTGTAGGCGCGCGATGAAAATTTCGGCTTGCGATTCGCTTTCGCGATTAATGATTTCTTTGCCATAAAAGTCCAGATATCAGAGGTCGGAGATCAGATGTCGGATTTGAACCGCCGGAGCGTTTGACCTCTGATCTCCGACCTCTGATCTCTGCTTCATTGCCTAAAAGGCATCCCCAATCCTTTCAGCAGCGCGCGCGCCTGGTCGTCGTCGCGCGCCGTAGTCACGATCGAAATATTCATCCCGCGCAGCTTGTCGACTTTGTTGAAATCGATCTCCGGAAAGATTAACTGCTCACGAATCCCGATCGTGTAGTTGCCGCGGCCATCGAACGCCTTGGGCGAGACGCCACGAAAATCTCTTACGCGCGGCAGCGCAACCGATACTAAGCGGTCGAGAAACTCATACATCTGTTCGCCACGCAGCGTCACCATGACGCCGATCGGCATGCCCTGTCGCAACTTGAAACTGGCGATCGATTTCTTCGCCCTGGTAATCACGGGCTTCTGTCCCGCAATTGCCTTCAGCTCTTCCGTGGCCGTATCCAAAACTTTCGCATTGGCGATGGCCTCGCCCATGCCCATGTTGATTACAATCTTCTCGAGACGCGGCACGGCCATGGGATTCTTGATCGCAAACTCCTTGGCGATCGCCGGGGCGATCTCTTTCTGATAACGCTCTTTTAGTCTGGCTGTCATTTCAAATGTCCGACCGACCAACTTCAGTTTATCGTCGTCTTGAACTGATCTTCGCGACCAACTTAAGTTTGTCGGACCTCACTTCTCCAAAGTATGGCCACTCGCCGCCGCCACCCGGGATTTGGTGCCGTCACCTTCAATCTGATAACGCACTCGCGTAGCCTTTCCCGACTGGGGATCGATCATCTGCACATTCGAAATGTCGATCCAGGCTTCCTTGTCGATAATTCCACCGCCGCGATTGCCGGCAGCTTTCTGGTGTCGTTTGATTACGCCTGCGCCTTCGACCTTCACTTTGCCGCGTCCAGGAGCGACGCCCAGCACGCGGGCCCGCTTGCCCTTGTCCCGGCCGGCGATGACGATGACTTGATCGTTCTTCCTAATCTTGGCTCGTTTTCTTCCCTGCAACTCTTTCACCTCTAATGGATCAAGCTCATAACCCGCGCTACTTCAAATGACCTCTGGTGCCAGCGAAACGATCTTCATGAAATTCTTGTCGCGCAATTCGCGCGCGACCGGTCCAAAAACACGCGTGCCAATGGGCGTCCCGTCTTCTTTGATCAGCACCGCCGCGTTTTGATCGAATCGGATATAGGTGCCATCTTTGCGCCGCACTTCTTTGCGCGTGCGCACGATTACCGCATCCTGCACCGTCCCCTTTTTGACCGCACCATCGGGTGTCGCCTCTTTCACGGTGACCTTGATGCGATCACCCAGGCTGGCAATTGCGCCCGTCGAGCCACCGATACCCATAATCATCTCGACCCGTCGCGCCCCCGAATTGTCAGCGACCTCTAAAGAGGTCTGCATTTGAATCATTGCTCACTCCGTTCGCGGAGTCGGGAGCCAGGAGTTGGGGGCCGGACAAAGCTTCTGACTGACCTCCGGCCCCTGACCTCTGACCCCTGTTCTATTTCGCCGCCTTCTGCACAATCTCCACCACCCGCCAACGTTTCTTTGCCGACAGCGGTCGCGTTTCAACTATGCGCACGCGGTCGCCCGTGGTCGCGCCCAGATCGTCGTGGGCCATGAACCTCGATGTGCGCCGCACGTAGCGCCGATACTTAGGATGAAGCACCAGGCGGTCGACGCGCACCACGACAGTCTTCTGCATCTTGTCGGAAGAAACGGTGCCGACCTTCTGGACCCGATGACCGCGGCCCTTCGTAATTGGCGACGATGCGTCACTGGCTGCTTCCGCTTCTGCGCTCGAAGAAACCGATTCGGCAGTGCGGACACCTTCGACTGCCGAGGTCTCGTCGGGAACCGGCGTAGTGGCCGCAGCTTCTTCGACCGGGGCCATCAATGACTCCTCGATGGGAGCTTGCGACTCTGGCGTCGCCTCGACAGCTGCTTCTTTCTTTTTCCTTCTAAACATTTGTTACTCGTATCTTCTCAGTCACCGTTACTTGCTGGCCTGAATCTCTCGCTCACGAACCAGGGTCCGAATGCGCGCCAGAGATTTCTTCTCCTGTCGCATTTTCTTGATGGCATCGACTTCGCCCAGGGCCAGCTTGAAATTCAAGCGAAACAATGACTCTTTCAAGCGCGCCGCTTCGGCATGCAGATCGTCGTCCGGCAGGTCGCGATACTTGTCAACTTCTTCCCGTTTCTTCATGGCTCGCTTCGCTCAGGTTTCAAGTTTCAGGTTCCAAGTTTCAAGTTGTCGTTAACTTGAAACCTTAAACTTGAAACTTATGTCGCGCCTCCCTCCTGCTCGGCGCGGGTCACGAACTTCGTTCTAATCGGCAGCTTTTGCGCCGCCAGCTTCATTGCGTCACGCGCGGTCTTTTCGTCGACGCCTTCGATCTCGTAAAGAATTCGGCCCGGCTTAACCACCGCCACCCAATATTCGGGCGCGCCTTTTCCTTTCCCCATGCGAGTCTCCGCCGGCTTTTTCGTCACCGGCTTGTCGGGAAACATGCGAATCCAGATTTTGCCGCCGCGCTTGATGTGACGAGTCATCGCGATGCGCGCTGCCTCGATCTGGCGATCCGTGATCCAGGCCGGCTCGAGGCTTTTCAATCCATACTCACCGAAGCTGATGGCGCTGCCGCGAGTGGCGGCGCCCTTCATGCGTCCGCGCATCTGCTTGCGGTGCTTAACTTTTTTCGGCATCAACATAGCTGTATCTCAAATTTCAAATCTCAGATCTGAGATCCGAAACTATCTCTCCGGCCTTTCGGGTCTCTCACGACGGGCACGCGCCGGACGCGCCCGGCCCTCGCGCCCACCCGGCCTGGTATCGTTAATCGGATCGGTTCCCGTTCCCCGGGCCATGGCCGCGTTCGCATCGAGAATCTGTCCGCGATAGATCCAAACCTTCACTCCGATTACGCCAAACGTTGTGTTCGCTTCTGCGAAGCCATAATCAACATCCGAGCGCAAAGTGTGCAGCGGCAACTGGCCTTGCAAATGCCACTCGCTGCGGGCAATCTCGGCCCCGTTGAGTCGACCGCTGACTTTCACCTTGATGCCTTGCGCGCCGAATCGCAAAGATTCTTCCACTGCTTTTCTCATCGCGCGACGGAAGGCAATTCGTTTCTCGAGCTGCGCTGCAATCTTCTCAGCCTGCAACTGCGCGTTCAGTTCCGGCTTATGAATCTCCTGAATCGAGACCAGCACTTCGCGGCCCGTGCGGGAGGAGATGTCGCCCTTCAGCTTATCGATCTCGGCGCCCTTGCGACCAATGATGATGCCCGGCCGCGACGTGTAGATGATGATCTTCAGGCGGTTGGCGGCACGCTCGATGTCTACGTGCGACACGCCTGCGCCGGTGAAGCGCTGCTTTAATTCACGCTTCAGCTTCAGATCCTCGATCAGGAAATCGCCGTACTGCCGCTTCGCAAACCAATGCGAATGCCAGTCCTTGTTATAGCCGAGGCGAAAACCGTAGGGATGAACTTTTTGGCCCACTATCTACTCCGATCTGAATCTGAATCTGAAATTCTAAAAATCTTGAATCCGGAATCTGGAAT
>WNGH01015627.1_pt1 | contig 13579 bp, 10 predicted proteins | sample 5400631 | NCBI WGS metagenome assembly WNGH01 (sample SAMN13153373, study PRJNA577476) | soil metagenome | isolation source: 115 cm soil or saprolite under Garry oak tree replicate 1 | place: USA:California | collected 2016-06-15
TTTGGGACGGGCGGTATTCGTGGCCGCACGATTGGGAAGATCGTTACAATGGCAGAACGCGGGAACGCGCGCGAAGACGAGCGGCCTCAATTCCCCTGCGTCGGCACGAACGCGATGAACTTCTTTAACGTCAATCGCGCAACGCGGGGACTTGTCGCTTATCTACAGACCTGGAACCGATCGCAAAGTGCGTCGGTCAAGCCAAGGATTGTTATCGCGCACGATCCGCGTTTTTTCTCCAGGGAGTTTACAGAGCTTGCTGCCAGAATCGCAGCCGAGAATGGTTGCGACGCATTCGTGTTCGATGGGCCGCGCTCCGTGCCGGAACTTTCGTTTGCCGTTCGTTATCTCAGGGCAAGCGCCGGTGTCGTGATCACGGCGAGTCACAATCCGCCGTATGATAACGGTTACAAAGTTTATTACGGCGACGGCGCGCAAGTGATCGAGCCGCACGCGAGCGGAATCATTGCCAAAGTAAACGCGATCACGACCGAATCGTTCACACCACTCCCAAAAGATCAACGAGGCAAAGTGACGACGATTGGCAGGGACATCGATCATGCATACATGCGGCGGCTTGATACGTTGATTCTGGATCCACGAGTGATTCGCGAAGCCAAATCGCTGCGGATCATTTACACGCCGCTGCATGGAACCGGCAGCGTTATCATCAAGCCAATGCTTAACCGACTCGGTTTCAATTTCCAAGTCGTGCCGGAACAGGATTGCTTCGACGGTCGTTTCCCCACGGTGAAATCGCCGAACCCGGAAAATGCCGAGGCGTTAACGATGGCAATCGATCTTGCTCGAAAGGAAAATGCTGATGTGGTGGTCGCCACGGATCCGGACTGCGATCGCATGGGCGCTGCAGTTCGTGGCAAGGACGGTAAAATGAAATTGCTGACCGGCAATCAGGTCGGTTCGCTCCTCGCCTGGTATCGGATAAAGACATTGTTCGACAAGGGCATGCTGAATGAGCAAAACGCCTCACATGCCGTGATCATCAAAACTTTTGTCACGACCGAGCTGCAAAAAGCGATCGCCAATTATTACGGTCTGCGCTGTGTCGAAACGCTGACCGGCTTCAAATACATCGGCGCAAAGCTTGGCAAGTACGAGCGCGCGATCCCGGAACACCTGCGACAGAATTATGTCGATCTCACGGAACCGGAAACGCGCCGGCTGCGCCTCTTGCATTCTTTGTTTTACGTGTTCGGCGGCGAAGAGAGCTACGGTTACAGTGGCGCCGACTTTGTTCGCGATAAGGACGGCAACGGCGCAGTCATCATGTTCTGCGAAGTAGCTGCCTATGCGAAGTCACGCGGGCAGACCGTCGATGAATTACTCGACGAAGTTTTCGCAAACTTCGGTTACTTTGCGGAGAAAAACGGTTCGCTCGTTTTCGAAGGAGCAGAAGGCGCGGCCAAAATTGCGCGCCTGGCAGAATCATACGGCACCGATCCATTTTCCGAAGTGCTCGGATCGAGGGTGGTCAACATCAAAAATTTTGAATCCGACATGATCGAAGACATCGAAGGCGATCTTGTTCCCAAAGAGAAGATGTCTATTTTCGAACTCGACGATGGAATGCGCATTGCGGTGCGTCCTTCTGGAACAGAACCAAAGATCAAGTACTACCTTTTCGCGCAGCGCCGGCCGGAGAACGGCAAATTTGAGGCTGTGCAACTTGGTCGAATCAAGGCTCAAGTTGGAGAAAAACTCGATCGTCTCTGGGATTGGCTGCAGAAGGACGCGGAGTCGCGCCTGACTGCGTCAGATACTTGATACCAGATTCTCGATGCTTGATGAAGAAATCCGGCATCCTGTATTCAGCATCCAGCATCCAGGCGGCCTGGCCGTGGCTGGCGGCGATCTGTAGCGGGCTTCTCTACGCAGGTTGCTTTGCGCCGTTTAATCTGACCTGGCTCTGCTGGATTGCGCTTACACCACTCCTTGCCGCCATTTGGTTCTCAGGAGCGGAGTCACGCCGCCGCTGGCTTCGTAATCTCATACTTGGCTATGTCGCTGGACTGACTTTTTTTTGGACGGCTTTCTCCTGGCTCACAACTGTGACGGTCCTGGGCTGGTTTGTGCTGGAGTTTTACATGGCGATTTACATCGCGCTCTGGGCGTGGTTTTGCGGTTTGCTTCGGCCACGGGCAGCAAGAGCAACGTCAGGCGAGACGAAATGGGACCAGATGCTAGCCGAAGCTCGGCGCACGGCAGTGCCGCAGCGGTCACCCTGGACGAGATCCACACACAACTTGCTGCTGGCTCTTCTCCTTGCCGCTGCATGGACGACGCTGGAATGGCTGCGCGGATGGGTGTTTTCCGGTTTCGGCTGGAACGGGCTGGGTGTGGCGCTGCATGCCAACTGGCCACTTGTTCAAATCGCGGAATTCACCGGCGTAGCTGGGTTGTCGTTCATGGTTGCCTTTGCGAACGTGATCTTAGTTACAACAGCACGCCGGTTGATTCTTGAGGCGCGCACACATACCACGCGACCACATTTTGATCTGACGCTTACGCTCGCGGCCATCGTGGGCGTGTTAACCTTCGGTCTTCGCACCGCCCAAATTTCGCCGCCTGCAAAATCATTCCGTGTTGCTGCTGTGCAATCGAATATCCCTCAAAACCAAAAGTTTGATCCGCAGTTTACGAGGAAAATTTTCGATCAGTTTGGCCGCCTGAGCGAAATTGCCATGCGGTCAAATCCTCCGCCTGATTTGTTGATTTGGCCGGAAAGTTCGATGCCTGGGCCGGTTCTTTTAGACCCGGCAAGTTACAGATTCGTGATGGACCTGGCTGCATCAGGAGAAAGCGACCTTCTACTGGGTACAATCGACGAAGAAAACGGTGATGTTTACAATGCTGCGCTGCTTGTTTCCGATGGCGGCGAACGAGTGCAGGTCTATCGGAAACTTCACCTGGTTCCTTTTGGCGAATACGTTCCGGGGCGGCATACAGTGCCGCTGCTCGCACGAATTGTTGGCGACCAGGTACCCGGCGATTTTAAACCAGGAAAAGAACATACCATGTTCACCCTCACCAACAGCGATGTGCAGGTCGCTCCCTTAATCTGTTTCGAAGACACCATTGGCGAACTTGTCAGACGTTTTGTCCTTCCCGCGGAAACGAATCCCGGCGGGAATTTGCTCGTGGACATCACAAATGACGGATGGTTCCAGCATTCCGCCGGCTCGCATCAGCACTTGGCAAACGCGATTTTTCGATGTGTTGAAACGCGTCGTCCGATGGTTCGCGCGGCAAACACTGGAGTAACCTGTTTTATAAACGAATTCGGCCGCGTCACTCAGGAGTTGCGCGATGAAACGGGCAGCACATTCGGTGAAGGCGTGCTCACCGGTCAGGTCAAAGTTCCAACCGAGCACGAGTTAACCTTCTACACACGACATGGAGAGCTATTCGCGAAATTCTGTGCGCTAGTCACGGTGATCGCAATTGTTGCCGTAGGCTTGATACGACGGCGAAGAGTGTAGGGCGTTTGTGTCAAAGGCCATGAGTCGACGACTGACACAGCCGCCCTACAACGCGTTCGCGAGAATTTCTCTGTTGTAGTAAAACACTGCTGTGCGCGTCGAATTACCGCTTGATCATCTGGGCGAACTTTGGCCGCAAAAACTTCGCGGCGCCCGCATAGGCGCGCTGCTTCACCCGGCATCAGTTTCATCAAGACTCGAACACGCGTCACGAATTCTGGAGAGACAGGAAGGCGATCTGTTTCGCCTCGCCGCGTTTTTCGGTCCGCAGCATGGATTTCTTGGCCAGACGCAAGACAACATGGTGGAGTGGACAAGTTACGAGCATCCTCGTTTGCGCATTCCCGTTTACAGTCTGTACGGCGAACACCGTGAGCCAACGGCAGAGATGCTGCAGGGTCTCGACGTTTTACTTGTCGATCTTCAGGATATCGGCGCGCGCTACTACACGTTCATCTGGACGATGTATCTTTGCATGCGCGCCTGTGAACAAAATGGAGTTGCAGTTGTTGTGCTTGATCGGCCGAACCCGATTAACGGCGTCACCACCGAGGGCCCAGTGCTCGACCCTGTTTACAAATCTTTCGTCGGGCTTCATTCGCTTCCAGTGCGCCACGGAAAAACAATCGGCGAGCTGGCGCAGCAATTTCGAGATGAAGTATTTCCCAAATGTCGATTGTGGGTTTTGCCGATGAAAAATTGGAACCGCCAGATATGGTTCGACCAGACCGGCCTCCCGTGGGTCATGCCATCACCAAACATGCCGACACTCGACACCACGACCGTCTATCCGGGCATGTGTCTGCTCGAGGGGACGAACATCTCCGAGGGACGGGGCACAACACGACCGTTCGAAATTTTCGGCGCGCCATTTATTGATGCCGAGCGCCTTTGCAGCGAACTAAACGCCTTAAAGCTGCCGGGCGTTTTCTTTCGAGAAAATTATTCTCAACCAACGTTTCACAAATTTGCCGGTGAACTCTGTGGCGGCGCGCAAATTCATGTAACAGATCGTAACGTATTTCGCCCATTCCAAACGGGCATCGAAGTCATTCGTTGCATCCGAAAACTGTATCCTGGCCAATTTGCATGGAAGCAACCGCCCTATGAATACGAATACGAGAAAATGCCAATTGAAATCCTGCTGGGCGGACCAGTAAACGAAACCTTCAATGACTAATGAGATCGGATCGATTTCATTAACACCTCGCTTCAGCGAGGTGTCCAAAATGATCGCAGGACAGAACGCAGACTGTTAATCTGCACCGTGCTAAAGCACGGTGTTAATGAGAATGCCGGTAGTCTCCACAATAGGCCGATACGCGGTGCTGATTGCGCCACTTTTGCTACCAAGCCCATTGGCGCTCCGTGCAGACATCCCATGGCCGGAAGTCGTGCAGCGACTTGCGTATGAAAACGAAAAACTGGCGCGGCGTCCGCAAGGACACAACGGCGAGTATTTTGTTGTTTGCACTCTCTATTACACGCCGAAAGAATCTGGTTTCACGTTTGAACGCGGCTTCGATGCGACGCCAGTTACAAAGCCCGGATTGGGTGGGAGAAAGTATCCCCGCGATTTTCTTCGCTCGGTGAAAAAAGAGGGTTTCGGGCGAATTGCTACTCCAGTGGATGGACGCCATTACATTCGTTATGACAGCGGAGGTTCGTACCGCTTTGCTTCCCACCCGACAGGTGGAGGCGGTGTTTTGGTTGATCGCTATTCCGCGGCGATCAAATCAAGTCAGGGCAGCTTGCGTCATGGAGCCATCGTGGAGACATCTTCGCCAGAGGTGCAAAAGGTCTTTGGCAGCACTCGGTGGAAGATCATGGATACGGGCGGCGGGCTGCGGCGATGGCAAATCGACTGTTATTTCGGCGAAGACGAACCTCTCGGCCCGGGCAAGTTACAAGGTCGGCCGCGTGCGACTACTTTCGAATACGCGTATGCCAACGCGCGCATTATCAATTGATTTGAAGCCGTTCTCCGTTCGGCTGCATGTTCATGGCGATCTGGATTTTTTTCTTGGACGAACAAGGCCTCGTCAAAACATCGAGCGTACGCTCAGGGAAAAGACCTCCGTAAAAGATGTCATCGAATCGTGCGGCATCCCGCATCCGGAGATCGATTTGATCTTGGTAAATGGAGAAGCGGTGGATTTCAATCTCGGCGTCGCCAGCGACACCGAAATTGAGCTTTATCCCCCGGGAAAACAATACCCGGACTTCAGTGAAAAAAGATTACAAATCCGTAGGATCAGCCGATTTGTTACGGACGGACACCTCGGCAAACTTACGCGCAACTTGCGCTTGCTTGGCTTGGACGTCGCTTATCATCCGCTAGCCACTGACCGACAGTTACTTGACGTAATGGAGCGCGAAAACCGGGCGCTGCTCACGCGTGACAGGCGCTTGCTGATGCATGCGATTGTAAAGACCGGTTACTGTCCGCGTTCTCAAAACCCCGATGAGCAAACTATTGAAGTAATCCGCCGCTTTGATCTTTTTAAATTGATAGTCCCATTTACGCGGTGTCTTCGCTGCAATGCGCCGCTACAAAGGGTGGCCAAGGCGGACATAATTGCGAAGCTCGAGCCACTTACCAAGACCTATTACCAGGAATTCCGGCGTTGCACGGGCTGCGCCCAGATTTACTGGGCTGGATCACATTTCGAAAAATTGCAAAACCGAATCGGTGTCATTCATTCGCTTCTAATGGGAAAGAGCGACGTGTAAATCGCGGTCTTGTCAGACCCGGCACGACTGGCACACTGGCCCAATGCAACAAACCATGCTTCGGTGCGTGCTTCTCTGGCCGGTAGCCGTCTTGATGCGCAGAAGGTATGAACATCCTCTGTTTAGCGCGAAGACCGATCATGCTTGCCCGGCAGTATCATTTGTTCGATGCGTCGCTAAAGTTTTAATCGGTGCGCCATATCGATGAATTTGAATCGTCGAGGAATTTTGCTTGCGCTTGCTATCGTCGCGCTTCGCGCTTCGACTTTTGCTTACGGCCCGGTGGGACATGAGATCGTGGGGGCGATTGCAGACGAACGACTCGCGCATACGGCCGAGGCTGCGAAGGTCAACGCGCTACTCGATGGACTTACATTGGAAAAAGCTGCGGTAATTGCAGATGAGATCAAAGGCTGGGACAAGAACGGTGTGGACGATCCAAGGTCATTCCATTATTCGGCGCATCGAAACATTGACCGGCAATTGCGCGATTTCTGGAAAGCAAATCAGCCGGCGCACGAGATGAATTCGGCTATGCCATCGCACCATTGGTTTCATTACACCGACGTCCCAATCCTACCGCCGCAAGAATATCGAGACGGCTCCACCGGTCGTAGCAAATGGGACATCGTGCACATGATTCCGTACTGCATTGAGGTGTTGCAGGGACGCGTGCCGGAACAGAACGAGCGTAAAATCACCAAGCCGGTGGCGCTTATTCTGTTGGCTCATTACGTCGCTGACATCCATCAGCCGCTCCATGTTGGCGCGGCGTACTTCGATGAGCAAGGTCGCTTCACCGATCCAGAAAAAAATAAAGCAGCCCTCGCGGACGAAGGTGGAAATACTTTCACATTAGAGTTAAGCGATGAGCCGCCGCGGCGTCGCGGCATTCACAAGAAAAAATTCCATGGCTTTCCGTCAAACATTTCTGTCAATAGTTACGCCGAGATTTGGGCCGACGAAATCTTGCCGATCGCACGCGAGGCGCATGCGCGATTGGAGTTTAGGAAAGTAAAGCCGTTGCGGGACGGCGACCGCACCGTTGCGACAGGAGAGGCGCTCGAAAAACCAGCCGCTGATGAAACTCTTTATCGGAAATGGGCAAGCATGGTCGTGCGCGAGGAACTGCACAAAGCCGGTTGGCGTCTTGCCGATCTACTGCAGAAGATCTTGTAGCGTGAACGTCGGTTGAACGGGTGCTGACAATAACAACGCCTCGTACATTGTCGTTCAAAAGAAAAACGCGCCGGAATTTCTTCCGGCGCGGAGGTGTTTCAAAGCCGTCGAAAAGGCGTAGCGCGATCAGGTCTGAGTTTTAGTCGCGCCTGCGGTTTTTTCGCATTGCGCTTTCAATTGGGCGAACTGCTCGGTAGAAAGAATGCCTTTGGCGCGGCTTAGGAAAGTTTTGCGGCTCTCCTTGGTACAGCCTGCTTTCATGCATTCAGCCTGCCACGCTTCGATTTTGGTCTTTTGATCTGCCGTCAGGTTCAGGCTTGCCAGATTAACACAAGCAACCGAACTACGGTTTGATGCGCCTTTTGCGCAACATGCATGGTCCCCTGCAAACGCGCTGGACGCAGTCAGCATCGCAGCTGCGACTAAAACGGTAGTAGTAATTTTCATCATGGTGCATGCTGAGACACGCACCGCGCAAGAACCGTTCATTTTTTCGCCGATGATTAGTCCTTGTCACTCTGGTGTCAGAATTGAAAAGCCGATCACGACCACTGGTAGGTGTCCTTGCCGTGATATAGGTCTTTTTCGGGCCGTTACTTTTGGGAGCCTAACTGCGCCTGTGCGCGGCGCAGATTGTCGGCTGCGCCCTTCAACTCCGGTTTAAGACGCAGTGCTGCTTCGAATTCGGGAATGCTCTCTCGCGCTTTGCCGGACGCCAGCAGGGTCAATCCCAAATTGTTGTGATTCTCGGCGCTATTGGGATTCAGTCGGAGCGCTTCGTGAAGTTGCTCAATGGCCTCTGGTAGTCTGCCGACCATTGCCAGCGCGAGTCCAAAGTCGCCCCGAATGTCTGCATCTCTGGGCGCAGACTGTAAAGCGCGGCGCATCTCCTCCAGCGCCTCCTGGTCGCGGTTCTGTTCCCACAGTGCGTGGGCAAGTTGCACATGTGCTTTCGGCGTGTCCGGCTGTAAACGGATTGCGGCTTGGAAATACTGGATGGCTTCCGGCATCCGGCCTTGGTGCGAACGAGTAACACTCATGGCCACCAGGCCGTCGTAGAAATTGGGGTCGATCTGCAATGCCTTCTCAAAATGCGCCGCGGCCTCATCGAATCTGTTGCTAGCGCCCAAGGCGACGCCCAAATTGTGTTCTATGCGGAGATTAGGTGGAGTGACTGAGAGCGTGTGCTCGAACAAAGTGAAGCTGTCATGCCAGCGTTGAATTTGCGCATTCGTAAGAGTAGCGAGAATCAACAGAGCCGCGGCAGATATTCCTCCGCAGAGCGATGGCGCAACACGCCAACTCTTGACGATATCCGCTAATCCGAACACCAGCGCAACGAACAAACCGATGGACGGAATATAAAAGTAGCGGTCCGCCATGGTTTGCCCGCCCACCTGAACGAGTCCTATAACAGGAACCAGTGTTCCGAGAAACCAAAGCCAGCCTACGATGAGGTACGGCCGGATTTTCCTCTGTAAGAAACAGAACGCCGTAATTCCAATCAGCAGGAACGCTGCGCCGACGATCTGCCAGCCCGGTATGCCCCGCGGCGCAAGCGGATAATAGACTGCCAGATCATTTGGCCAGAACGTGAGCAGTAAGTATTTCGCATACGACACAAGCGTGTTTGAGAGCCGCAGCGCAAGAGGCTCATGGGCGAGTGTCCGCACAGCTCCTCCACGCGATTGCGCTATCAAAGTAATAACCGCTGACGCGGCTACTAAAATGAACAACGGAATTTTTTCTAGGATGAGCTTTCTCAGTTTCTTTGCTTGCGCTTTGCTCTTCGCACTTTGCCATCTTCCCAACGGCCAGTAGTCGAGCAGCAACATTACGAAAGGCCAAGTCACTAGCATCGGTTTGGCCAATAACCCCAGTGCGAGCGTCATGGCAGTCCACACGTACCGGATGCTCGAGGGCGCTTCTACATAGCGCACGTAAGCGATCAGGGACAGCAATCCGAAAAATGTAGACAGGGTATCTTTGCGTTCCGACGCCCATGCGACCGATTCCACGTGCAAGGGATGCAGCGCAAAAAGCGCGGCGACCAGCGCGCTCGGCCAGCGGGCGTGTGTTGTTCGCAACAGAAACCAAAAGACAAGCAACGTGTTTGCCGCATGAATCAGCGCGTTGACCAGCAAGTGGCGGCCTGCGTTCATGCCAAAGAACTGGCAATCGATCATGTGTGAAATCCAAGTGAGCGGATGCCAGTTTGCCACATGAAACGTGGTAAACGCCCAGGCGAGTCCCGCACGGGTAAGCCCATGATTCACCATTGAATTTTCCTGGATATACGTGGGGTCATCGAGGGTGATGAACTGATGGCCGATCACTTGCGCATAAATCGCGAGCGTCACTACTGCGAGACCCAGCATGATCAGGAGATCGGATCGCCCGAGTGTTGCAGCGTCGCTTAGCGGCACCGTCCTTCGCGCGTTCACTGCGCTAGAGGCAGCAGCCCTTCTTTTTTGCGCGGTTCGTTTCCCCATGCCAGTTTGCGAGGCTATCAAACCACAAATAACTGACCATCGTGAATTGCACAAAATTGCAGCCGCGACACTGCTTCTACAGTGACCTGATGATTCTCGAACCGGTGCGCCCGATCCAATTGTCAGACATAGAACAAGCGCGCGATCGCATCGCAAAAACGAGCGTGCGTACGCCGCTCATTGGTTTAGAGCTCGGACCAGAATTTCCCGACATTCGGTTCAAGCTGGAGAATCTTTTCGCGCCGCTACCTTTGCGAACTTAACTGCGCCTGCGCGCGCCGGAGATTGTCGGCTGCGCCTTGCAACTCCGGGTTAAGGCGCAGCGCTGCCTCAAATTCGGGAATGCTCTCCCCGGGTTTTCCGGATTGAAGCAGGGACAAACCCAGATTGTTATGAGCCGAAGCGTTGTAAGGATTCAACCGCAGCGCTTCGTGAAAATGATCGATAGACTCCGGAATTCTGCCCAGCCGCCCCAGCGTCACTCCAAGATCCTTCTGAATGTCCGCGTCGTTCGGCGCCAACTCTGCCGCGTGGCGAATTTCATCGAGCGCGGCTTCGCCGTGGCCCTGCATCGCCAGCGCCATGCCCAGCAGGTCGTGCGCTTTAGGCGCGTCCGGTCGCACACGGAGTGCCGATTGACAATACTCGATAGCTTCTGGCAGCCGGTTTTGGTAAAAACGGCTAATGCCCATGTTCAACAGCGCGTCGTACAACAGCGAGTCGTAGTGAGCGGGCATGATTTGGAGGGCCTTCTCAAAATGCGCCGCGGCTTCATCGTGCAGGCCACTCCTGCTCAAGGCAGAACCCAGATTGTTTTCTATCATGAGATTAGGTGGAGTGACGGCGAGCGTGTGCTTAAACAAGGTGAAACTGTCACTCCAGCGATGAATCTGCGCGTTAGTGAGAGTAGCAAGAATCAGTAGGACGACGACAGCTATTCCTGTCCTGAGCGATGACGCAACACGCCAACTCCTGGCGATGTCCGCCAATCCGAACGCGATCACAATGAACAAACCGATCGTACCCCGAAAGCTTTCGGGGTTGGAAAAAGCAGAGCGCCGTAATTCCAATCAGCAAGAACGCTGCGCAGATGATCTGCCAAGCCGGTGTGCCCGCCGTTGTGTACGGATAATACACCGCCAGATCATTCGGCCAGAACGCGAGTAGTACGTACTTAACATACGACGCCAGCGCGTTCGCCAGCCGCAGCGCAATGGGAAACTCTTGGAATGTACGCACAGCGCCTCCATGAGATTGCGCCAGGGATGTGATAACTGCGGACGTTGCCACCAGAGCAAACAACGGCAGCTTCTCGCGCAGCAGTGGCCAAAGTTTTGTAGCCACGTCCTTGCGGGAAGTAAGGTCGAAACGGCGCAACGGCCAGTAATCGAGTAGCAACATCACGAAAGGCCAGGTCACCAGCATGGGTTTTGCCAATAGTCCCAGTGCAAGCGTTATGGCAGTCCACGCGTACCGGCCGTTCGAGCGCGCCTCTGCATAGCGTGCGTAAGCGATCAGCGACAACAACCCGAAAAATGTGGATAAGGTGTCTTTCCGTTCAGCCGCCCAAGCGACTGACTCTACGTGCAAGGGATGAAGCGCAAAAAGCGCCGCAACCAGCGCGCTCGGCCACCGGGCGTGGGTTGTTCGAAACAGAAACCAGAAAACAAGCAGCGTGTTTGCTACATGAATCAGTGCGTTAACCACCAGATGGCCACCTGCATTCATGCCAAAGAGTTGCCTGTCGATCATATGTGCGATCCACGTGAGTGGATGCCAGTTCCCCTGGTCAAAGGTGGTAAAGGCCCAGGCAACTCCCGCGAGTGTAAGGCCGCGATTCACCATTGCGTTCTGCTTGATATACGCATCGTCATCGAGGGTGATGAACTGATGCCCGATCACCTGCGCATAAATCGCAAAGGTCATCGCCGCCAGGCCGAGCAGGATGAGCAGATCGGGTCGCCCAAATATCGTAGAACGGCTCCGCGGCACAGCGCTTCGCCCCTTTGTTGCTGTTCTAAAGCCAACAGCTTTTCTTTTCTGCGCTTTCCGTTTGGCCATGCGTTTGTGAGGCTACCAGAGCGTTCAATTGCTCGTGGTCAAAAAAATATGGCTGGCGCGAACTGATTCGCGCGTTAGAACAACATCCACAATGTCCGCTATCCCGGCACCCGTTCGTCCAATTCGCCTCTCAGAAATACAAGAGGCACGCAGGCGGATCGCAAAGACTATCGTGCGTACGCCGCTCATTCGCCTCGAGCTCGGACCAGAGTTTCCGGACATCCGGCTCAAGCTCGAGAACCTGCAGCCGATCAACGCTTATAAATTACGTGGCGCCGCCAATGCCGTAGCGATGCTGTCTGAAGAAGAGCGCAAGCGCGGCGTGTGGACAATCAGCGCGGGAAACGCGGGTCAGGGTGTTGCCTATGCAGCGAGAGAAGCAGGTGTGCCATGCGCGGTCGTAGTCGTTGAAACCGCGCCGAAATCGAAGCTCGAGCGGATGAAAGCGTTGGGAGCAAAACTCATCCCGGTACCGTACGAGGTGGCGTGGCAAGCACTCGAGGAACGCTCGTTTCCCGGAGCCGATGGGACATTCATTCATCCTTTCGATGACGATAATTTTATTGCCGGCCACGGAACGATGGGATTGGAAATTCTGGAGCAAGCGCCAGAAACAGCTGCCGTCATTGCCAGCATCGGGGGCGGTGGTTTGATCACAGGCATAGGCAGTGCCCTCAAGGCCCTAAGACCCAACGCGAAAGTCTTCGGAGTTGAACCCGAGACAGCCGCGCCAGCAGCGCTTTCGTTTGAGAAAGGCTCGCCCCAAGCATTCACAAACTGGAAACCTTCATTCGTCGACGGTGCTGGCGGCCAAAGCATGTTCCCGCGCATGTGGGAACGAATGAAACCGGTCGTGGACGATTACCTTGTCGTTAGTCTCGATGAGACAAAAAACGCGATGCGGCTTCTGGCAGAAAAAGCGAGGATTATTTCCGAAGGCGCGGGCGCGTTGCCGTTAGCTGCGGCACTAACCGGAAAAGCTGGCAAAGGCCCGATCGTTGCAATCGTTTCGGGTGGCAATATCGATCTCGATAAATTCTGCGAGCTGGTCTCGGATCGAGATTGACTTTCGCTGCCGAATTTGAAATAACGCCGTGATTAAAACTAAGGAGGAAGAACAATGAAAATTGGAGACACAGCACCAGATTTTGAAGCGCAAACCACTGAGGGTCGGATTCGTTTCCACGATTGGATCGGGGATTCCTGGGCCATTCTGTTTTCGCATCCGAAGGATTTTACACCGGTTTGCACAACCGAGCTCGGTTACATGGCGAAAATCAAACCAGAATTCGAGCGCAGAAACGTGAAGGTCATGGGATTATCGGTCGATTCGACCGGTGATCACGAGGGATGGGCCAAAGACATTGAAGAGACTCAGGGGCACGCGCCTAATTACCCAATCGTCGGCGATGCTGACTTCACGATCTCAAAGTTGTACGGGATGCTCCCCGCTGACGTCGAGGGCGACCCGAAGAAACGCAGGGACACGCGCCCAATTATCCAATTGTCGGCGACGCTGATTTCAAGGTTGCAAAACTTTATGGGATGCTCCCAGCCGATACAGCAGGCGATGCCAAGATGCGCAAGCCGGCGGACAATGCGACCGTGCGCAAT
>WNGH01006070.1_pt1 | contig 13577 bp, 7 predicted proteins | sample 5400631 | NCBI WGS metagenome assembly WNGH01 (sample SAMN13153373, study PRJNA577476) | soil metagenome | isolation source: 115 cm soil or saprolite under Garry oak tree replicate 1 | place: USA:California | collected 2016-06-15
GCGGCGCGAAGGGCGGCGTCACCGTCGATCCCAAGAAGCTGTCAAAGCTCGAGCTCGAGCGACTGACCCGGCGATTCACGCAGCGCATCGCGATCGTCCTCGGCCCCTACCGCGACATTCCCGCTCCCGACGTCAATACCAACGCACAGGTGATGGCCTGGATCCTCGACGAATACTCGAGCCGGCAGGGCTACACCCCCGCGGTCGTCACCGGCAAGCCGGTGGCGCTGGGCGGCTCGCTCGGTCGCGAGGAGGCCACCGGGCGTGGCGTGATGTACGTGATGCAGGAGTACGCGCGCGACTTCGGGATTCCGCTGAAGGGCGGACGGGGGGGCGTCGTGATCCAGGGGTTCGGCAACGTCGGCAGCCACTTGGCGCGGCTGCTCGACAGTGAAGCCGGCGCCAAGGTCGTCGCCGTGAGCGCAGTCGAGGGCGGAGTGTACAACGACCAGGGGCTCGACATTCCGGCACTCCTGGCGCACGTCGCGCAAGGCAAGCCTGTGCCCGAATGGAAAGGCGGCAAGCGGATTACAAACGAGGAGCTCTGGGCCATTCCGTGCGACTGGCTGGTGCCCGCGGCGCTCGGGGGCGTGATCACCAAGGAGGCGAACGCGAAGACGGTCGATTGCAAGGTCGTCGTGGAGGGCGCGAACGAGCCGACCACACCGACAGCGGACCTGATTCTGGAAGAGCGCGGCATCGTGGTGATCCCCGACTTTCTAGCAAACGCCGGCGGCGTCACGGTCAGCTATTACGAGTGGGCGCAGAACCTGCAACAGTATCGTTGGACGCACGAGCAGGTAAATCGCGAACTCAAGGCGACGATTACGAAAGCCTATGTTTCAGTGCGCGATCTTGCCAAAGAAAGGAAGGTGACCTTCAGGACCGCCGCGTATGGGATTGCCTTGCAGCGGGTAGCAGACGCTGAGAGGTTGAGAGGGAACTAGTCCTCGACCTTCATCCCCGGCCTTGAGTATAGAGCCTGGTAGGGGTCGCCGGCTTGCGTGAAAATGGCCTACCGGTCCGCGAAATTGATCTCGCGCCCACCCGAACAACGTCGTCCGGACCTGCTCCACGCGGTCTCCGCTCAATGGCTCCGCATACGCCGAATCGAGGCGCCGGGCCAGCTCGGCATAGAAGACGTCGAGGGTGCGCTCGTCGCGCCAGCGCGCCGCCGCGCGCCGCGCATCGAGCGTGTCGTGGCGTGCGCGAAAGAACGCCTCCGCACCGCGATAACCGACAAAGCTGGCGAAGCTCTCGTTGAACGGCGTCTGGCTCTTCACGTAGAGCGTGTTGTGCGCTAGCTCGTGAATCACGGTCGCGACCAGCTCCATCGTATCGCGGCTCATCGCCGTGGAGAACAGCGGATCGCTGAGGTAGCCCAGGGTCGAGAACGCCCCGGAGGGGCGCAGAAAGACATCGAGCCCCTGCGCCTCGAGCCGTTCGGCCTCCCCGCGCGCGCGGGCGGCTTTGAAGAAGCCCTTGTATGGCACGACGCCAACGATGGGGTAGTGCCACGTGACCTCGTGGAGCCTGTCGCGGCGGCTCGCCGACAGCACGAGGAGCAGCGTGTCGCGACCCACATCGACGTACGTGGTGTACGTCTTCCCCACCGCGAGCCCCAGGGAATCGGCCGCGTAAGCGCGGGCCGCGAGGACGAGCGCCAGGCGCTGGCGCAGCGCCGCCGGCGTCCCAGGCGCGGCGATCAGCTTATCGATCGAGCGCCGCCGGAGCAGCAGCCGGGCCTCCTCGACTCCCGCGCGCGCGATGTAGCGGGCGTCGTCGCTGACGATCAGCAGCAACACGACGCCGGCGGCGGCCGCCGCGACGCCAATGAGCAGGATCCGCTTGAAGAGCCGGCCCCAGCGAGGTCGCGCGCGCTCGGTCAGGGCGTCCAACGCAGCCCCACGCGGTGGGTACCACCGCCAAGCGCGTCATAGGCCTGAAACGCGTAGTCCAGTGCCAGACGTCCCAAGACGACACCCCCGCCGAACGTGAAACGCGACGCATCTGTGACCGCCGGTCGCGTGGCATAGCCCAGGCGACCAACCAGCCCCACACCGCCCGTCACGATTCCAGCTTCAATGCCCTGGACGAGCACGGCGCTATGATCGCGCGTCCACTGGCCTTCGAGTGTCGTGAGCAGCCGGAACGTGCCCTCGGGGTCGGTATAGTTGAGGGTCAAGCCCGCGCGTGTCCGGCGCGGCAGCAGCGCGCCGTTGCCGAGGTCGCCACCGAGATTCTGGACGCTCACCCCAAAGGCCATGATATCGAAGACAGCGATTGCGACACCGACGTCACCAGCCCAGGCGTCGCTCACCGCCGAGCCGATCTGCTGGCGGTTGTATTTCCCGGTAACCCCGAACGCCATAAGACCGCGGCGATACACCAGCGACGTCGTCGCGAGTACCTCGTACGGATGGAACGATGCACCGGTGGGAATGCCGCTCCGGCCGCCCGTCGCCGGGTCGGGAACGATCTCCGGCTCCGACCCGAAGTCGAGCGCCTGGGCGCCGAAGCCCCACGTCAGGCGGCTGACACGCAACGCGAGCGCCGCGGCCGACACGGCGCTGCCGGCCAGGTAGGGTTCGTACGACCCTTCGAGACTGAGATGATGAATCGTGGCGATGCCGGCCGGATTGGCGAACATCGCACCTGCGTCACCGACGAGGGCGACTCCGGCACCACCCAATGCCGCGGAGCGCGTGGAGCCCGGGAGGGCAGTGAGGACGGAACCTTCGGTCTGCCCGGTCAGGCGGTTAAGCGGTTGGGCGTTGAGAACAACGACCGCGACGCCAACCGCCCATCCGCCAAACCGCCCAACCGCCGTTCTCATTGCAGGCGGATCACATTCAGCCGCGGCACAACCCCCGCTGTGATGACGTCGCCATTCGGTGCGGTGAAGCTCAGCGTGAAGCCGGGATCACCGGCCGGCTGATCGATGAGGTGGTACACGCCGGAGCCGGCGCGCAGCGTCCCGCTGAGGCTCACCGCCCGCCCCGCGCTGCCCGTGGGCACGAGGGGATAGAATTTCCTGAACACGTTCTGATTCTGGGTGTGCAGTGACGAATACACTGCGTGGAGATTCCACGAATTATACGTGAGCTCCGGGCGAGCTCCGCCGTCGGTGACATAGTTTGCCAGCGCCCAGCGGCTCACTATGGTGGCAAACGATTCACCGGTGACGGTGGCAATGTTCCCGGCGCCGGTCTGCGAGGTGGCCTCGAGTGACCGCGTCAAGGCATTCCAGTCGGCGTGCGTGCCCCCCGCGGCATAGTGGTCTAACACGTACCGGACGAACAGCCACGCCGCCCCCCGCTCCGCCAGCGTCCCAATCCCCGCGGTCGGGAGCAGGAAATGTTTGCCGGTGGTATCGAGATAGTTGTAGGCGTTCACCAGGTTGCCACCATAGAAGCGGCACTCTACGGTTCCGATGATGCAATCGGTCACCTTCGCGTCAAACGAGGCCGCGTAGCTCCTGCCGCCGAGCTCCTCGGCGTAATGCGAGAAGCCCTCGTTCAGCCAGAGCACCTCACCTGTGCCGCCGCGCACGAGGACGTGCTGGTTGAAGCTTATCATGTGCTGGAATTCGTGGATGAACGTCACCGGGACGAACCGCTGCAGATCCGAAGCTGGGTGGGGGCAACTGAGCGTGCCGGCCGGATCGGCGACGATCGAGTAAAAGACCTCTCCTTTATTCGATCGCGAGTCGTTCTGGTACGCGGGATCGAGATCCGCGCCGAAGAAGAAGCCGGCGACGAAACCGTCGGCGTTGCACTGGGCCGCGGTCACAAGCTTGTTCACGGTATTCGTCATCAACACGAGGACCACGCTGTTCGAATCGATGTCGGACTCGCGTCCAAAGGCCGCCGTGTCGATTGCGTAGAGTCGCTGATCGAACGTGGTGGCAATGGAATCGAGCGCCGCCGAATCGGGCTGCCCCGCGGGCGCCAGGGTATCGACATAAATGGCGACCTTGCTCGTGAGGGCACGCACCCGGGCGCCCACACGATTGAAGGCCGAGCAGTCCGTCTTCGCGCAGACCATGAACTGACGCAGCGAGTTCATCGCCGGCGGGCCCGAGGCCGACGTCGGTGATATCGCTGGGGACCGGGCGAAAGCAGTTTCGGGTGCAAAACCCCAGAAGCGCCGCTCGTCGCCGAGCCGCAGGAAGCCGTGAAAGCGCTCCGCCGCGCTCAGCTCTGCCGCAAGTCCCGCGACGAGCGCGGACGGAGGGGGGACCGGAAGGATGGTATCGCCGCCCAGTCGAAAGCCCGCGATCTGACCGGGCACACCGGTCGCGAGCTGCGGCATGACCAGGTACCTGGCGGCGAGCGATGTTGTGGCGGGAAAGACCGAGCAGCCGGAGTTGGACGCCGGATCGATCGAGACATATTCGTCCACCGCGAGCGTGACCGCGGCATCCGCCGCTGTGCAGGGTCGGATGTGCACGTCCGTACCCCTACTACATGCGGCCGCCGCCCCCACTATCGCCAGCAAGCACTTCAGAGCTCGCCTGCTCAACATCCGCCTCCTCGGTGATTTCACCGCTGCGCCGCAGCACCCATTGAAAACAGATCGGTCCGGCCAGCTGATGCACGCCGATCATCGCGACGAGTAGCGCTTCCAGTGAGACATTCCACTCCGGAAACGCCCGTCGCAGCACGGCCGCAAGCGTGACGGCCAGTCCTCCCTGCGAGATGAACCCGAGCCACCCATAGGTGGTCCAGTCAACACTTACAGCGGGGTCTAGTCGCGCCCGCCTTCCCGCCCAACGGACACCACCCCACAACCCCGTGATCCGCAATCCGGCGAGGAGCAGCGCCCAGGGCCACATCTCGTCCAGCGTCGTGAGCTGCAGGTTGCTGCCGGCGAGCGCAAAAAATACGACATAGACCGGTATCGCGCATCGTTTGAGCTCGGCTCTGACACGCTCACTCTGGTCGGGTGCGGCGTAGCGCACGGCGCAGCCTGCCGCGAGCGCGATCAGGACAGCGTCCAAGCCGAGCAGGCGCACGGCCTGTGCAATGATGAACGCCAGAATCACGAACACCAAGGGGAGCGGGCCGCGAATCGCGCGCAGGTACTGCACGAGTGCGAAGGCCAGGGCGATGCCGACGACGATCGATCCCGCCAAGATCGAGACCGTCTGCCTGGCGATCCCCGGTGTGACGGCGCCGCTGCTCGCGAGGGCCGAAGCCAGGGCCAAGATGACGATCAGTAACAGCACGCCGATCAGATCCTGAAGCACCGTGACGTCGACGGTTGAGCGGGAGATCGGCCCGCTCGCGTCGGTTTCGGTGATGACCGCCCACGTGAGTGTCGGCGAGCTGACCGCGGCCATCGCGCCGAGCGCGAGGGCGACGACCAGCGCATCGCGAAATGGCTGGTGCGCGGTCAATGGAAACCAAGGACTCACCGTGAGGACGACGAAGGCGACGGCCGCGAACGGCAGCGCCATCACCCCCGTCACGATGCGCAGCAGTGCGGCTCGCCGCGGGCCGCGCAGCGCATCGATGGTCAGCTCATTGCCGGCGGCGAATGCGATCAGCGCCAGCGCACCACTCGAGATGACGCTCAGCGCCTGCAGTTCCGGGTCGCGCACGATGCGGAGCCACGCCGGACCCGCTACGAACCCCGCGATGAGATAACCGACGATGCGCGGTAGTCGCAGCCGATGCGCGATCGCTCCCGCCAGCGTTGCGGCGAGCGTCACGCACCCGAGGGCGAGTGTCGCTTGCGCCTCGAGTGGGGGAGGGCCTCCGAAAGTGCGCGCGAGGCGCTGCAGCACGGCCATGACGACAAGCGTGATGAACAGCAGCAGCCATTGCATGAGCGCGCAAAATACGGCAGATTCAGCGCGGTAACCATGCCGTTCGTTCATCTCCACACGCACAGCGAGTACTCTCTCCTCGACGGCGCCAACCGCATCCCCGATCTGCTCGATCGGGTGCAGGCGCTCGGCATGGATTCGCTCGCCATCACCGATCATGGCAACTTGCACGGCGCCTGGTCGTTCTACGACGAGGCGAAGGCGCGAAAGATCCGCGCGATTTTAGGCTTCGAGGCCTATCTCGCGTTCGGCAGCCGGCACGCGCGCGAGAAGCCGGCCGGCGACGCGCCTCCCCCGCTGGGCGCGGCGTACTCGCACCTCGTGCTGCTCGCCAAAAACCGGACGGGTTACCAGAACCTGATCAAGCTTTCCTCTATAGGGTTCCTCGAGGGCTTTTACCGCCGGCCGCGCATCGATAAGGAAGTGCTGGAGCAGCACCACGAAGGCATTATCGGGCTCGCGGCCTGCCTCTCCGGCGAGATCGCGCTGTATCTGCGGGCGGGGAACTATGAGGCCGCGAAAGCAAGCGCCGCGTGGTTCGCGCGCACGTTCGGGCCGAACGGATTCTGGCTCGAGGTGCAGAACCACGGCCTTCCGGACGAGCAGACCGTCACCGCGGGGATGTTCCGCATCGGGGCAGAGCTGGGCCTGCCGGTCGCGGCGACGAACGACGCGCACTACTTGAAACGGGAGGACGCCGAGGCGCACGACGTGCTGCTCGCGATCGGCACGGGAAAGGACCTCGACGATCCCAAGCGGTTCCGCTTCTTCGGGCAGGAGAGCTACGTCAAATCCGAGCCCGAGATGCGCAAGATCTTCGGCGCGCAACCGGACACGCTCGCCGAAACCGCGCGCATCGCCGACCTGTGCGAGTTTGATTTTGAGAAGCGCTACTTCCTGCCGCAATATCCGCGGCCGGCGGAATTCGCCTCGGACCAGGACCTCCTCGTGCACCTGGCCCGCCGAGGCGCGGTCGAGCGCTACGGCGATCCCCTCCCCGCCGCCGTCGAGCAGCGGCTCGACTACGAGCTCGATGTCATCACGCGCACGGGCTACGCGGGCTATTTCCTCATCGTCTACGATCTGATCAAAGCGGCACGTGACCGCGGTATCCCCGTGGGTCCCGGGCGCGGCTCGGCCGCGGGATCTCTGATCGCCTACGCGCTGCGCATCACCAACGTCGACCCCCTCAAGTTCGACCTGCTGTTCGAGCGATTCCTGAATCCCGAGCGCATTTCGATGCCGGACATCGATCTCGATTTCTGCTTCGAGCGGCGCGGCGAGATCCTGGAATACGCGCGCGAGCGCTATGGGCGGGAATCGGTCGGCCAGATCATCACGTTCGGGACCCTCAAGGCGCGCGCCGCCTTCCGCGACGTCGCCCGCACGCTGCGCGTGGAAATGGGCGACGTCGAGCGACTGACCAAGCTGATCCCGTCCGGGCCCGCGTACAGCGTGACGCTGGCCGAAGCGTCGGAAAAGGTGCCGGAGGTCAAGGCCGCCGCGGCCCAAGACGAGCGGATTCGCAAGGTGTTGGACCTGGGCTCACGCATCGAAGGGTTGGCGCGACACGCGTCCGTTCATGCCGCCGGTGTGGTGATCGCGCCCGGCCCGCTGACGGACTACGTCCCGGTCTGCACGGCGCCCGACTCCAAAACCGATGCCGACGCGATCATCACGCAGTACGACATGGTGGGACTCGAGCACGTCGGGATGCTGAAGATCGACCTGCTCGGACTCAAAACGCTCACCGTGTTACACGATGCCGCCAAGATGGTCGCCGAGCGTCATGGCGTGACGATCGATCTCGAGCATCCCGATCTCGACGACCCCAAGGTCTACGAGCTGCTCCGAGCCGGGCGCACCGCCGGCATCTTCCAGTTTGAATCGCCGCTGGCGACGGACTGCCTGCGCAACATGAAGTGCGACCGGTTCGATGATCTTGTCGCGACGAACGCCCTGCTGCGTCCGGGCCCGCTCGATACGGGCATGTACCTCGTCTTCATCAACCGCAAACTCGGCCGCGAAAAAGTTCGCTATCCCCATCCCGCGCTCGAGGAGATTCTCGCGCCGACGTACGGGGTGATCGTGTATCAAGAGCAGGTGATGCGCATCGCGAGCGCCCTGGCGGGCTATTCGCTCGCCGAAGCCGACGTGCTGCGCAAGGCGGTGGGAAAGAAGATCAAGGAGCTGATCCAGGAGGAGCTGGGCAACTTCGTGAAGCGCGCGATCGCGCGGGGTCACGACAAGCGGGTGGTCGAAGACATCGCCGCGCAAATCGAGACGTTCGGACGCTACGGATTCAACAAGTCCCACTCCGTTGCGTACTCGATCCTATCGTACCAGACGGCGTGGTTCAAGGTCTACTATCCCGCCGAATTCATGGCGGCCCTGCTGTCGTCCGAAATCGGCAACACCGATCGCGTCGTGCAGTACATCAATGAAGCGCGGGAGCTGGACCTCGAGGTGCTGGCGCCCGATGTCAACGAGTCGGGTTACAAGTTCACGGTCGTCAGTGATCAACGGATCCGGTTCGGGCTGGGCGCGGTGCGCAATGTCGGGGAAGGAGCGATCGCGTCCATCATCGCGGGTCGGCAGCAAGGGGGGGTGGGGGGGGCGGGGGGGGGGCCCTATCGCTCCCTCGTCGAGCTGTGCGACCGCATCGACCTGCGGCTCTGCAACAAGCGCGTCATCGAATCGCTGATCGACGCGGGTGCCTGCGACTCCCTTGGTGCCGAGCGGTCGCAGCTCGTCGCCGCACTCGATCACGCGTTCAGCGAAGCGCAGGTCCGCCAGCAGGAGCGCTTTACGGGCCAGCACGCGTTATTTGGCGACGAGGCACCTGTCCCCCGCCCCTCATCCACCCTTCCCGACGTGCCGCCCTGGACTGAGCACGAGCGCCTGACACGAGAGAAAGCGGTGCTCGGATTCTTCATCTCCGGCCACCCCCTCGCCAAGTACCGCGCCGAGGTGGAGCTTTTTGGGACGCGCACGACCGCGACCCTGGGCATGTGGAGTCCCCCGCCCCAGAAGGTCACGATCGCCGCGGTGGTGACGGTGGTGAAGCGCCAAATCGCGAAAAAGTCAGGAGCGGAGTACGCGCGCCTGACGGTCGAAGATTTTCACGGTGCGGTGGAGGCGCTCGTGTTTCCCGAAGCCTGGGCCAAGCTGAATAGCGTGATCCGCGCCGACGGGGCGTATCTCCTCACGGGCGGATATAGCCCGCGGGATCGGGGGGAGGAGCAGGCGCCGTTCATCGTCGAGGGCGCCCGCGCGCTCGACGAGCTGCGGCCGAGCGGAGCCATCGGGGTCGCACTGCGCTGGACGGCCGGCAAGGCTCCCGAGCCGGACACCGCGCGCGCCATCGCGGCGTTGTGCGCCGCGCATCCCGGTCCGACGCCCGTGTTTCTGGAGTGGAGCGGCGTGAATGGCTCGGGAAACGAAACGGTCCGGCTGAAGAGTCGGGCCTTTTGCGTGGACGCGGCCGACGATCTGCTCGCCGCGCTGCGCGACATTCTGGGAGTGGATGGCGTGCAACTCGTCAAAGCCTGATGGCGGTCTACACGCTGGATTTCGAAAAGCCGCTCCTCGAGTTGGAAAAGCAGATCGAGGAGCTGAAGCGCGTGGCCGGGGAAAACCCCGACGTCGCCAAGAACCTGCGGCCGCTCGAGGAACAGCTGGCGACGCTGCGCGTCGAGATCTACCGCAATCTCACGCCCATGCAGCGCGTCCAGGTGGCGCGCCATCCCCGCCGCCCCTACCCGCTGGACTACGTCAATACCGTGTTTACGGATTTCGTCGAGCTGCATGGCGACCGCCTGTATCGGGACGATCCGGCGATCGTCGGTGGCTGGGCGCGGCTCGACGGCACCAGCGTCATGGTCATCGGCCATCAAAAGGGACGCGACACCAAGGAGAACCTGTACCGTAACTTCGGGATGGCGCATCCGGAGGGTTACCGCAAAGCGATGCGCCTGATGCGCCTCGCCGCGAAGTTTGGAGCGCCAGTGATCACGCTGGTCGACACACCCGGCGCGTATCCCGGCCTGGGAGCCGAGGAGCGCGGCCAGGCTGAAGCGATCGCCACCAGCCTGCTCGAAATGGCGTCGCTGCCGACGCCCATCATCACCGCGGTGATCGGGGAGGGCGGGTCCGGCGGTGCGCTCGCGGTGGGCCTCGCCGACCGCGTGCTCATGCTGGAGAACTCGGTCTATTCGGTCATTTCCCCGGAGGGATGCGCTGCGATTCTTTGGAAAGACGCCAGCCAGCGCGAGCGCGCCGCCGAGGCGCTCAAGATCACGGCGCAAGACCTCCTGAATCTCGGCGTGATCGATGAGATCGTGCCCGAACCGCCGGGCGGGGCCCACTCCGATCCCGAGGCGGCGGCCGCAGCCCTCGGCGACGCGCTGCAGCGCCATCTTGGTCAGCTGCGCAGGCTCAAGACGGACAAGCTCCTCAAACGCCGCGAGGAGAAGTACCTTTCCATGGGTGCGCTAACCGAGAAGTGAATTGACGTCTGTCATCGAAGTCCGGTTCAAAGGGAACCGGCGCGAATACTTCACCTGGTCCGACGACTCCTCCTCCCTCCGCCTCGATACTCCCGTCATCGTCGAGGTCGAGCGCGGGCAGGACTTTGGCGTCGTGTCGGCGTTAGGCGCAGTTGCCGAGAAGAAGTGCCAGCGGTGCGGAGCGTGCGGAGGAGCGGAGGCGGAGGGCGAGCGCCCGGAGACCGCCGCGGCCCCGCGGGCCATTCTTCGCACGGCTACGCCTGAAGACCGCAAGATCGCCTCGGACCTCCGTATTAATGAAGAAGACGTGCGCCGCACGGTTCGCGACCGGGTGCGCCAGCACAACCTGCCGATGAAGGTGTCCGACGCCGAATGGCAGTGGGATAAGCGCAAGCTCACGATCTACTTCACCGCCGAGCAGCGCGTCGACTTCCGCGCGCTCGTGCGGGACCTGGCGGGCCTGTTTCGCACGCGCATCGAGCTGCGCCAGATCGGCGCGCGCGACGAAGCCAAGCGTCTGGATGGCATCGGTCGCTGCGGCCGCCAGCTCTGCATCGCCAGTTGGTTGCCCGAGGGGAGACCCGTCAGCCTCTCGCTCGCGAAGGCACAGGGCCTGTCGCTGAATCCCGTGCAGATCTCCGGCCCGTGCGGTCGCCTGCTCTGCTGTCTGCATTATGAGCACGACTTCTACGTGCAGCAGCGCAAGCGCTTTCCGAAGGAAGGCAAGACGATCAACACCGCCGAAGGGGCCGCGCGCGTCGTGTCCGTGGACATCTTCCGGGAGCGCGTCACACTCCGCGCCGATGACGGGGCCACCCGCGTCGTCGCGCTCGAGCAGCTGCGATTGTAGTGGCGAAGTTCTATCTCACCACAGCCATCGATTACTCCAACGGCGATCCTCACCTCGGCCACGCCTTGGAGAAAGTCGGCGCCGATTGCATCGCGCGCTATCGGCGGCTGCGGGGCGATCACGTGCACTTTCTCATGGGGATGGACGAGCACAGCCAGTCCGTGATCCAGGCAGCCGCGCGCGGCGGTGTCACACCGCGCGCGTGGGTGGACCGGATGGCGCTGACGTTCGCCGAGTACTGGCGGCGGCTCGAGTGCAGCAACGACGACTGGATCCGGACCACGGAGCCACGCCACGTCCGCGGCGTCGTCGCACTGCTGGAGCGCATTCAAGCGCAGCGTCCCGGCGATCTGTACGTCGCCGACTATGAGGGACTGTATTGCACGGGCTGCGAGGAGTTCAAGCAGCCGGCTCAGATCGCGAACGGCCATTGCATCGAGCATCCCACGCTCGAGCTGATTCACACCAAGGAGCGCAATCACTTTTTTCGACTCAGCGCGTACGGCGAGCGCCTGCTCTCCCTGATCACCTCGGGCGCGCTGCGCGTCGAACCGGCGATTCGCCGCCACGAGGTGGTGCGCCTGCTCGAAGACGGGCTGCAGGACGTTTCGATCTCGCGCCAGCGCCTGCCCTGGGGCATTCCCTTCCCCGGCGACGCCGAGCAGACGGTTTACGTGTGGTTCGACGCGCTGATCAACTATCTGTCCGCGACGGGATTCCCCGAGCCCGGCTACGAGCGCCGGTGGCCGGCCGACCTGCACGTCATCGGCAAGGGCATCACCCGCTTTCACTGTGTGATCTGGCCGGCGATGCTGCTCGCCGCCGGCCTCGCGCTCCCAGCGCAGGTCTGGGCGCACGGGTACGTGCAATGGGAAGGCACGAAGATGAGCAAGACCGCCGGCACCGCGGTCAGTGTCGACACGGCGATCGAGCGCCACGGCGCCGATGCGTTGCGCTATTTCCTGCTGCGCGAAGTCGGGTTCGAGAACGACGGCAATCGATGGTGGAGCGCTATCGGCAGCGTGTCGTGCCCGCGGACGCCTCCTCCGCGGCGTCACCGTTCGAGCGCGCAGCGCAGGACACGATCGCCGCGTATGCGCGCGCGATGGACGCGCTCGTTTTGCAAGACGGCGCCGCACGCATCATCGAGCTCGCGTCCCGCGCGAACCGTTACGTCGAAGAGACCGCGCCGTGGAAACTCGCCAAAGCGAAACGCGACGGGGAGCTGGATGCCGTGCTCGTCGAGTTGGTTCGCACCGTCGCGCGACTCGCCGTATTATCCGCGCCGTTCATTCCAGGAAAGGCTGCCGCGATTTGGGCAGCGCTCGGCGCGCCGCACGCGCTCGACGCGGTGCGGCTCGGGGATCTCCCGGGTCTCACGGTCGGCGGCTGGCGTGTGTCCCCCCCGCCCCCATTGTTCCCCAAGGACAGCGCGGTTTGAGCCCCACCGCTACTGCCCCGAAAGGTGTGACGGAGCGCACATCTCCAGATTTGACGCGAGTCTACGCGGCGCCTTATGTTTGCATCCTCATATGAAGAAGAAGCAGGCAGAGCGTCGCTGGACGGTGATGCTGGTCCCTCACGGCTCGGGCTCGTCCCGCGCCGTGGAAGTGTCGCAGACGGTGGTCAAGGCGCTCGTCGGTATCGGCAGCGTCGTCGCGCTGCTGTTCCTCGTGCTGGGCGGCACGGCGCTGTCGCGCGGTGTCAGCGTCACGCGCAGTCGCGCGCTCGAGCGCGAGAATCAGCTGCTCGCAAGCGAGGTCCAGCGACTGCGCGAGCACCTCGTCGGACTGCGTGACACCATCAACGTCATCGGCGAGCGCGAGCAGGCGCTGCGTCTCCTCGCCGGGCTTTCACCGATCGACAAAGACGTACAGCAGGCGGGCATCGGCGGGCCGACCGGGCAGTGGTTCGAGCGCGACAGCCTGGCGGCTGCTGGTCCCCACGGGCAGCAGGCGCTGGCCGCGCGCGTCGACATGGATCAACTCACGCGACGTGCCAACATCCTCGTGCACTCGCTGAACGAAGCGTACGACTCCGCCTCGAGCCAGCGCTCGCGTTACGCGGCGATGCCGTCCATCATGCCGACCAAGGGCTGGTTGACGAGCGCGTTCGCGCGCGAGCGCGTGCACCCGATTCTGCACCTCGCGCGCCCGCATGAAGGCATCGATGTCTCCGCGCCGATGGGCATGGAGATCGACGCCCCCGCCTCCGGCATCATCACCGAAGTGACGTGGCAGGAAGGTTATGGCAACACACTGAAGATCGATCACGGCTACGGGCTCGTCACGCGCTATGCGCACTGCTCGAAGATCCTGGTCGTGCGCGGCCAGCGCGTGAAGCGCGGCCAGCCGATCGCCAAGGTCGGCTCGACGGGATTGTCGAC
>WNGH01006114.1_pt1 | contig 13573 bp, 8 predicted proteins | sample 5400631 | NCBI WGS metagenome assembly WNGH01 (sample SAMN13153373, study PRJNA577476) | soil metagenome | isolation source: 115 cm soil or saprolite under Garry oak tree replicate 1 | place: USA:California | collected 2016-06-15
CAGCCGAACATCTACCCGATGGAGTGGCGGGTGGAGACCGAGAAGCTCGCAGCGATCTACCAGAAGTCCAAGCTGATGGCCTGGAACCCCGCCGACCTGCCCTGGGACCGCCTGCGGGCAGAGGACTTCAGCACCGAGCAACGGCTCGGGATTATGTACTGGTTCGCGGTCCTGGCCAACTTCGACGCCTCCGGCCCGGCCGTCTTCGCCAGGGCCATGATCCGGGCGTTCGAGCAGCACGAAGAGGACCCCGTCCGCAAATGCTTCTTCTCGATCACCAGGGACGAGATGAACCACGAGGAGTGCTGCCAGCGCTCGATCGCGGCGCTGTGGCCGGGCGGCCCGCTGAACTGGACTCCGTCGACCGACCTCGAGCGCGCCGCCCACAACAACATCGGCTGGCTGTACCACAACGGCGGCCGGTACTGGACCGGCTTCAGCAACGCGGTCGGCAGGTACTCGCTGCCCGTCCTGTTCACCAGCTTCATGATGGGCGAGATGGCGGCGTCGACGCTGTTCCGCGGGATGGCGTCGGGCACCACGCACCCGGTGTTCTCCGAGATGTTCCACCGGATCGGCCGTGACGAGTCGCGGCACCTGCAGATCTGCATGACGATCCTGGAGAACGAGTGGCCGGGCCTCACCGACGACGTCAAGACGACGATCACCAGGCAGCTCAGAGCCGGCTTCATCTTCCTGTCGATGATCCTGTGGGAGCCGCCCGAGGGATTCTGGGAGCTGCCGCCCTACTTCCTGGCCAACCACCGGGTGCTGATGGACCACGCCAGGGACGCGGGCCTCGGCGTGCTGTCCTACGAGGAGCAGGCGGAGAACTGGCGCAGCGCGATTGCCAAGATCCGGGTCATCGTGCAGCGCTGGGGAATCGAGTTCCCCGCCATGCCCGAGCTTGACATCGAGGGGGTCGACGTGTCGGCCGACATCAGCGCCGACGACATCATCCCGGTGTTCTGAGAACGCCGCGCGGGCCGGAGCGGGACTCGGGTGTGCCGTGCGCGGTCCGTCAGCGGGCGCCGTTCCGCAACGAGCCTGTGGATGGCCGTGGTGGAAAACGCCGGATTCTGTGGACAACTAGCCGCCCCCGGTGGACAGTCTGTGGACCGCTAAAGAATCATGAAAATAGTCACCGAACCCTCTTGTGCGCGGCACCTGATCGGCTGTACAACTTCTCTACCAGCGAAAACGGGCACCACTCGGAGGCAACTTCAGGAGCCCCGGAGGAAACTCCGGGAGGACCGGAGTGAAATCCGGGAGCCTCGGAAGCGCTCCGAGAGAGTCGAGGGCAACCTCGGCGCTCGAGGGGGCCGACGCCGACGGTGCCGAGGGCAACTTCGGTGCCGTGAGGCGGACTCTGAGGGCCTTGGGGGCAACCCCGAGGACTTCGGAGGCGGACTCTGGGAACCTTGGGGGCAACCCCGAGGGTCTCGGAGGCAGCGCCGGGGCAGGGCGCTGGGGGACCGGGCAACCGGGCCTTCAGCAGGGTGTCCTGGACCGGTGGCGGACAGACTAGCGCGCGGATCGCCGACTGCCCCGGCGGCCCAGCTCGCCGGGGCAGTCGGCGAGTGCACTGGTCGGTCCTGGCGAGGCCCCTGCATCTCATACATGCGGGGGCCTCGTCGTTTTGGGTCGGAGTCTGTTGGGAAGCCGGCGGCCGTCCGCGCCTCAGCAGTAACGGCGCGGGGATTGGCGACCGATAATGAGGTAGACGCAGGCGGCGTGGGTACCCCCGAGCTCACGTCGCCTGGTCCTTTCCGCGAAGCATTCCGATAGCAAGCGCCTGGCTCGCTCCGTGCCGGCAGTGCGCGTGAGCCGCCCGGCCCGGTAGCGTTCGGCGTATGACTGATACCGCGACTGCGAGGAGCGGCGAGACCGCCCCGACGCCTGCTGCCCCGTTCGGGCGAATGCTGACCGCGATGGTCACGCCGATGACGAGCGACGGTGCCGTCGACTACCCAGGGGCCGCGCGGCTCGCCGACTACCTGGTCACCCAGATGCGCAACGACGGCCTGGCGATCAGCGGCACCACGGGCGAGTCGCCGACCACCACCGATGCCGAGAAGGACCGGTTGCTGCGCACCGTGATCGAGGCGGTAGGCGACCGGGCCAGCGTGCTCGCCGGCGTCGGCACCAACGACACCGCGCACACCTGCGAGCTCGCCAGGCAGGCCGAGCAGGCCGGGGCCGATGGGCTGCTCTGCGTCACGCCCTACTACAACAACGCGACCGGCCTGCCGGTCATGCTGTACGACATCCCCGGTCGCACCGGCGTCCCGATCAGGACCGAGACGCTGATCCAGCTCGCGCAGCACCGGCGGATCGTCGCGGTCAAGGACGCCAAGGGCGACATGATGGCCGGGTCGGTCGTCATGGCCGCGACCGACCTGGCCTTCTACTGCGGCGACGACCTGGTGAACCTGCCCTGGCTGTCGATCGGAGCGTCCGGGCTGGTGAGCGTCGTCGGGCACGTCGCCGGTGACCGGCTGGCCGAGATGATCGAGGCCTACCTGTCCGGTGATGTGGCCACCGCGCTGGCGCGCCACAGGGAGCTGCTGCCCGTCTACGCCGGCATCATGACCCGCACCCAGGGCGTGATCACCACGAAGGCGGCGCTGGCCATGCTCGGCCTGCCCGGCGGACCGGTCAGGCTGCCGCTCGCCGCCGCCACACCCGCGGAGGTCGAGCAGTTGCGCACCGACCTGGTCGCGGGCGGTGTCAAGCTCAAGTGAGCCACCCGCACCCCGAGCTCGGGCCGCCACCGCCGCTGGCCAACGGCGGGCTCCGGATCGTCGCCCTCGGCGGGCTTGGCGAGGTCGGCCGCAACATGACGGTCTTCGAGTACGAAGGCCGGCTGCTCCTGGTCGACTGCGGCGTGCTCTTCCCCGATCCCGACACCCCGGGCGTTGACCTGATCCTGCCCGACTTCAGCGCGATCGACGGCAGGCTCGGCGACGTCGAGGCACTGGTGCTCACGCACGCGCACGAAGATCACATCGGGGCGGTTCCCTACCTGCTGCGGCGCCGTCCCGACATTCCGCTGGTCGGGTCGAGGCTGACGCTCGCGCTGGTCGGCAGCAAGCTCATCGAGCACAGGATCACCCCGCAGACCGCTGAAGTGGACGCCGGCGGGCGGCACCAGTTCGGCCCGTTCGACCTGGAGTTCTTCGCGGTCAACCACTCCATACCCGACGCGCTCGCCGTCGCGATCAAGACAGGCGCCGGGGTCGTCCTGCACACCGGCGACTTCAAGATGGATCAGCTGCCGCTCGACGGACGGCTGACCGACCTCGGTGGCTTCGCACGGCTCGGTGCCGACGGCGTGGACCTGCTGATGTCGGACTCCACGAACGCCGAGGTTCCCGGCATCGTGACCAGCGAGCGCGAGATCGCGTCGGTGCTGTCCGACGTGTTCAACGGCGCAGAGCAGCGGATCATCGTGTCCTGCTTCGCCAGCCACGTGCACCGGGTGCAGCAGGTGCTGGAGGTCGCCGCCGCGCACGGCAGGAAGGTCGCGCTGGTCGGCCGGTCCATGGTGCGCAACATGGGCGTGGCCAGGGACCTCGGCTACCTGCGGATTCCCTCCGTGCCCGGCGGCCTGGTCGTGGACATGAAGGACGCCGAGGAACTGCCGCCCGACCAGATCGTGCTGATCTCCACGGGCTCCCAGGGCGAGCCGATGTCCGCGCTGTCCAGGATGGCCGGGAGGGACCACCCGATCAGGATCGCCAGGGGCGACACGGTCATCCTGGCATCCTCGCTCGTGCCGGGAAACGAGACCGCGGTCTCCCGGGTCATCAACGACCTGACCAGGCTGGGAGCGCGGGTCGTGCACAAGGGCAACGCGCTGGTTCATGTCTCGGGTCACGCCCCGGCCGGCGAACTGCTCTACGTGCTGAACATGGTCAGGCCAAGCAACTTCATCCCGGTGCACGGTGAGTGGCGACACCTCAAGGCGCATGCCGAGCTGGCCGCGCTGACCGGCGTGCCGGCCGAGAACATCGTGCTCGCCGAGGACGGCATCGTGGTCGACCTGGTCGGCGGCAAGGCATCGGTGACCGGCAAGGTGCGCTGCGGGTACGTATTCGTCGACGGGCTCTCGGTCGGGGAGGTGACCGAGAGCTCGCTGAAGGACCGCCTGATCCTCGGCGAGGAAGGATTCGTGTCCGTAGTCGTGGTGGTCGACATGACCAACGGAAAGCTCGTGGCCGGGCCGGAGATCCACGCCAGGGGGTCCGGCATCGACGAGGCCAGCTTCGAGCAGATCCGCCCGCTGCTCGAGGAGACGCTGGCCCGCGCGGCGGCCGACGGGGTCAACGAGGCGCACCAGCTCGGCCAGCTCATCCGCCGCACCGTCGGCAAGTGGGTGAACAATAACTACCGGCGGCGGCCGATGATCATCCCGGTGGTCGTCGAGGTCTGAGGGCGGCCGCCGGATACTCGCTCGCCTGCCGGGGGCCGGTCCGCGATGATGGTCTGCCATGGACGACAGGACCGGTCATGGCGGCCGGGGCGGATCCGGTCAGGCGCTGCGCCGGGTGGTCGGCGCGGCCGGCGGAGCCGAACTGCTCGGGTCGCTCGCCGATCGGCTCCCCGGCGCGGACCTGACCACGCTGCTGCTCGAGGTGTTCCGCCGCCGGGCCGAGCGGCTCAGCCCGGCCGACGTGCTGCGGCGATACCGTTCCGACCGCTTCGTCGCGCCGGCGACGGCGGACTTCGCCGCGCTGCGGCGGGCCGAGGACGCCATGCTCGGCGCGCTGCCCGACGGCTTCGACACCGTCGTGCTCGCCCCGGTGCTGCCGCTTGGCGCTCACACGGCTGCGGGCGGCGTCGACCCGCGCAACGTCATCGCGACGATCAGGGGCACCGAGGTGGCCGCCGACCCGACCAACGGCCTGGCGCTCGAGGCAGCGGTCCGGCGGGATCGACTGCTTCGGCAGTCACCGCGCTCGGCCGACCCGGTCCGGCTAGCGGCCAGCCAGCGCGTGACCCGCGCTCAGCTCTTCGACGGGCCGGTCAGCTTCGCGCACTTCCAGCTGCTCGGGGTCGTGACGGCCGGGCGGGACACCGGGAATCATGAGTTCGAGCGGCGGCACCTGGCCGAGCACGTCGCTGCGGCGGCAGCTGGCCTGGCCTCGCTCGGCATCCAGCACGTCGCGGTGGCGATCACCTGCCTGGACGAGGCCGCAAGGCTGGTCTTCGCCGACGTCGCGAACGACCTCGCCCGCCTGGCGGGCACGGAGGTGGTCGAGGCGCCGGAGCCAGAGAGCGGCAGGGCCTACTACCGCGGCCTGTGTTTCAAGGTATTCGCTGGCGGACGAGGCGGGCAGCGCCTCGAGGTCGGCGACGGGGGCTTCGTCGACTGGACGGCGAAACTGCTGGGCAACCGGAAGGAGCGGCTGCTCATCAGCGGCTTCGGCCTCGACCGGCTGGCGCTACCTGGCGATGGCTAGCCCGGGTGGCGAAATTGCTCCCGCGGTCTTGTTAACCTCTTCGGGTTCCCCGGGCTCTATAAGGTATGTCGACGACGCGCCGCGCCGATGCTGACCGGGCACGGCAGCGGGCCGATAGCGACGACCTTGAGCGATTGTTCAGGGAAGTGGCACCTGGCCTGTGGCGAACCGTCTACACCTTCGCCGCGGGCCGGCCCGCCGTCGCGGAGGACGCCGTGGCCGAGGCGTTCGCCCGGGCACTGGAGCAAGCGGACCGCATTCGCGACCCCGTTCCTTGGCTCTACCGCACCGCGCTCCGTATTGCCGCGGCGGATCTTAAGCGTGAGCGCACGGAGCCCCCGCCAGGGCTGTCGCCAGATCGGGCAACGACCTCGTCGTCCGGGCTGGGCGACTTGCTTCCCGCGCTGCGCAAGCTCAGCCCGGCTCAGCGCGCCGCCGTCGTCCTGCACTACGAGGCCGACCTGCCCGTGCGGGACGTCGCGCGGCAGATGGGGACCTCGGTCGCAGCGGTCAAGGTGCACCTGTTCCGGGGCAGGCGCAGGCTGCGCGAGCTTCTCGGCGCCGAGGAGGTAGACGATGACAGAGCGCTGGCTGCACGAGCTGAGGAAGCTCCAGCACCTCGAGCCACCTGACGGACTGTGGGAGCGGGCCGCGTTCCTGGTCAAGAACGGGGGCGATCCTGCTCGGCGGCTGAGGCCGAAAGGCGCCGGGTCACGCAGGATGTGGTCGGCCATCGCTGCGGCGGCGGCGATCGCGCTGGTCGCGGCCGCCGCCGTCCTGGTCCGCTCGGCGGCGGGCACCGGGCAGCCTTCGGTCGCCGTACACGGCGGCGTGTACAAGGACCCGAGGTTCGGCTGGACCATCCGGTATCGGGCCGGCTTTCTGATCGAGCACTTCAGCGCCGAGTTCCGCTGGAGCCTCGACAGCGTCCGGGTCACGAACTTCACGCCGGACCTCCGGCACCCGACGGGCGGCGAGCCGGACATGGGCTGGCTGCGGAGTTTCCCTGCGACCGGTGTCGCCGCGCAGATCTGGTACCTGGGCGGACCCGGCCGGCCGCCGGCCCGCAGCAGCAGGTTCCCGCTGCGCGCATCGTCCTTCAGCAGAGTAAGGCCGTACGTCGGCGGCTCCGAGCCCGCCCCGGCCTACCGGCCCTTCACCGCTGACGGCTACCCGTTCGTCGCGGCGGTCTGGACCGGGCGCGACGCCAGCCCGGCGGACAGGTGGGCGATCTGGAGCGTCATCCGGTCACTGCGGTTCCCGCATCTGCGGCAAGGAACGATCTGGCATGACTCGGTCTACGTGCTCGGGCGGGCCAGGGACTATCCGGCCGGATCGGTCACCGCCTTTCCGGCATCGTCGCTGCCGACAGGCCCGAGGCTTCGCCATTCGCATGGCTTCTACCTCGTCCACGCCTCCCGCGCCTTCTACGTCATCGATCAGCGCTTCCGATCACCGGCTCCGCCGGCACAGACGTGCAGCGTGGCGTTCGACCGCGCCACGTCCCAGTTCTACTGCCCCGGCACGAACCTGCGCTGGAACCTGGCCGGCCGGCAGGTCAGCCCGCGTGCCGCGCCCAGCCATGCCCGGGATCTGTTCCCTCGCTTCGCGGCCGTGTCGACCGACGGTCACGTGCTGTTCGGCCCGTCGTGGGGCTCATTCTGAGCGGCACGGCGGCCGCACGTCGGCCTAGTAGGCCTGCATCTCGCGGAGCTTGAAACGCTGGAGCTTGCCCGTATTGGTGCGGGGCAGCGAGGGCAGGAACTCGATGGCCCGCGGGTACTTGTACGGCGCGATCTTCTGCCTTACCAGATCCTGGAGCTCGGCGACCAGCCCAGGTCCGCCGGGCGGGCCGTCCGTCAGCACGACGAACGCGGTGACGACCTGGCCGCGCGTCTCGTCCGGCATGCCCACGACCCCGCACTCGGCCACCCTCGGATGAGCCAGCAGCACCTCCTCCACCTCGGGGCCGGCGATGTTGTAGCCGGCCGAGACGATCATGTCGTCGGAGCGCGCCTGATACCAGAAGTAGCCGTCCGCGTCGCGGATGTACGTGTCGCCGGTGAAGTTCCAGCCGCCGCTGACGTAGCCGCGCTGCCGGTCGTCGGCCAGGTAGCGGCAGCCGGTCGGCCCCTTGACGGCGAGCCGTCCCGGCTGGCCGTCGGGCACCGGCTCGCCGTCCGGGTCGAGCACGAGCGCGCGGTAGCCGGGGACGGGCAGCCCGGTCGAGCCCGGCCTGATCTCGTCGTCGGCGGCCGAGATAAAGATGTGCAGCAACTCCGTGCTGCCGATCCCGTCGATGATCTTGACGCCGGTCGCGTCGTGGAACGCGTGCCACACCGATGCCGGCAGCGTCTCGCCCGCCGAGACCGGGCGGCGGAGCCCGCGCAGCTGGTCGGCCTTGCCCGCGGCCAGCATCGCCCGGTACGCGGTCGGCGCGGTGGAGACCACCGTCACGCCGCGCGCGGCGATGTGATCGGCGAGCTCGGCGGGGGTGGCGCGCTCGATCAGCAGCGTCGACGCGCCCGCCCGGATCGGGAAGATCAGCAAGGCGCCGAGGCCGAACGTGAACGCCAGCGGGGGAGTGCCGGTGAAGACATCGTCTGGCGTCGGCTTGAGCACGTGCGCGGAGAACGTGTCGGCGACCGCGAGCACGTCCCTGTGAAAGTGCATGGCGGCCTTCGGCCTGCCGGTGGTTCCCGAGGTGAACGCGATCATGGCGACGTCGTCGGCCGCCGTCTTGATGGCGGCGAAGATTTCCGGTTTGCGGCCGGCTAGCTCGTTGAGGTTGCCCGGCGCGGCGGCCTCCGCCGAGCCGTCCTCCGCCGGCCGGCCCGCCGCCGGCCGGCCATGCGCCGAGCTGGGCCCGGCCGCGTGGTATCCGACGATCCGCAGGACAGGCAGCTCGGCGGAGGCGAGTTCGCCGGTGAACCTGTCGTCGCACAGCGCCAGCTTCACCTGGGCGATGTCGCAGATCGTGGTCAGCTCGGCGGCGCGCAGCAACGGCATCGTAGCGACCGCGACCCCGCCCGCCAGCAGCACCCCGAACCAGCAGGCGACCAGCCAGGGGTTGTTCGGCCCGCGCAGCAGCACCCGGTTCCCCGGCACCAGGCCGAGATCCTCGGTCAGCACGTGGGCGATCTGGCTGGCGGTCCTGGCGAGGTCGCCGTAGCTCCAGGCCGGCTCGGCCGGGTCCTGCGGCAGCAGGCACGGGCGGTCGGCTCCGAAGGTGCCGATCGTGTCCCCGAGCAGCGCGCCGGCGCAGTTGAGCAGGTCGGGATAGGCCAGCTCAGGGAGGGTGAACTCCAGGTCAGGCCACTGATCGGCCGGAGGCAGGTGGTCGCGGCAGAACGTGTCGGCGTGTGCGGACGGCGTGAGCGTCATCGGCCAGGCCTTCCTCGGGCAGCGGCATAATCGTGCCCAGTATTCCTGCTATGTGCCGCTAGTCAATGGGGTGCCCGTCCCCGTGCCCGTCCGCGGCGCCCGGATCGTCGATGACAGCGAAACCCTGGACCTCGACCAGCGCGGCGGTGTCCCACAGCCGCGACACGCCGACGGCGGCCATCGCCGGGTAGCGCGGCCCGGCCAGCCTCCGCCAGACGGCCCCGAGCTCCCTGCCGCGGCTGCGGTACTCGGCCAGGTCGGTGGCGTAGATCGTGAGGCTGGTCAGGTGCTCGGGCCTGCCGCCCGCCGCCCGCAGCGCGGTCAGCAGGTTGGTGAGGGCCTGCTCGAACTGAGCCACGATGTCGGCACCCACGATCGCCCCCGAGGCGTCCAGCGCCGTCTGGCCGGCCAGGAAGACCAGCCGCCCGCCGGTCGTCACGACCGCGTGGGAGAATCCGGACGGCCTGGCCAGGTCGGGCGGGTTGACCGGGTCGATGATCACGAGGATGCCTTCCTGGATGCGTGCGCGGCGGCCGCCGCCCCATCGGACCCGGCCCGAGCGCGCGTGGCCGACCTGGCGGCCGCTTGCGGGCGCCAGCGGGCGTGCCGGGTTCCGCCGGTGCCGAGACTGGCCTCGCGGATCAGCGCCAGCCGCGGCCTGGGACCGTCGGTCCGCCCGGTCTGCGGCGGGCGGTTTCCCGCGGCCCACTGGTCGGGCCAGGTCGCGCCGGGGCCCGAGTACCCCTGCGCGGCGGCGGCGTGCAGCGTCCAGTTCGGGTCGTACAGGTGCGCCCGGCCGATCGCGCACAGGTCGGCGCGGCCGGCCAGGATGATCGAGTTGACATCGTCGTAGGACGAGATCACGCCGACAGCGACGGTCGCGATGCCGGTCTTGTTGCGAATGGCGTCGGAGAACGGCGTCTGGTACGACCGGCCGAACGCAGGCCGCTCGTCCGGGGTGACCTGCCCGGTGGACACATCGATCGCATCGGCGCCGGCGGCTGCGAAAGCTTCGGCGATCCGCACCGAATCAGCGGCCGTGATGCCCCCTGGCACCCAGTCGGTCGCGGAGATCCGCACCGTCATCGGCTTGCCTGGCGGCCAGGCCGCCCGCATCGCCGCGAACACCTCGAGCGGGTAACGCAGCCGCGCCCGCAGCGATCCGCCGTACCGGTCGGTCCGGTGGTTGCTGACCGGCGAGATGAACGACGACAGCAGGTAGCCGTGCGCGCAGTGCAGCTCGACGAGGTCGAACCCGGCCCGCTCGCCGGCCTCGGTGGCGGCCACGAACTCTGCCTTGATCTGATTCATCTCGGCGACTGTCAGCTCGTGCGGCACCTGGTTCAGCCCGGCCAGGTAGGGGATCGGGGACGGGCCGCAGACCTCCCAGTTGCCGTCCGCCAGCGGCTCGTCGATGCCCTCCCACATCAGCTTGGTCGATCCCTTGCGGCCCGAGTGGCCGAGCTGAAGCCCGATCTTGGCGGTCGTGTACTCGTGCACGAACCCGGTGATCCGCCGCCAGGCCGGCTCGTGCTCGGGCGCGTACAACCCGGCGCAGCCCGGCGTGATCCTTCCTTGCGCGGAAACGCAGACCATCTCGGTCATCACCAGCGCGGCGCCGCCTGCCGCCTTCCCGCCGAGGTGCACGAGGTGGAAGTCGGATGGCGTGCCGTCGCCGGCCGAGTACATGTCCATCGCCGAGACGACCACCCGGTTCTTCAGCTCCAGGTCGCGCAGCCGCATCGGCTGGAACATCGGCGGCACTACCTCGCCGGTGCCGAGCCCGCGCCGCTTGCAGTCGGCGGCGAACCAGGCGTCCACGCTCGCGGTGAACTCAGGGTCGCGCAGCCGGAGGTTGTCGTGGGTCACCCGGCGGCTCCTGGTGACGATGTTGAACGCGAACTGCTCGGGGTCCTGGCGGGTGTACTGGCCCAGGTTCTCGAACCACTCCAGGCTGGCCTGCGCGGCGCGCTGGGTGGACTCGACCACCGGGCGCCGCTCGGCCTCGTAGGCGGCCAGTGCGGCATCGACGCCGGGCTGCTCGTTCAGGCACGCGGCGAGCGCCAGGGCGTCCTCCATCGCCAGCTTGGTGCCTGATCCGATCGAGAAGTGCGCGGTGTGCGCGGCGTCGCCGAGCAGCACGACGTTGCGGTGCCGCCAGCTACGGCAGCGCAGCGTGCCGAAGCTGATCCACTTGGAGTTGTTGGCCTCGATCGCGTGGTCGCCGATGATGTCGGCGAGCAGCTCGGCGATCCGCGCGATCGACGCCTCGTCGGACCGGCCGGGCGGCAGGCTGACCGGCGCCAGGGCGGCGAAACCGGCGGCTTCCCAGACGCCGTTGTGCATCTCGACGATGAACGTGCTGCCGGTCGCGTCGTAGGGATAGCCGTGCACCTGCATGACGCCGTACGGGGTGTCCACGACGTAGAACTTGAACGCGTCGAATACGAGGTCGGTGCTGAGCCAGATGTACTTGCACTGCCGCAGCTCTATGGTCGGGCCGAACGCGTCGGCGAACTCGGCCCGGGTCGCCGAGTTCGCGCCGTCCGCGGCGATCACCAGGTCGTAGTCGGCGGCCAGGGTGGCCGGGTCAGGAGCCTCGGTGCGGAAGTACATCCGGACTCCCAGGCTGGCGCAGCGCTGGCGCAGGATGTGCAGCAGCCGCCGCCGGCTGATCGCCGCGAACCCGTGGCCGCCGCTGGTGATCACCCGGTCCCGGTAGTGCACGTCGATGTCGTCCCAGCGGGCGAACTCGCGCTCCATCGCCGCGTAGACCCGCGGGTCGGCATGCTCGATCCCGCCGAGGGTCTCGTCGGAGAACACCACGCCGAAGCCGAACGTGTCGTCGGCCGCGTTCCGCTCCCACACGGTGATCTCGTGCGCGGGGCTGAGCTGCTTGGCCAGCGCGGCGAAGTACAGCCCGCCAGGGCCGCCGCCCACGACCGCGATTCGCACTCCGCCGCCCCTTCCCGCGGCCCGGGACGTTGCCGCAGGCCGGACTGTGCCGAAGCTACGTGCCCGGCCGGCCGGCCGTCAATCACAGCCGTCCGCCCGCCGCCGTGCCGGGCAGGCTCCGTCCGCTGCTGCCGTGCCGGGTCGGCCCCTTCCGCTGCTGCCGATGGGTCCGGGGATTCATCCGGGGCTACCGGATCGATCCCCGGACCCATCGCGCGTGGGGGCGCCCCTCCGCCGGGGCGACACTCCGGCCGGGTTCTTGGGAATCCGGCGGGTGCTGGTTACCGTGTGAAACATGGCGACTCGTGCGCCCAAGGGTCCGGCGCGCCCAAATGGCGGTACCGCCCGCCGTAATCGCGCGGCGGGCAGTTCCGCGCGCTCAGGCTCGGCTGCGGGCGGCTCGCGCGGCGGTACGAGCCGGGCCAGCACCGGCCGAGCCAGCACCGGCCGGGGCGGCACGGGCCAGGGCGGAACGAGCCGGGGCGGAACGAGCCGGGGCGGCACCGGCCGGGGCGGCACGGGCCGGAGCGGTGCGGGCGGACGGCGGGGCGGCACGCCGTTCTACCGCAGCCGGAGCAGCCCCACTCAGCCGAGACGTGGCCTGGCGGCCGGCCTGCGGGCATCGAGCAACCCGTTCGTGATCATGATGGGCTGGATCGTCGCCGGGATCGCGGCGGTCTGGGTAGAGCTGGCCGGCGCCGTCGGATTCGTTGCCCGGCACTTCGGCGACAGCGCGCGCGAGCTTGATCCGGCACACCGAAGGGACGGGGCGGGACTTGCCGTGCTGGCGGCCGCGATCATCGCGGCGGGGACCGCATGGTGGCGGCTCGGCACGCCGGTGGGCAGAGCGCTGACCGCACTGACCCGCGGCACCTTCGGCGTCGGCTCCTGGACGCTGCCGATATTGCTGGCGCTGCTGGCCTGGCGGCTGCTGCGGCATCCGGACAAGAACGCGCACACGGGCCGGATGGTGATCGGCTGGGCGGCCTTCCTTGCCGGCGGGCTCGGCATCGTGCACATCGCCCTGGGTAGTCCCGGGCTGACGGACGGCGCCCCCGCTATGCAGTCGTCCGGCGGGCTGGTCGGCTTGGCGATCTCGGCACCGCTGCAGGCGCTGCTCACGACCTGGGCGGCGATCCCGCTGCTCGCTTTGCTCGTCGCGTTCGGCGTGCTGGTGATCACTGGCACCCCGTTGCACCGGGTTCCCGAGCGCTTCGCCGAGCTCGCGTTCCTGATCCGCGGGGCCAGGGGAATGGTCGAGGAGCAGGTCGACGACGCGGTGACCGGCCCCGACAGCCACGCCGGCCCCCGGCTCGGCAAGCGGAGGAGTTCCGGCGCGATCGAGGCGGGCGAGCACGAGCGGCCCTATGACACGCCGCTGCTCGGTGGCCTGGTTCCGCGCGGCCCGGCAGGCAGGACGGGCCGCACGGACCGGACGGGCAGGCCGGGCCAGAGTGCCGCCTCCGGCCGGGCCGACGGGCTGGCCGAGACCGCCGCGCAGGCGGGCGTGCCCGCCAACCGGTCGACCGACGACGAGGTCATCGCCGAGGCGCTGATGTTCGGGACCTCCGCTGGCCGCGAGGCTGCCTTCGGTGCGGGCGGCCCGCCCGGGCAGGCCGACGCGGCGTCCGGCGCCGAGGCCTCCTGGCGCAAGTCGTGGTTCGGCGGCGAAGACGCGGCGGAGGAGCAGGCCGGGCCGGGCGCCCGAGCGAGCTCGCGCGAGACCGCGAAACCCGGACGCGGGGGCGAGCAGCTGACGCTGACCGGCT
>WNGH01015104.1_pt1 | contig 13568 bp, 13 predicted proteins | sample 5400631 | NCBI WGS metagenome assembly WNGH01 (sample SAMN13153373, study PRJNA577476) | soil metagenome | isolation source: 115 cm soil or saprolite under Garry oak tree replicate 1 | place: USA:California | collected 2016-06-15
AGTCAATCTGTCATCCAGGTAGTCCAGCATGCCAGGGTCTTCTTGATTGTCGCGGATACGTTTAAGCAAGGCGGAACGCTGGGTAATAATTTTCCGGTACTGTAGCAATGCCTGGCAGTAGCGCGGTTTCAGCTGGCACAGTGAGCGGTCAAGAAAGCGCCGCCGCTCGTCGGGCGAGCCTTCAACCAGGTGCAGATCAGTGGGGGCAAAGACAACAACTTTCATCTGGCCTATCAGATCAATAACTTTTTTCGGGATCGTGTTGACCTTGACACGTTTGCGCTGTGTAGTGGCCGGTAGTTCAATCGTCCTGGGCGCCTGGTCTTCCACCTTCAGTGGGGTAGGATCAAAGATTACCATCTCAAGCTGCACATCGTCTTCGCCGCGCTTGACGTTGCCCAAAATGCGGGTAATATGGTCGGGAGCGTACCAGCTTACCACTTCACGGTCAGAACTGGCATGAAAGGAGCTGCCTGTAGCCAGCATGCTCACAGCTTCGAGCAGGTTTGTTTTGCCCTGGGCATTTTCTCCATAGAAGATGAAGAGACCTTTCCCTAAGGAAAGTTCAAGGTGTCTGTAATTGCGAAATTCATTCAGCGAAAGATGGGAAAGATACATTATTGTCCAGGGAACCGGGTGCCACCGCTTGGCGTCAACTTAAGGGGTGCAGGGAGATCCCTGCACCCCTTGGAACCCGCCTGACCTTCGTTAAGTTGACCCCAAAGGGGAGCACCACATGTCTCAATTGCGCCAGCTAGCGGTTGGTATGCATAGGCATGATGACGTAGATGTAATCAGCCGGCCCTACAGGCTTAATTACACCAGGTTTTGTGGCAGCATTGACCTCGATAGCCACCTCAGGCGTGCCAATAACCGAGAGTACATCCGCTAGATACTTCACATTAAAAATGACCTGCTGCTCAGGGCCATCAACGGCCGCATTCAGGATACCCACGTTATCTCCCAGGTCCTCAGCAGTGGCCTCAACGATGACAGAACCTGGTTCCAGTCCGCCGCTATCACCGGGATTGATTTTGAGACGGCTAATGTTAGAGCTGTCACGGGCAAACAATGCTGCTGATTTTACGCGCGCGGCAAACGTTTTCGTCTCTACTACTGCTCGCGTAGTATGCTCCTTGGGAATAATCTGGCGATAGTTGGGAAAGCTTCCCTCAATCAGGCGTGAGACCAGGTCGATCTGTTCGGTGTGAAAGAGCACCTGGCTGCGATTGGGGGTGACAATCATCTGCACAGCTCCTTCAGAGGGCAGAATGCGTGCCAGTTCGGTCAGGGTACGCGCGGGAATAAGGATATCTTCACGGGTAAAGTCATCACCGGGCAGGGGAGCGGTGCGTACCGCTAAACGGAAGGCATCGGCAGCAGCAAATGTCAGCTTTTCGTTGCCAACTTGCACCAGCACACCTGTAAAGACCGGGCGAGACTCGTCCTCGGATGCAGCAAAGGCCACCTCCGCAATTATTTCCTTGAGCAGCGACGCATCGAGTATTACCGGTGGCTCACCGCCTTCAGCACTGGGGATCAACGGGAATTCCGAAGCATCCATGCCCTTGATATTCGCGCTGCTGCCTTCGCTTTTGATATTGATCTTATTAGAGTCCTCCGGTACAGTGATATCGACCGAGGCTTGTGGCAGGCTATTCACAAAATCTGTGAGCAGTTTGGCAGGAACCGTCGTCGTTCCCTCTTCATCAACGTGGGCATCCACCCAGCAATTGATGCCGATCTCTAAATTCGTGGCCGATAATTTTAGACGACCATGATCGGTCGCCAGCAAAATATTGGCAAGGATAGGCAGCGTGCTGCGGTTTGACACCGCATGGCTCACTGCTAAGAGCCCATGGCTCAGGTCCTGCTGTTTACATGTAATTTTCACGGATGTTCTTCCTCCAGACGCAACCAAACAAGATAAGAAAAGTTTCGGTTAGTATACCGTATTCTCTAAAAGAGAACAAGGCATACCGTACAAATTCGCAATGGTCAGGGTACCTGCGTCAAAATAGGTCTTCTTTTCTCTATACTTATTCTATCCGTATGCATAAGAAGCGGACAAAGAATCTCTGAGTTGACATCTTGCAATCCCATCAGTATCATGTGAAGCAGCATATCTGACTCATACTTTTGAACGTAATACCGGTTGCTGAAATTTTTATAGGTTTACCGTTTTCTAGAGGAGGATATCTCCATGTCATCCCAACCGTCATCCTCTGTTGAACCAACCATACAGAGCCAGCCAGGTGCGGCCACAAACGGGCGCACCTGGCGTATATTTGTGATCGCACTACTCATTATCTCGGGCCTGCTGACCAGTGCCTATACAGCCCTCTCGCTCTACATCGCCACCAGGTTAGTTTACGTAGTGCAAAAACCGCTTTACAGTACGCCGGCTGCGTTTGGCTTGAAGTACCAGAACATTACCTTCCCCAGCCGGGAAGATCACATACAACTGCGCGGCTGGCTTACCCCAGGTGTGCTGCCTGGCGGCACCCTGACGGTGCAGCGCACGATTATCGTTGTGCACGGAACGCGCACCAACCGGGCCGATAAAGACGCGGGACTGCTCAATTTCAGCGTTGCTCTTGCCCGCCATGGCTTCGCCGTACTTGCCTTCGACATGCGCGGTATGGGCGAATCTCCTCCCGCTCCGCTATCACTGGGCTACTTCGAACAGCGCGACGTGCTGGGGGCGGTAGATTTCTTGCAATCTGGCTCGCTCCCCTATCCAGATCTAGGACGCCCGCGCGCCATTGGTGGCTGGGGCGTCTCGATGGGTGGGACCACGCTCATCCTGGCCACGGCGCGCGAGCCGGCCATACGCGCTATCGTGTCGGATTGTGCCTATGCCGATATCATTCCCATCCTGGAGCGCGAGGTTCCCAAGGGAAGCCATCTTCCGTCAGTCTTTACCCCTGGCTCGCTCCTGGCTGCGCAGGCGATCTATGGCATAAACTACTATGCCGTTCGCCCGGTGGACGTGGTAGCCCAGATCGCGCCGCGCCCAATCCTCTTCATCCACGGCGACAGCGATGACTACATTCCCTCATCGAATATGACCACCTTAGCCAACGCCGCCCGTACCGCACCCAATGCCAACGTCCAGACCTGGTTAGTGCCGGGTGCCAGCCATGCTCAATCCTTTAACACGCACACCCAGGAGTACGTTGCTCGCGTCGTCGCTTTCTATACATCAGCGCTCGGAGCAGACACCGGCGCTGTATAACCTTTACCGGAGAGGATGCCATGTCTACACTTTCTTCTAACTCGCAAAATCTCTCGCCTCAGCGCGGAAGCGATGCATTACGCGGCGCTCTGCTCGGCCTGGTACCTCTGGGGCTCCTCGTGCTTATCATCGCCATTGCCCTGGCTCTTGCCGCGCTCGCCCGCCAGTTGTTCGCTGCCCCGGGCTTTTTCGCGCAGCAGCAAGCAGCAATAATTATCCTGGTTGCAGGTTTTGTCCTGGCTCTTGTCTCTTACGTGATTGCCATCGTCCTCACCACGCGGCGCATAGCGAGTTGGCAGCAAAATGGAATAGCAGCGCGTGCGCGTGCCGCGCTCTGGTCTCTGGGGATTACTGCCCTGATCGTCATACTGCCATTTCTGGTGGCTATACTGCTCCCTCAGCATCCCGCGCCGTAACGCCTTACAGAAGCGTATCATTATCCTCTCCCAGCAGCGGCGGGGCCTTGTACAGCCTCGTTGGCGTCTCTGAGAGACGAATAGGCGAACCCGAAAGCTTGATCGTTCCTGCCGTAGGATGTTCGCATTCCCAGATAAAGCCACGCGCTTGCAGGTGCGGATCGCTGAACACCTGGCTGACGGTATTGATTGGGCCGCACGGAATACCGGCGGCGCGCAGTGTGGTCAGCCAATCACCGGTTTTCCGCTGCAGGAACTGTTCTTGCAGGATCGGTACAAGTTCCTCACGATTACGTACCCGTTGTGGGTTGGTGACAAAACGTGGGTCCGTTGCTAAATCCTCTCGTCCCAACAGGCGACAGAGAGTCTGGTAGAGCCGGTCATTGCCACATGAAACAACAATATAGCCATCCTGGGTATGAAAAGCCTGGTACGGTACGATGTTCGGATGACCATTGCCGTAACGCTCAGCCTCCTCGCCGGAGATGAGGTAGTTGGATGAGACATTGCTCAACAGGGAAACAGCCGCCTCCAGGAGAGAGATATCGATATGTTGGCCCTTGCCCGTCTTTTCACGCACATGGAGTGCGGCCAGAATAGACATACAGGCGTACAGTCCGGCAGAGACATCTGCAACCGGTGAACCCACGCGCTGGGGCTCTCCCTCGACCTCTCCGGTCACCGACATGATGCCCGACTCGGCCTGTGCCACAAAATCGTAGCCAGGACGCATAGCATAGGGGCCGTCGTGACCATAGCCGCTGATCGAGCAGTAAATCAGACCGGGATTCAAGGCCCGCAGCGTTTCATAACCCAGTCCCTGCCGTTCTAGCATGCCAGGACGGAAATTTTCGACCAGCACCGTTGCCGTACTCACCAGTTCAAACAGGCGCTTCTCGTGTTCAGGGTTATTAAAATCCAGCGTGATACTGCGCTTGTTACGATTGAGCCCGAGATAATAGGCGCTTTCGCCGGCAACATAGGGAGGACCGAAATGGCGTGTATCGTCTCCCTTGCCAGGCTGCTCAATTTTAATGACGGTTGCGCCCATATCCCCCAGCATCATCGTGCAGTACGGGCCGGCCAGTACTCGTGAGAGATCGATGACGACTACATCGGAGAGAGCTGCTTCCATACATCCTCCTGCTTAACAATCATAAAGCCAGGTAATCTTCTTTTCTCCTCAAGAGAACCAGGACAAACTGGTACATCGCGAATAGCTCAAGCGCAAAGGGTAGATAGCCCGTGTAGCCGAGTAAGGGCATCTCAAAGATTTTCCAGAAACCAACATATGAGATAGTATAATACCACTTTGGCAGGGCGTAAAAGTTCCACATCTCCCACAAAAAGCCGCAGCACAGTCCTGCCAGCGGCAGTACGAAGAAGCGCCAGTCCCCCACCGCAATATGCGCCAGCACCGACTTGCGCCTAAAGAAATTATTGATTGGATCGATGACGAGTGTCAGACTAAGCCAGATCAGAATGAAAAAGTAGCGCGGAAAGACAAATGGTAGGATCAAACAAATTATACCCAGAGTCTCGACAAGGGCCAGCACCCACAGAGGCAGAAGAGGGCCAGGATTAGAGGCTGGCAGGTGCGGGTGCAGGGGTTTAAAGGTAGAAAGCAACTCTGCCGTTTCCATCACTGCGGGTAGGACAGTACTGAAGTTGAGACTGGCCGTGAGAAAGTAGGCGAGTGGACTATAGGGCTGATCCAGGATGTAGTGCCAATTGTGTACCGGGACATTCAATCCCTCAAATACCCACCAGAAGAGGCTGGATGTGAGAAACAACAGGAGGTACCGCCAACGAGCGCGAGTGAGAATTGACTTGCCTTGTCGCATCACGACCAGCGCGTCAATGAAGAGAATATAGCCGAGCCAGAGCGGAAAGAAACTATAGCGATAGAGAGGGTCAACCCGTAACCAGGAAGACGCCCAGGCTGCCAGGCATACTCCCAGGGCCACAATACCATAGATGGGAAAGCGATGTCTTTGCACTATTTCCTACTTTCAGTTCGTTCCGCAAGCATCCGCCGTAGTTGGGCTACGGAGGTTTTTAAGTCCCCACTTAAATGTATACCGGGAACTTGTGAAATGAGATGAGTATAGTGTACAAAACTTGCCCGCCAAAAGCAAAGATAGGACACGAGGACACGAGACGAGCTTGACAAGCAGAGGAAAGATTGCTATGATGACATTGCTATCGTGTGGCCACAATGAGAAATAGCATACTCTTTGCGGTCGAATCCCTCATGCTTCAATCAAAGCGAGGACACCCGCTCCACATATTTGATAAGAAAGACTCACGAAGCGCCTGATTTGATGCCACTATTATGCTGGCTTCGCATCTGAGATTGCAATGCAAGGCGTGCAATCCGATCCAGGGAATGGAACTGTATAAAGGAAGGCCTCCACCAACGCCTCCTACGTATCCAAAGTGAGTCTATATGGGGACGGAAAAGGAGAATAAGGAAAAACATGTTTGCAGTAATTAAAAGTGGTGGACGACAATACAAAGTCTCTGTTGGCGACACGCTCGAAGTCAATCGACTTCCCGTCGAAGATGGAGCACAGGTAAGGTTTGAAGAGGTATTGCTTATCTCCGACGCAGATAGCTCGATGATAGGCGCTCCCCTGGTAGACAATGCCGTAGTGCTTGCCACGACCCTCAAGCAGGGTCGCGGCAAAAAGTTGATTGTTTTCAAGTATAAAGCCAAGAAACGCTATCGCCATCGTAGTGGTCATCGCCAGGAACTCACGGTCCTGACCATCGACGATATCGTTGCCAATGGCAAGAGCCTGGTCACTGGCGAAGCTCCCAGGAGCAGGGATGAAGAGACGCCTGAAGAGACGTCAGTAGAAGACGAGTTGGTAGCTCCCACAACGACTACCGAGACCGGGACGCCTGTAAGTGAAGTACCTGAAACCGAGACTGAGCAAAAGACGACACGCCGTCGTCGCACAGGCAGGGTCGAAGATGTCGAGGATAGTGAAAGCGAGACAGAGGAAGAGTAAACCATGGCACATAAAAAAGGTATGGGTAGTTCCCGCAATGGTCGGGACAGTAACCCCAAGATGCTTGGAGTGAAACGCTATGATGGACAAGTGGTTACCGCCGGTAGCATCATTGTTCGCCAGCGCGGCACAAAGATCAAACCCGGCGATCACGTTGGCGTTGGCCGCGACCACACTTTGTTCGCCTTGATCGATGGCTATGTCAAGTTCGGCCACGACTCCCGTGAGCGACGCAAAGTCAGCGTCTACACCGAGTTTCCTGGTCGCCCCTCATTGATCACCATCGTACCAGTGGAAGCAGTAACTGCTTCAGAAGCATAACATCCCTTGTTATAAAAGAGGGTAACAAAACGAATAAGACGAGCATCCAGCGCACTGGATGCTCGTCTTATTCGTTTTATTGTCCTTTTTGAGATATACTGAATTAGAGAGAGTAGGGGCGACCCACGAGGACCCACGAGTCGCCCGGTTAAATGGAAAGGACAGCCTATGCGAGCGATTATAAGCGTTGCCAACCGAGACGGTCTAGTAGAACTGGCGCAGGAACTACAAAATCATGGCGTCTCAATTTTTTCAACCAGCGGCACCCTCAACGCCTTGAACAAGCGGAAGCCGTCAGTACACTTACACATTTCCCTGAGATACTCGGTGGACGTATCAAAACCTTACACCCGGCCATTTTGGGCGCTATCCTGGCCCGTCGTGACATTCCTGGGCACATAGAAGAACTGAAGGTACATAATATCGCACCCATTGATATTGTCGTCGTCAATCTGTACCCTTTCGCTGAAACAATCGCTCGCCCAACTTCAACCCTTACCGAGGCCCAGGAGCAGATCGACATTGGCGGTGTTACACTCATTCGTGCGGCGGCCAAGAATTTCCAGGACGTGATTGTCCTGGTACGTCCACAGGATTATGTTCCTGTTATGCAGGAGTGGAGTGAACTGGGCGAAGTGAGCATAGAGACACGGCGACGACTCGCTGCTATTGCCTTTCAGCAAACGGCCATCTACGACACTACCATTGCCGAATACCTGCGTATTCCGGCACTTGATTACTTCCCCGAGGAACTGACCCTCCCTTTAAAGCGCATTCAAACCCTGCGCTACGGAGAAAATCCTCACCAGCGGGCTGCCCTGTACCGTTGGGCCGACACTGCACCATCGTCACCTGCCCCCAGCGTGGCCGGGGCGGAGGTCTTGCATGGCAAAGAACTTTCATTCAACAATCTCCTCGACCTCGACGTTGCCCTGGCAGCGGTTTCCAGTTTCACAGCGCCCGCGGTTGTCATCATTAAACATACCAATCCCTGTGGCCTGGCGTGTGGCGACACCCTTGTAGATGCCTATAAAAAAGCCCACGCGGGCGATCCTATCTCAGCATATGGCGGCATTATCGGCTGCAATCGCCGCATCGATGCCGCCGCCGCTCAAGAGATCACTCAGTTATTTTACGAGGCAATCATTGCACCCGGCTTTTCACCCGAGGCGCTTGAGATATTGCGCGGCAAAAAGAATCTGCGCCTGCTAGCAACGCATTACCCTATTGAGCCAAGAGCCGTCAACACCCAGGTGCTGATTACTGGTCGGCCTGAAGTGCGCAGCGTCAGTGGCGGTTTGCTTTTGCAGACCCCCGATGCCGTAGGAGAGCAGGAAACAGAGTATTCAGTAATCACAGAGCGTGAGCCAACGCTAGAAGAAGTAACCGACCTTATGTTTGCCTGGAAGGTTGTGCGCCATGTCAAATCCAATGCTATTGTCCTGGCACACAAACTGGCAGTTGTCGGCGTTGGTGCGGGACAAATGAACCGGGCTGCCAGTGTACAACTGGCAGTAGATAAAGCTGCTGAGCGGGCGCGTGGTTCGGTGCTCGCATCGGACGCCTATTTCCCCTTTGCAGACGGTGTTGAAATAGCCGCCAAAGCAGGCGTCACCGCCATCATCCAACCCGGAGGCTCTATACGCGATGAGGAGGCTATTCGCATGGCCAATCGTTACGCCGTCGCCATGGTCTTCACAGGCAAGCGCCATTTCCGGCACTAAAAAAGAAAGGGCCGCGCCCTTTCTTCGCATTGAAATTTTTTCAGACTATCTCATCTGAAAAGAATCGCACCCACAACACGCACACGGCCAGACCACCGATAAGCGTGAAGAAGCCAATGGCACCACCCGGCCAGGTGGCAGCCTGGTCACTGGTAAGGTTGGCAGGCGGATTGAACGGGTAGAAGATGATTAAAGAGAGCCAGACCATAGTAAGCGCGGTAGTCAAGCTCAACTTGGTTGTCTCAGGATTGGGACGATCGAAGATATGATAGAAGACGATGATGAGCAGCCCAATCAACACCATTACGAGCTTAAAATTCGCATTGATCCCGCCGCCGAATTCGATCACAAGCGTTGATTTGATAAATAGGAAGCAGCAGATCCAGAGTAGGGTAAGTAGCGCACCCCCTAAAACCGTCCTAAAGTGCACTTTATTGTTCACGACACACAGCTCCTTTCGAGGAGTACACGAAGCCAGATAATTTCTATGACATTATTGTAGTCCCTGGGCCGCAATAAATCAACCATTGGACACAACAATTTTACGTTTCTACAACAGGGCATAATACGCTCGTGCAAAGCGCGCCGCCCAGAGCGCATTGTTGATGAGCAAGGCCTTGTTGGCCTCTATGCTCTCGCCCTCGGTAACCTTCGCCACGTGTGCGAGGAGAAAAGGCGTGGTAGCTGCCCCGCGAATACCTTGCTCGCTTGCCAACCGGAGCGCTTCCCGAGTGGCAGCCTCTAACGGAGAAGGATCCATAGCATATTGTTCAGGTATAGGACAGCCAACCACCAGACCGTGCAGGTGGCACTCCCATTGCGTGCGTGCGATGGCTGCAATAATGTCAACATCATCGGCTCGATGCGACAGACGTCGTCCACTATGCCGCACATAGAAGGCCGGAAACTCGTCCGTCTGCCACCCGATAACTGGTACGCCCAGGGTCTCCAGGTATTCTAACGTCAAGTCCAGGTCAAGAATAGATTTTGCTCCGGCGCAGACAACAAGGACAGGTGTGCGACTCAACTCAGTCAGGTCAGCCGAGATATCCATGCTTGTCTCTGCCCCGCGATGGACGCCTCCAATACCGCCTGTGGCAAAAAAGTGAATCCCCGCCATATGGGCGCAGAGCATCGTACCGGCTACCGTGGTCGCCCCTGGCTGACCGGTTGCCAGCGTAAATGCCAGGTCGCGCCTGCTCACCTTCTGCACATGCTGTGTTGTTCCCAACCTCGTAATCTCCTCCGGCGTCAGGCCAATTTTGATTTTACCATCGCGTATGCCTATAGTTGCCGGAATCGCCCCTTCAGAACGAATCATAGCTTCCATAGCCAGTGCTACTTCGATGTTAGCAGGATAGGGCAGACCATGAGCAATCACCGTCGATTCAAGTGCGACCACCGGGCGTTGTTCTTGTAACGCCGTCTGAACTTCGTCAGATAAGATGATGTAAGATGATAGTTGTTGCATTATTTTCTCCATCTTATCCTCTCTCGCACTTCTCGCCGCCTGCGGCAGCTCACCCAGACAGGGGTTGGTTGCGGACCTGGCCGCCGCAGGCGGCCAGGTCCGCAACCAACCTAAAACTATTGCGAACTGCCGTAGGCAGTGAGGAGTCAAGAAGAGAAGAGACCTGAAGAGTTACAGTGAGTATACAAATATTGCATAGAAATAGCAAACCCCCAGATTCTTGTGTGATCCATCTTCATTAGGGTATGATAAAACCTGCCGAAAATAGTAACTATTCAGTACTGGCTTATGCCCTCTGCGGAGGCAAACGAGTAGGAGGGGAGTGAACTGGGGACACCCCAGACCCCGGCAGGAGGACTGCGGTCCCCCTGCACCCCCTGCAGAAAAGTATAAGCCTTAGCAGGAGACTTGAGTATGTCGCGTATTCCACCCATTGCGAACATCCAACTACCTTTACAAGAAGGGCTGGGGGCAGCCAGCATGTCTACCCTCTTTCACGTCATGGCACATCGACCTGAGCTGGCGCGGCAGAGCATACAGTTGTTAGAGACAGCCATGAGATCGGGTACGGTTGACCCTAAACTGAAAGAATTATTGGCGGTACGTGTCTCACAGGTCAACCACTGTTTTTACTGAATGGCCGAGCATACTGCTTTGGCAAAGCAGTTAGGGGTGAGTGAGGCATTGTTAGATGCCCTCTATCACATTGATCAACACCGCCATCTCTTTAGCGAGCGCGAAGTGGCCGCGCTGCGTTTTGCCGAGATTATGACTACAGGCGCTCGCGAGGTAAATGAGGCTTTGTGGATTGAACTCCAGGCCCACTTCGATGACGGCGAGCTTGTTGAAATTGCTACCGTCATCGGTCTGTTCAATTTCTTTAATCGCTTTGCAGATGCACTTCAGATTCTTCCACCCCAGCAGAGCTCTTAAGAGACCAATTGCCATCTCCACTGGACTTGTATTTGCGCCAGCGACGCTGGGCCATGTCCTTCAAGGTTTCTTCGAAACCGCGCAAGGTAAGCCAGTTGCGCGTCTCTCCGGTAACCACGATATCGATCTGCTGCATGTCTGCAATACTCTTTGCTCCGCTCAGTTGTATAGCCACTTTGAGTTCTTCTACCACTGTTTCCAGTAGTTCGCACACCTTCTCGTAGCTTTCGCTGGCAGCTTTGAGGAAAGGAAAGCCCATGCCGGCGAGTGTGGCTCCCAGGGCTAGTGCGCGTGCAACGTCTAATCCATTGCGCACACCGCCCGTGGAGATCAATGGCAGGCCTGCTGCACCGGCCTCGACGACGCAGATAGGAGTGGCTATACCCCAATCGCGGTAGAGCAGACCAATGTTCATGGTGCGCCCGTCACCGCGCGATTCAGAACGTGCGGCCTCCATCGCTGACATGCTACTCCCACCAGCTCCGCCGACGTCGATTGCCGCGACACCGCAGGAGCGCAGCAAGAGAGCCTGTTCGCGACAAACTCCGGCGCCAGTCTCCTTGGCGATCACGGGAACATCAAGCTGGCCGGTCAGGGTTTTGAGGGCCGCTGCCTCCCCGGATGAGCGTCGATCACCTTCGGGCTGTGCCGCTTCTTGCAGGCTATTCATATGGACAGCCAGGGCATTGGCTCCAATCATGTCAATAGCCTGCTGTACCTGTTGGAGGGTAAAGGCGGGATGGCGTGCCTGGGCAATAAGCTGGGGCGCACCAATATTGGCAATCAAAAAAGCGTGAGGGGCGCTCTGGCGGGTTACTGCATAGCTGGAAGCTACCTCGGGGTTGACGATGGCGGCACGTTGGCTACCGACACCCAGTGCCAGCCCATAGCGTTCCGCTGCTCGTGCCAGGTTGCGATTAATGGAGGTGACATCTGGATGCCCGCCTGTGAGCGAAGACATGAAGATAGGATAGCGCAGGGTGTGCCCAAGGAAAGTGACCGAGGTATCGATCTCGTCCACGTCTACCTCTGGCAGCGCTTGATGCACGAATTGTATATCATTCCAATTTGCTCGTTGCTGGGCGGAAATATCCTGTCCCAGGGCAATGCCCACGTGTTCAATCTTCCTCTGCTTCACTTCCTCGGTCATATAAGGGGGGTATTCCTTTCTGCTTGTCTCTTCATCTTTATAAGTAAATAGACGAGAGGTATGCCAAAGATGAGTAACGATTGATACATGGCAACCGGTGACTCAGCAAAATTGCGCAAGGGGTAAATGAGTAGGGCCGTGCCTGACAGGAGCAGCAAGGTAATGGTACGCGCATCAACGCGGCGTAAGACCACAATCCATAAAGCCCACAGAACATACCATGGCCAGAACCAGCCGACAACAAGAACCAGGTACCAGAAAACAACGCTACTCCAGCTATCGAGGAGGACATCAAAGCCGGGCAGGCTCATCTCTTGATCGGCACCCGGGGCGTAGCGCATTCCTGCCAGGGTGGTTGTTGCCCGGCGTACTTTACCAAAGAGGTCTAAGTAGATGAGAGCAAAGATAAAGATGGCCGAGGCGCGTAGCGTCATATCAGCGGCGGTCGTTGGCTGCATGATAGACGGAAATTGCGACCATTGTGCTATAAGACCAAATAACCAGTGTGACGGTCCGACGAGTAGTCCCAGCGGTGAATGGACATAATATTGCATATCGATGGCCGAGGTGATGGCGAAGAAAGTAGATGGACCACGCCAGAACTGCAGATAGATAGGAATGACTAATCCCTGCCCGAGCAAGATACGCCAGGAGAAACCCCACAAGGCACGAGGCACATTGCGTTCAGACCGCACAAGATACCAGGTGAATAATGGAGCGATCAGTAAGACAATCAGATTCATGCTCATGGCAAGGCCGAGCGCTACCATTACACCTATCTCATGCCAGCGTCCCCTTCCATGCACGTAAAGGAAGGTGGCCAGCAAAAGGATGCTCAGCAAGATACCCTCATTGTGTCCGTTTCCTGCCAGCTCAATTACTGAAAGCGGGTTCCAGGCATAGAGCAGGGTGCCCAACAGGCGGCGACCAGGAGCAATCTTGCCCAGGATAGCCCAGACCAGGATACAGTTGATGAGGTGTGAGAACATGGCTACTCCCTTGAACAGCAACAAGGTTGCCACCGGGCCTTTGCCTATGCTAACCAGCAGCGAGGCGATACAGAGCCAGAGCGGGCCATAGATATTTGGTGTGTAGCGTCCAGAACCAATCCAGCGCAAATAGGGATCAGCTGGAAATTGTATGGGAGCAGTGTTCAAAGGGTCGGCATGATAGATGGCCAGGATGCGACCAGAAAAAATATAGGTAAATACATTATCCGAAAAGAGGGCCGGTTGAACCAGGAGCGTGAGACCAAAGAGGGTGGCGCCTGCCAGGAGCAAAAGTAGCCAGCGTGTAGT
>WNGH01004327.1_pt1 | contig 13567 bp, 11 predicted proteins | sample 5400631 | NCBI WGS metagenome assembly WNGH01 (sample SAMN13153373, study PRJNA577476) | soil metagenome | isolation source: 115 cm soil or saprolite under Garry oak tree replicate 1 | place: USA:California | collected 2016-06-15
TGTCGACAACGTGGACGAAGCGGTGAGCGCGGCCCGGCGCGCCGTCGAGCTGGCCCCGGACCAGGTCAACGCGCGCATGACGCTCGCCGAGCTCCTGCGTACCCAGCGCAAGTACCCCGAGGCTGAAGCGGAGCTGGAGCGCGCCATCACGCTCAGCCCCGACTCGGAGGAGCCCTACCTGATGCTGGCGAGGCTCCAGGTCGAGCAGAAGGCGTACGACCGCGCGCGGAGCACGCTGCTGCGCCTGGCCGAGCGTCAGCCCCGGCTGGCCCAGGCGCAGTTCCTTCTCGGGCGCCTCGCGATCGAGACCGAGTCGTGGGACGAGGCGATCGCGCGTTTGACCGCGGCCGTCGACCTGGACCCCGACCACGACGGTGCCTGGAGCGCGCTCGGCGCCGTCTACGCGGAGGCGCTCCACAAGAGCGAAGAGGCGATCGAGGTGTACCGGCGCGCCGTCAAGGCCAACCCCGACAATCCGGCGTTCGCCGAGAAGCTGGCCGACCTCCTGATCCGGCTCGGTCGGCTCCCCGAGGCGCAGACCGAGCTCGAGGGGCTCGTCGAGGTCGCGCCGCAGAACCCGCGCATCTGGATGAAGCTCGGCGCCGTCTACTATGAGCAGAAGATGTGGGACCGCGCCATCGACTCGTTCCGGCGCGTCGTGGCGCTGGAGCCGTCGAACCTGCGCGCCCGATACTTTCTCGCGACCACGTACATGGACGGCGGCCGCGACGCGGAGGCGAAATCCGAGCTCGAGCGGATCCTGCGCGCCGACCCGCGGTCCATCGACGCGCGCGTTCAGCTCGGCTTCCTCTACGGCCGGACCAAGCGCTTCGACGAGGCGATCTCGACGCTCCGCGAGGCCGTCAACCTCGAGCCCAAGCGGCCCGAGCTGTTCCTTTACCTCGGCACGGCGTACTACCGCGCCAAGCAATACGATCGCGCGGCGGAGACCCTGAAAGAAGGCCTGGGCCTCGACGAGAAGCAGAAGGACCTGCACTTCCAGCTCGGGGTCGTCTACGAGAAGCAGGCGAAGTTCGACGACGCGGTCGGCTCGTTCCGGCGCGTGATCTCGCTCGATCCCAAGCACGCCGAGGCCTACAACTACGTCGGCTACATGTACGCCGAGCGCGGCCAGAATCTCGACGAGGCGATCCAGCTCATCACGACCGCCCTCGACCTGGAGCCCGAGAACGGCTACTTCATCGACAGCCTCGGCTGGGCGTATTACCAGCAGGGACGGTATCCCGAGGCGCTGAAGGAGCTCAAGCGCGCGGTGGCGAAAACCAAGGAGCCGGATCCCGTAATCTACGAGCACCTTGGCGACGCGCTCGTCAAGAACGGTCAGGACGATGCCGCCATCGCCGCGTGGGAGAAAGCCCTGCAGCTCGACCCGGCGGCCGACGCGCTCAAGAAGAAGGTCGACGACCTCAAGGACCGCCAGCGCCGGGTCAAGGGTGGCCCGAAGGCCTCTCAGTAGCTTTCTCCTCGTCGCGCAGCTGGCGCTCGTCGCCGCGTGCGCGACCGTGTCTCGGGAGCCGATCGGCGAGGACGCGCGCCGCGCCGTGGCGCTCCTGGCCAGCCGCGCGAGCGAGTTCACCGACCTCCGCGCCCTCGCCGACATCGCCCTGAAGAGAGGCAGTGAGCGAATGCGCCTGCAGGGAGTTCTCCTCGTGAAGGCGCCGAGCTCGATCCGCTTCGAGGTGCTCTCGCCGTTCGGCCCGCCGCTTCGAATCGTCACCGTTCACGAGGGCCAGCTGACGACGTACGACGCGGTGAAGAACGAGGCGCAGGTCGGACCGGCCACCGCCGAGTCGATCGAGAAGGCCCTCCGCCTGCCTCTCAAGCCCGAGGATCTGGTCGCGGCGCTCGCCGGACGCGTCGCGCCGCCGGCCGATCTCACGTCCGCCGAGCTCTTGCCGCCCGACGAGTTAGGACCGTCGCTCAGTCTCGTGAGCCCCGCCGGGCGCCGGCGCGTGTGGCTCGACCTCGAGACCGGCACGGTCAGTCAGCTCGAGATCTACGGCAGTCCGTTCAACGCGCTCATCAAGTATCGGCGTGACGGAGCCGGCGTCCTGACCGGGTTCGACGTCGAGGCGGCCCAGTCGTACGTGACCGGGTCCGTTACCTACGAGAACCTCGTCGAGGGCAGCGGGATCGAGGCCGAGCGCTTCACGATTGCGATTCCGAAGGGGGCGAAAACACAGCGCATCCGTTGAACGGCCGGCAGGCCCATGCTATCGTGCGATGTCTTGTCGAAGCGATCGGGGACGGCCCGTCGCCTCGTGCTCAACGCTGCGGCCAAGATCAACCTGACGTTGGAGGTGCTCGGCCGGCGGAACGACGGCTACCACGAGATCGTCACGGTCATGCAGGCCGTGGACCTGTCCGACCGGCTGGTGCTCGAGGACGCGGACGTTCTGGAGCTTCGTACCACCGCCTCCGATGTACCGACGGACGGGACCAATCTCGCCCTCAGGGCGGCGGCCGCGCTGCGTGACCGGGCTGCCGTGAGCCGCGGGGCGCGAATCACGCTGGAAAAGCGAATTCCGGTGGCCGCGGGACTCGGCGGCGGGTCGGCGGACGCGGCGGCGGTGCTCGTCGGACTGAACCGGCTGTGGGGACTCCGGTGGTCGGCGGCGCGTTTGGCCGAGGTGGCGGTGACGCTGGGTATGGACGTACCCTTCTTCCTCCACGGCGGCGCGGCGCTGGGGACCGGACGGGGCGAGCGGCTCGAGCCGCTGCCGACCTGCGCCCTGGCGCTGGTGCTCGTGAATCCGCGCGTCGCGGCGAGCACGGCCGAGATCTACGGTGGGGTGCAACCCGCTATGTTCTCTGACGGGGGCCGGGGCCGGGGCATGGTGGCGGCGCTGCGGAGCCGCCGGCCGAGCCGTGTGGCGGCGACCCTCGGCAACACGCTCGAGCGCGTGGCCGCGCCTCGGTACCGGGACGTGGAGCAGATGGAGGCGGCGCTCCTGGCGGCGGGCGCTCTGGGCGCAGCGATGTCGGGCAGCGGGCTCACGGTGTTCGGGGTGGCGCGCTCGTACGACCACGCGCGGCAGATTCGCGACCGCATCGGCCGCGCTCGCTGGGCGTGCTGGGCCGTCCGGGCCCTGCGCGGCCCCGCCATACGGATACGGTAAAGTAAGCCGTCGGATGGGAACACGCTGGGGCGTCGCCAAGCGGTTAAGGCGCGGGACTTTGGATCCCGTATTCGGAGGTTCGAATCCTCCCGCCCCAACCACACTTTAGAGCGAGGCAACCATGGCCTACGAGCTGAAGCTGCTGACGGGTAACGCGAACCGTGCCCTTGCCGAGGAGATCGCGCAATACCTCCACGTCCCGCTGGCCGACGCGGAGGTGACGCGCTTCTCGGACGGCGAGGTGTACGTGCAGGTCAACGAGAACGTTCGCGGGGCCGACGTGTTCGTCATCCAGCCGACGTGCCCTCCGGTGAACGACACGCTCATGGAGCTCTTGCTCATGATCGACGCGATGAAGCGTGCCTCGGCCCGCCGGATCACCGCGGTGCTGCCTTACTACGGGTACGCGCGCCAGGACCGCAAGGTGCAGTCACGCGTGCCGATCTCGGCCCGGCTCGTGGCCGACCTGCTGGAGGCGGCGGGGATCGATCGGGTGCTGGCGCTCGACCTGCACGCCGGTCAGATCCAGGGCTTCTTCAGCGTCCCGGTCGACCACCTCTTCGCCGGCCCGGTGGTGATGATCGACTATCTGAAGAAAAAGGAGCTGTACGACCCGGTCATCGTCGCGCCGGACGCGGGCGGCGTGGAGCGGGCCCGCGCGATGGCCAAGCGGTTCGATGCCGGTCTGGCCATCATCGACAAGCGGCGCGAGGGGCCGAACTCCGCGGTCGCCATGCACCTGATCGGTGACGTCAAGGGTCGCGACGCCATCGTCATCGACGACATGATCGACACGGCCGGCACGCTGATCCAGGCGGTGACCGCCGTCGAGCGCGAGGGCGCCCGCCGCATTCTGGCGTGCGGGGTCCATCCGGTCCTGTCCGGGCCGGCGATCGAGCGCATCAAGGGCTCGCCGATCGAGGAGGTCGTGGTCACGAATTCGATCCCGGTCGCCGATGTCAAGCGCCTGGCGTCGCGGATCACGGTGCTCACGGTCGCCCCGCTCCTGGGCGAGGCGATCCGGCGCATCCACGATGAGGAGTCCGTTTCGACGTTGTTCGCGTAATTCGACGCGTAAGGAGCCACCATGGCGATGCAAGAGCTGACGATCAAGCGACGGACGGCGACCGGCAAGGAGGTCGCGAAGCGCCTGCGCCGGGAAGGCGTGGTGCCGGCGGTCCTCTACGACGGTCAGAAGGCCGAGACCGTCACGGTCGATCCGAAAGCAGTGCTGCGGATGATCCACGGCCACGAGGGCACGACCCAGCTGCTCACTCTCAAGTTCGACGGTGAAGCGGGCAACGGCGCCCGGCTCGCGATCATCCGCGAGCTCCAGTTCGATCCCGTCACCGAGCAGCTGCTCCACGTCGACCTGCAGGAGGTCTCCGTGGACCGCGCCATCACGGTGCACGTCACCGTGCGGCCGGTGGGCGAGGCGGCCGGCGTCCGCGAGCAGAAGGGCATCCTCAACCTCGTGCTCTACGAGCTCGCGGTGTCGTGCCTGCCCACCGCGATTCCCGAGCGCATCGACGCCGACGTCAGCGCGCTCATGATCGGCGACGTGTTGAAGGTCGCCGACCTCCGGGCTCCCGAGGGCGTGCGGATCCTGAACGACCCGGGGCAGGCGGTCGCCACGGTCGCTCCGCCGATGGCCGAGGAAGTGGCCGCGGTGGTGGCGCCGACGGCGGCGGCGGTCACCGAGCCCGAGGTTCTCACCGAGCGCAAGCCGAAAGAGGAAGAGGCGGCGGCCGGCGACGACAAGCGGCCGGCGCGGCCGGCGAGAGCCGAGAAGTCCGAGAAGGACAAGTAGCAGGCCGAGGGCCGCGTGGCCCACGTCGTGGTCGGGCTGGGAAACCCCGGTCCGGAGTATCGGGACACCCGGCACAACGTGGGCCAGCGCGTCCTCGACGCGCTGGCCAGGAGGCTCCACGCGTCCTGGCGACGCGATGGCCCGGGGGTGGTTGCCCGTGGTCAGTGGCGCGGCGAGGCGGTTCGCCTGATCAAGCCGATCTCCTTCATGAACGAGAGCGGACCGATCGTCGCCAAGCTGCTCCGGCGCGTCGATGCCGGGGCCGCCGATATGATCCTCGTCTACGACGACATCGACCTGCCGCTCGGGACAATACGACTTCGCATGAAAGGCAGCCACGGTGGCCACAACGGGGTCCGCTCGGTCCTCGCCGCGCTCGGCACGCAGGAGGTCAAGCGCGTCAAGGTGGGCGTCGGCCGCCCCGATCAGAAGGCCGACGTTCCGGACCACGTGCTCACCACGTTCGAGCGTGACGAGCTCTCGGTGGTGGAAGCCGCCGTCGAGCAGGCCGCCGACCGCGTGCTGGCCCTGCTCGCCTAGTCGGCTCGCTCCGGCCTAGAAGAACACCAGGGTGACGAGCACGAACAGCGGTAGGAGGATTCCGCCGCTGTAGAGCATGTAACCGAAGAAGCTCGGCATCTTGACGCCCTGCTCCTCGGCGATCGACTTCACCATGAAGTTCGGCGCGTTGCCGATGTAGCTGTTAGCCCCCATCGACACCGCGCCCACGCTGATCGCCGCCAGGATCGCGTGCGGGACGCCCACCACCTCGCGCGCGAGCCCCAGGCTCTGTCCGAGTGCCAGGAACACGAGATAGGTCGGCGCGTTGTCGAGAAACGACGAGAGGAGCCCGGAGGCCCAGAAGAAGTGCCAGGGCTCGCGCACGCCGAGCTCGCCGCCCCGCAGCCGCAAGAGCTCCAGCGCAGGAATCATCGTGAGGAAGATCCCGAAGAAGAGGACGGCCACCTCCACGATGGGATAGGCCGTGAACCCGTTGGCCCGACGTATCGCGCGGGGCGTTCGCCAGAGGGACAGGGCGGCCAGCGCGACGATGGCGGCCTCGCGCCAGGGGGCCGTCAAGCACGCGACGGCGAGCACGACGAGCCCGAGAGCCGGGATGTTGAGCGCGCCCGAGAGACGCAAGGGCTCGATCTGCGATCGGTCGCGGCGAAGCGCGGCGCTCGGCTCGCGCGTGTACTGCCGGGTCTCCCAGACGAAGTAAAGCGCCAGCAGCAGCGCGACCTGGAGCCCCCAGGGGGCCAGCAGCCGGAAGGTCCAGGTAAACGGCACGCCCTGCAGGTAGCCGAGGAACAGCGGCGGATCGCCGAGCGGCGTCAGCATGCCGCCGATGTTGGAGGCCAGGAAGATGAAGAAGATGACGGTGTGTCGGACGTGAGTACGCTCGCGATTGGTCTGTAGCAGCGGGCGAATCAGGAGCATCGAGGCGCCGGTGGTGCCGATGAGCGACGCGAGAGCCGAGGCAAGCGCGAGGAACGCGACGTTGCTCAGGGGCGTGGCCTCGAGGTCGCCGCGCAGGAGGATTCCCCCGGAGATCACGTAGAGCCCGGCCAGCAGGACGAGGAAGGAGACGTACTCCTCGGCCGTGGCGCCGAGCGCTCCCGGACGCCTGTAGAGGTACAGGACGAGAATCGGCAGGCCCAGGACTGCAGACACGACCATCTTGTTTCCGTTCGATTCCCACCAGCGCGGCACCCAGAGCGGACAGAAAGCGATCGCCAGGAGCATGGCGACGAACGGCGCGACCGTGTAGACGGGCGGCGCAGTGGGCGTCAACGGCGTCAGTCTAGCAGGCCGTCGCTTGATTGCCCGGGGGTGGGGCACGTGGTATATAGTGGTTGTTTATCACGAGGGTGGCCACCCGGAGGGGGAGTCACAGTGACTAAGGTCATCGTCGAGCCCGACGAGTCTGTCGAAAGCGCCCTCAAGCGCTTCAAAAAGCAGTGCGAGAAAGCCGGGCTGCTGTCCGAGTTCAAAAAGCGCCAGCACTACGAAAAACCAAGCGTTCGGCGGAAGCGAAAAGCCCTCGCCGCCCGCAAGAAGGCGAAGCGACGCGAACGGATGTCCGATTAGCCGTAACTCCTGGATGTTCGCCGACCCTCCCGCGATCCGGGCCGGGAGCGAATGAGGCGAAGGTTGGAGTCAGGCCGAATCTGGGAGCCCGGCACCGAGTGGAATGCGGTGCGAGCCCTCCTAGCCCACGAAGCGTTGACCGAGATGGGTCGTGACCGAGCGATCACTGCGGAGCCGCTCACCGAGGTCTCCGGTGTCCGGGCGGCGATCGAGATGACGCGCCAGGCCCGGCTGGCTCTCTCCACCGCCGGGCCGCTCCCGCTGGAAGCCCTCCCCGATATCCGTCCCCTCCTCGGACGCTGCCGCGCCGACGGCAGCATGCTCGAGGGCCCCGAGCTGATCCAGATCGTCCCGACCCTGGAAGCGAGCCCCAAGCTTCGCGCCCACGGCCAGGCCTCGCGCGAGTCGAGCCCCGCTGTCGCGGCCATCACCGATGCCTTGCCTCGCTTCTCCGAGCTCGCCGAGCGCCTCCGCCGGGCCCTCGATGCGAGCGGCTCCGTGACCGACGACGCGAGCCCGACCCTGAAGCGGCTGCGTCGTGAGATCCGCGATGCGCGCCGACAGCTCGCGGCCGAGCTCGAGCGGGCCTTCCAGGGAAGCGACGCCGACCGGCTCTTCGCCGACCGCTATGTCACGCTCCGTCACGGACGGTATGTCCTCCCGGTGCGGGCCGAGTCGCGGGGCCGCGTGCGCGGCATCGTCCACGACCGGTCGCAGAGCGGCCAGACGCTCTTCATCGAGCCCGAGCACGTCGTCGACGCCAACAACGACCTCGTTCAGGCTACCCGCGAGGAGCAGCACGAGATCGCACGAATTCTCGCCGACCTGACCGCCGGCGTGCGCGCGCGCCTCGACGACCTGGAGACCCTGGTGGGCGCCATCGGCGAGCTCGACTGGACGTTCGCGCGGGCCCAGGCCGCCGAGCGGATGCGCGCGACCGCGCCCCTGATCGACACCGAGCGGGTCGTCGCGCTCCGCGGCGCGCGCCATCCGCTCCTGCTCGCCCAGGGCTGGTCGGACCCCGGCCGCACGGTCGTCCCGATGGACCTCGAGCTCGGACCCGAGCGTCCGCTGCTCGTCATCACCGGACCGAACGCGGGCGGCAAGACGATCGCGCTCAAGACGCTCGCCGTGCACGCGCTGATGGCGCAGGTGGGCTGTCACCTTCCGGCCGACGAGGGCTCGCGGCTGCCGGTGTTCGACGACGTCTTCGCGATCATCGGCGACGACCAGTCGGTGGCCGAGAACCTCTCGACCTTCTCGGCCTTCGTCAAGCAGGCGGGCGAGATTCTCGACGCGGCCGACGAGGGCTCGCTCGTCCTCCTCGACGAGCTCGGCGCGGGCACCGATCCCGACGAGGGCGCGGCCCTGGCCCAGGCGATTCTCGAGGAGCTCGCCGAGCGCGGCGCCCTGGTGATCGCCACGACCCATCTCGAGCCGCTCAAGGCCTTCGCGTCCACGCACCCGCGCGCGCGCAATGCATCGGTCGAGTTCGACACCGCGACGCTCGCGCCGACCTTTCGCCTGCGCTACGACCAGCCAGGCCAGAGCTACGCGCTGACGATCGCCGCGCGGCTCGGCCTCGGCGCCGAGCTCATCGCCCGCGCCAACGCCCACCGCTCGGAGCACGCCGCGCGGCTGTCCGAGCTGCTCGCGACGCTCGACGCCCACGCGCGGTCGGACGTCGAGCGGGCGCGCGAGATCGAGCGCGTCGACGCCGAGACCGCGGCCCGCCTGGCGAAGGCCCGCCGGACCGAGGCGGCCGCCGAGAGCCGGGCCCAGGCGATCGTCGCGCGGGCGCGCGCCGAGGCCACGGCGCTCGTCAGCGAGATCCGCCGCGCGCTCGCCGCCGAGTGGGAGAAGCTCAAGCGCACCGACCGCTCGCGACGCTCGCTGGACGAGAGCCGGCGGCGGGTTCGGGACGCCGCGGCGAAGGTCGAGACGACCACGCCGGATGAGCCCGCGGTCGAGATGGCCGCCCTGGCCCCGGGCGCGACTGTCGCCGCCGAGCATCTGGGCGTCCGGGGCGAGCTGGTCGAAATCGCCGGCAGCTCGGCGACGGTTCGCTCGGGCTCCGTCACCGTCCGCGTTCCGGTCTCGGCCCTCCGTCCCGCGGCGGCGGCGCCCGGAACGGCGGCCCGTCCGGGGGCAGGCGCGCAGCGAATCCGGGAAGCGCGCTGCAGAGTCCCCACTGGGGAATGAGCGGAGCCAGGATCGCGCGACGGTCGTCCGGCGGACCAGATGTGCCGGTCCGCTCCGTCGGACCCGAGCTCCTGCTGCTCGGCCAGACGACCGACGAGGCTCGCGATCGGGTCGAGCAGTATCTGGACGACGCGTTTCTCGCGGGTCTGGCCAGCGTGCGGCTGGTTCATGGCAAGGGCACCGGCGCGCTCAGAAGGGCCGTTCGCGACCTGCTGGCCGGTCACCCACTGGTCGAGTCGTTCCGGGACGGTGAGCCCTCGGAGGGCGGCACGGGCGCGACCGTGGCCGCGCTCAAGGTCGGCTAATGGCCCAGTATTCGCAGTCGCTGCTCGACGACATCCGCGCCGCCACCGACATCGTCGACCTCGTCGGCCGCTTCGTGAACCTGAGGAAGGCGGGCACCGGCTGGAAGGGCCTCTGCCCGTTCCATTCCGAGAAGACGCCCTCCTTCACGGTCAACCCGCGCAAGGGTATCTTCCACTGCTTCGGCTGCGGGGTGGGGGGCGACGCGTTCGGCTTCCTGATGCGCCAGGATCGGCTCGCGTTCCCCGAGGCCGTCCGCACGCTCGCCAGGACGGCCGGCATCGCGCTGACAGACGAGCGCGGCCAGGGCGGCGATTCGGGCCGGGACGAGCTGCTCCGAGCGATCGGGCTCGCGGCGCGCTTCTACCAGGAGCAGCTCACGAGGCCGTCCGGCGAGCGGGCGCGCGCCTACCTCGAGCAGCGCGGCATCGACCCCGAGGTCGGCCGGCGATTCGGCCTCGGCTATGCCCCGGAGGGCTGGGACACGCTCCTCGGCTTCATGCGCTCGGAGAAGGTCGCCGAGGAGACCCTCGTGACCGCCGGCCTCGCGATCCCGCGCGAGAACCGCGCCGGGGCGTATGACCGCTTCCGCGGGCGCCTGCTCTTTCCGATCCACGATCTGCAGGGCCGGGTCGTCGCCTTCGGGGGCCGCGCGTTCGGGGACGAGCAGCCGAAATATCTCAACTCGCCCGAGACGCCGCTCTACACCAAGGGCAACCTGCTCTACGCCGCCGACCTCGCGCGCCCCGCGATCCAGACGCAGAATCGGGCCTTTCTCGTGGAGGGCTACGTCGACTGCCTCATGTGCCATCAGTACGGGTTCACCGGCACCGTCGCCGCGCTGGGCACTGCCTTCACGCCCGCCCAGCTCGCTCTCCTGAGGCGCTACTGCGATGAAGTGGTCACCTTCTTCGACGCCGACGCGGCCGGCCAGAAGGCGGCGGCCCGGGCCGAGGAGCTGCTCGAGCCCACGGGTGGCGGCATGGCGTGGGCCGTGAACCGATCCGGCGCCTTTGAGGGCGGGGGCGCGTTCCGGGTGAAGGTCGCGTTGCTCCCCGCGGGCCACGACCCCGACACGTTCCTCAGGACCTCCGGGGCGGCCGCCTTCACGGAGCGAGTCACCGCCGCACGGAGCCTTCTCTCCTACGCCCTCGACCGCGCGATCACCGACCCGGACGGGGTCACCGGCGCGCGGGCGCGGGTCACCGCCTTCGCCCGGGTGTCCCTGATGCTGGCGAAGGTCGCCGACGCGGAGGAGGCGGCCGCGCTCTCGCGCGAGGCCGCCGCCCGGCTCGGCGTGGACGCGACCCAGCTCTGGATCGAGGCTCAGCGCCTGCAATCGTCCCTGCGGACCCCGGCGGTCCAGGCCCAGTCGTCGCCCACGACGTCGGTGCCACCGGTCGAGCGCGATCTCGTGGCGCTCCTGCTTCACTCTCCGGAGGCCCGGACGCCCCTCCTGGCGCTGCTCGCCGAGGCGGAGGATCTGGCCCACGCCGCGCTCCGCGCGATCGTGGGCGCGCTCAGGCGCCGCCCCGACGCATCCGCCGAGAGCCTCATGACCGACCTCGAGACCGACGAGGCGCGCTCCGTCCTCTCCTCCCTGCTCGTAGAAGATCGCGAAAGTGTTGACGCACGGGTTAGCATCGAACAGTTTCAGCGACGTCTCGAGCGCAGTCAGCGCCTGCGGCGGGCACGCGAGGTGAGCCAGTCGATCGCTGACACCCAGGCGAAAACCGGGGTCGCAGCACCGATGCACACGGAGTTGCGAACGCTGCACCAGGAAAGCGCCGTCGTGTACGGGATCACGGGTGGTGTCGCCCAGTCGCTAGAACACGGGACCTCGGGGTCCCCAAGGAGCTCAGACGAATGAGCGAAGAGCCAAAGCTGGAGGAGCTCGACCGGCTGATCTCGGTGGGGAAGCAGAAGGGCTTCCTCACCTACGACGAAGTCAATGACGCCCTCCCTTCGGATCTCGTCTCGCTCGATCAGCTCGACGACATCATGATGATGTTCGGCGCGATGGACATCGAGGTCGTGGACTCGGCCAAGGCCGGCCGGCTCCCGTCCGAGGTCCGCGAGCGCAAGGCCCAGCAAGAGCCCGACGACAACGACGACGACGGCCCGCCCGAGCCGATCGACCTCACGCCGGGCCCCGTGGGGCGCACCGAGGATCCCGTGCGGCTCTACCTGCGGGAGATGGGTCGGGTCGCGCTCCTCACGCGCGAGGGCGAGATCGCGCTCGCCAAGCGGATCGAGGAAGGCAAGAACCAGGTCACCGCCGCCATCCTCAGCACCAACCTGGCCCTCGAGCGGTTCCGCGAGCTGCGGGACCAGCTCCGTCAGCACGACATCTCCGTCAAGGAGGTCGTCGACGTCAACGAGGAAGAGTTCACCGAGGAGAAGGAGGCGGACCTGACCCGCCAGGTCATCGCGGCGTTCGCCATGGTCGACCGGCTCCTCCGCGAGCGCGACAAGCTCGTCGCCCAGGCCCGGAAGCTGCGGCTTAAGTCGCCCGGCCGGCGGCGGACCAAGAAGGGCAAGGAGCCGGCGTGGAAGCGGCTCGAGGCGCAGGCGCAGCAGCGCCAGGTGAAGGTGCTCGAGCGGCTCCGCGCGCTCAACATCGGCAACCAGATCATCGATCGCGAGGATTCGGATCTGGGCCGTCGCGGTCTCGTGCAGCGCCTGCGCGACCTGCTCGACGACGTCGAGCGCGCCGAGCACGTGATCCGCCTGTGGACCAACGGCCGACGCCCGTCGGCGGACGAGGTCCAGAACCTCATCTACGTCTCGTTCCGCGATCCGGGCGTCAACGGCGGCACCGCCGTGGGTGGCGGCGACCTCCATCTCAAGGCCGCCATGAAGTTCCAGTCCCCCAAGCAACAGCAAGTGTGGGTCGCCCAGCAAGAGATCAAGGTCGCGGAGGCGCGCGCCAACGCCAAGGCCGACGAGATCAAGCGCGTCATGACCATCATCAAGGCGGGCCAGGTCAAGGCGGCGCAGGCGAAGAAGGAGATGGTCGAGGCGAACCTGCGTCTCGTCATCTCGATCGCGAAGAAATATACGAACCGTGGTCTCCAGTTCTTGGACTTGATCCAAGAAGGCAATATCGGGCTGATGAAGGCCGTCGACAAATTCGAATATCGGCGAGGCTACAAGTTCTCGACGTACGCGACCTGGTGGATCCGCCAGGCGATCACCCGGGCGATCGCCGATCAAGCCCGCACGATCCGCATCCCGGTGCACATGATCGAGACCATCAACAAGCTCATTCGGACCTCGCGCCAGCTCGTGCAGGAGCTCGGCCGCGAGCCAACCCCGGAAGAGATCGCGACCAAGATGGACGTGCCGGTCGACAAGGTGCGAAAAGTTCTGAAAATCGCTCAAGAACCAATTTCACTGGAAACACCGATCGGAGAGGAAGAGGACAGCCACCTGGGCGATTTTATAGAGGACAAGCAGGTCGTGTCGCCCGTGGAGTCGATCATCGGCCTCTCGCTGCGCGAGCAGACGAACAAGGTCCTCAACACGCTCACGCCGCGCGAGGAGAAGGTGCTGCGGCTGCGCTTCGGCCTCTCCGACGGCTGCGAGCACACGCTGGAAGAGGTCGGGCAGGACTTCGCCGTCACGCGCGAACGGATTAGACAGATCGAGGCCAAGGCCCTGCGCAAGCTCCGTCATCCGTCGCGCTCGAAGAAGCTCCGGAGCTTCCTGGAGTCCTGATTGCGTATGATGACCCCGCGGGCCCATAGCTCAATGGCAGAGCAGCCGGCTCATAACCGGTTAGGTCTTGGTTCGAGTCCAGGTGGGCCCACCATTGGAGCGATGGCCTTGAGACCGGCTTGGACCGAGGGTGGCCTGATAGAGGCGCGTGTGGCTCCGGTCCGCGGACAACCGACGGCGCTGTTTAGCATAAAATCGGAGGTGGCGTGGACTCTCAGCTCCTGACGCTGATAGATTTGCAGGCCTTCGATGCGCGCATCGCCGCGCTCGAGGCCGAAGCTGCCCGCCTGCCGAAACAGAT
>WNGH01017620.1_pt1 | contig 13566 bp, 7 predicted proteins | sample 5400631 | NCBI WGS metagenome assembly WNGH01 (sample SAMN13153373, study PRJNA577476) | soil metagenome | isolation source: 115 cm soil or saprolite under Garry oak tree replicate 1 | place: USA:California | collected 2016-06-15
GGAATTGAGCTGCCCGAGATTTTCGCGGTTGGGCTAGCCTTTCTTCCTTCTTCCGAAGTTGCGGAAGCTCGCGGGGCGATTGAATCCGCCGCGGATATCGAACGGCTGCGCGTCATCGGCTGGCGCCGCGTCCCCGTGAATACCAACTCTTTAGGCCGCCGGGCACTGGAAACCATGCCCGAGATCTGGCAGTTTTTCGTCGAACCCTTCCATCCAGCGCGCGCCGCAGCCCGCTTCGAGTGGCGTCTGGCTCTTCTCAGGAAGCGCGCGGAATCCCTCTTGCCTCCGCGTTCTTATATCTGTTCGCTTTCCTCGCAGACCATCGTGTACAAAGGCCTGCTCACTCCCTGGCAATTTCCACAGTTTTACGAAGATTTGCGCGATCCGTCCTTCGCCACCACTTTTGCCGTTTTTCACCAGCGCTATTCCACCAACACGCAGCCTTCCTGGCATCTCGCGCAGCCCTTCCGCTACGTCGCGCATAACGGTGAAATCAATACCATCGTCTCGAATCGCCGCTGGCTGCGCGCCAAGCAGTCCGAAGTTCGCTCGCGCCTCACTGTGGGCTCGTGGTTCCCCATGCTCGAGGAAAACGTCAGCGATTCCGCCAGCTTTGACAACGGTTTCGAGTTGCGCCTCCTCGAAGGCCTGTCGTCCGATGAAGCCATGCTCGCCATGGTTCCTCCGGCCTTTGAAAAAGATCCTCTGCTTTCACGCGACGTGCGTGGCGCGCTGACCGCGCTTTCCCAGCACAGCGAGCCCTGGGATGGCCCCGCCGCACTGGTCTTTTCCGATGGCCAGTTCGTTGGCGCGAAGCTCGATCGCAATGGCCTTCGTCCCCTGCGCTACACCTTGACCCATGACGGCCTCCTTATCGCCGGCTCTGAAACCGGCCTCGTCGATCTCGACGAATCGCAAGTCGCCGAGCGCCAGCGCCTTGGTCCCGGAGAAATGATCCTCGCCAATCCCGCCACCGGACTCTTCCTGCGTTGGCGCGACATCCTCAAGCGCCTCGCCATCAAGCAGGCTCGTAACGCCGTGCCGCAAAGAATGCTGTCAGCCTCGCCCGCCGCTCCGGCCGTCCCCGTCAATCAGCCAAAGCGCGTCGCGGGCGCCGCCGGCTGGACCGAAGACCAATTCAAAATTCTTTTTTCCGCGCTGACTTGCGGCAAAGAAGCGGACTGGAGCATGGGAGACGACGCGCCTCCCGCATTTCTTTCCTCGCTCCCCAGGACGCTGTGGGATTACTGCAAGCAGCGCTTCGCTCAGGTCACCAACCCGCCCATTGACCCTTTGCGCGAAACCCATGTGATGTCTCTCGACGTTCACTTGAAAGACGGAATCACTTTGCCGAGTCCCGTGATTTCCGCAGGCCAGTTGTCGCAACTCGCGGCCATTTTTGGCCCCGAGCAACGCATCGATATTACTTTTCCTGCCGCCACTGGAGTCTCGGGGGCGCGCTGCTGTTTTGCTCAGCTTTCTACTACCCCTCTGAGCGGCAGCGGGCGCCCGGGACTCCTCCTCCTTTCCGATCGCGCCATTGGCTCCGAACGCGCACCGCTTCCTGCGCTGCTCGCGACGGCGGCGCTGTGGAAGGCCATGGTTCGCGAAGGCTTGTGGGATGTGCCCCTGATTGACGAATCGGCGCAGGTGTTTGACACGCATCATGTAGCGCTGCTCGTTGCGGCTGGCGCCAGCGCCGTTGTGCCTTATCTCGCGGATGAGTTTGCGGAATCCCTCGAACCGGGCGGCGCGGAAAAGGCCCACACAGCCATCAACGCAGGATTGCGCAAAGTGCTCGCGCGTATGGGCGTCTCCACCCTGGCAAGTTATCGCAACAGCCATCTCTTTGAGATCATCGGCCTTTCCGAGCATCTCTGCTCTCAAGTGTTTGAAGACGCCGCCGACTATCCTGGCCAGAAATCGCTCGACGATCTCCTCTCGGATTATCTGCGCTTGCACCAAGCGGCCTTCTCTGCCGAATCCGATGATCTCGCGGATTCCGGCCTTTACCGCTTCCGCAAAGGCGCGGAGCTTCACGCCAGTTCGCCGGAAGTTGTTCGCCGCATTCACGCCCACGTGCGTGCGCCCAGCGCGAAGACCTACTCCGCGTTTGAAGAATTGGCGGAGCATCAAGGCCCCGTATTTCTTCGCGACTTGCTCGATACCGTTCCCGATACGGCCGTCGCTCTCGATGAGGTCGAGCCGCTCGAGTCCATCGTCAAACGCTTCAGCACCCAGGCCATGTCTCTTGGCTCGCTCAGCCCGGAGGCGCACCGCACGCTCGCGCTGGCCATGAACCAGCTCGGCGGCCGCAGCAATACCGGCGAAGGCGGCGAAGATCCCAACACGTATCGCTACGAGCCGGCCGCCGCCAACAAAATCAAGCAAGTCGCCTCCGCGCGTTTCGGCGTCACTGCGGATTATCTCGTCCACGCTGAAGAACTCGAAATCAAAATGGCCCAGGGCTCCAAGCCCGGTGAAGGCGGCCAATTGCCCGCGAAGAAAGTCAGTCAATACATCGCGCGCATCCGCCACGCTACGCCGGGCACGCCTCTGATTTCCCCCCCGCCGCATCACGACATTTACAGCATCGAAGATCTCGCGCAATTGATCCACGACCTCCGCGCCGTGAATCCGCGCGCCCGCATCGGCGTAAAACTTGTTTCCGGCGCTGGCGTGGGCATCATTGCCGCCGGCGTAGCCAAAGCAGGCGCCGACGTCATTACCATCAGCGGGCACAACGGTGGCACCGGTTCTTCGCCTTTGACCTCCATCAGGAACACCGGCTTGCCCTGGGAAATTGGGTTGCGCGAAGCTCATGACACGCTGGTTCGCGCGGGCCTTCGTTCACGCCTCTCTCTCCGTGTGGACGGCGGTCTGAAATTCGCGCGGGATGTCGTCTTGGCCGCCATTCTCGGCGCGGACGAATTCGGCTTTGGCACCGCGTCTCTCCTCGCTATCGGATGCGTCATGGCGCGCCAGTGCCATCTCAATACCTGCCCCGTGGGCATCGCCACGCAGGACGAAACCCTCCGCGCGAGATTTCAAGGCACGGGGCGCTTGAAGAATCGCTTCATTTCCATACCGCGCTCAGTCTCCAGAATGAGTCTCAGCCGATTCAGAACTCGGATCGCAGCGTTGGTACCGGCCTCAGCGGGGAACTGATGCGCAGGCGCAAGAACTGCCTTCCTGGCGATGAAGAGATTAGGCAGAATTTTCATGGCATCGCCGGCCGTGCCGGGGAGCGTTTCGCTGTCCGCAACAGCGGTGCGCTTGCCGTTGTCGAAGGTGTCGGCCAGCACGGTTGCGAATACATGACCGGCGGCGTGGCCATCATCCTCGGGCCGCTCGGCCTGAACTTTGGTTCCGGCATGACCGGCGGTCTTGCTTATGTTTTGCGCGCTGAAGCCGATGATGTGCTTCACCGGGATTTCGTCGCCCTTGCTGAACTGGATTCTCAGGAAGAGATCTGGTTGCGCCGCGCCCTTGAGGAGCACGTTCACTTCACCGCGAGTCCTCGCGCGTCGCGTTTGCTCTCCCGGCGTGGCCCGTTGCCTTTAATGCGCGTCCAGCCGGTCCATTTTCAGGGTACCCTCGAGGCCACCTGGAGCCCCGTTCTTGCCCAATTTAGAGATCGTCACCAGATTTTGTCGGCGCCCGTTCCCGCGCCTATTTCACAAGCTGCGTTTCACGCCTGAGAGGCCTCAGAGAGGCCCAGAGAGAAAGGATATTAGCTCCGCATCCGGCAGGAAGAATTCGTTATACTTCTTGCCGGGCGTTCTGACCATGGACTTCGATCAACTTACTACCTTTGTCTTTGTCGCCAAACTGAAGAGTTTTTCACGCGCGGGCCAGAAAGTCTTCCGCTCGCAATCCGCCGTTAGCGCCCAAATTCGCCAGCTCGAGCAAGCCTACAAGGCCAGGCTTCTCGACCGTTCCGCCAAGTCCGTCGAGCTGACTCCCGCCGGCGAAGTTCTCTTCGAGTACGCCGAAAAACTCCTTCGCATGCGCGATGAATCCATTCAGGTCGTTGCCGACCGCGGCAACGTCGTTCAAGGACCGGTCGTCTTCGGCGCCAATGAAGCCACCTGTCTCTATCTCCTCCCCGACATTTTTGCCGAATTTCAGCGCCGTTATCCGCTCGTGCACATCAGCATTTACCGCAATTTCAGCCACAAGATCTTGCAGCGTGTCGAGGACGGTTCCGTGGACGTTGGCATCGTCACGTTGCCCATCAAGTCGCCCAATCTGAAGATGCACCACATTTACAAGGACCGTTTGCGCTTCATGGTCAGCGCGCGCAATCCCCTCGCTCATCGCTCCAAGATCACCCTCGCCGAAGTCGCCGAGCAGCCGCTCATCTTTCCCCGCACCGGCTTCACGCGCCAGGTTCTTGACAAACTTTTCCGGCCGTATCGCTCGCGCATTCACGTCACCATGGAATTGCCCAGCGTCGGCATGATCAAGCGCTTCGTCGCCGCTGACGCCGGCGTTTCCTTCATCAGCGAGAGTTTTGCCAAGGACTATGTGAAAGCCGGGGAAGTGAAGCTGCTCACCGTCGAAGGCGTGGACCTCTGGCGCGAGCTCGGCCTCGTCTACCGCCGCGACCGCAGTCTCCCGCGCGCCGCCCAAGCCCTCATCGGCATCATCCGCGAACACCGCAAGGCCCCCGATTCCGCCGAAGCAGCCGCCGCCAGCTAACTCGCTATCTCGGCCGACTGAGGCTCCCGTTTCAGCCCGCGCAAAGCAAGGTGGCACTTCTTGAATCGAATATGGCCTACTAAGGTGCTGCCGCTCGTTGCTAAGGTGAGAAGTTCGCCCGGCGAAGAAACTCTGCAAACCGCGGGTCGCCGCGCAGCGAATCGAAGAAGGGATGTACTTTGAGGAACTGCATGATGTTCGATTTTTCCTCGGCGGCACGCCCTAGCCATTCAAATGCCTTCTCCGTGTCACCGAGCCCCAAGTAAGCATTGAGGAATGCGGCTGCTGGAACGTAACCCCTCTGACGGCGCCGGTGCAGTTCGTCGAGAACCCGCAACGCTTCGGTACGGCGACCTCCGCGAGCGTACGCCCGGACCAGCACCCCCAGCACAGCCGAGCTGCGATTTGACAAGGAAGCGGTTTTCTCCAGAGTTGCGATCGCTTCATCGAAACGTTCGGCCCCAATCAGCGCAAAGCCAAGAACCATAGAGTCATCGGATCCTTAGGTTCTATTGTCAGCGCAGTGTGCAATTCCCGAATGGCCTCATCGTAGCGGCGAGCCTGAAAGAGGATCCAGCCGACCTGACCGCCGTCAAATGCCTGCGGGTCAAGTTCCTGCGCGCGTCGGGCCGAGGCCAGCGCTTCTTCAGTCCGGCCCTGGCATAGTAGCCAATCGGCCAAGCCCGCGTGAGCGCGCGCATCGCTGGGGCTCAGTTCGATGGCCCGCCTGTATTCGACTTCGGCTTCCGCCCAGTGCCAGTCTTTCTGCAGGGCGTTCGCAAGCAGTGCGCGGGCCTCCGCAAGCTCAGGATCCAATTCCAATGCTTTGCGAGCCGCGACGAGCGTCTTGGAGCGAGTTTCGCCAGGAGGCTCGCCGTAGAAAACCAGCCCCAGAGCGTCGTAAGTAGCCGCCAAACCCGCGTAGGCCGGAGCAAACGTACCGTCGGCATCAATCGCGGCCTGGAAGTGCAGAAGGGCCTCCTTGACCCCGGCCCGGCTGTTCTTATTCAGCGCAAAACGGCCCTTCAGGTACGCCTCGTAGACTTCGGGCGCCACCGCACGCGTAGCAACCGGCGGGCCTCTCTTCGTGCCAGTTACCGCGCTCTCAATATGACCAGCAATGCCCTGGGTCACATCGCTCTGCAGCGCCAGCACATCCTGCAGTTCGCGGTCATACTTACCGGACCACAGGTGCTCGTCCGTGTCGGCCCGAATCAACTGAACAGTGACACGAATCTTGTCTCCTGATCGCAGCACCGAGCCTTCGATGACCGCATCGACGTTTAGCTCCTTCCCAATCGCAGGGACGGACCTCCGCGTGTCCTTGAACTGCATCGCCGAAGTGCGCGAGATTACGCGCAAGCCGTGAATTGCCGAAAGCCGGGCAATCAGTGCCTCCGTCATGCCGTCGGAGAGGTAGTCCTGCTCGGGATTGCCGGAAAAGTTTTGCAGTGGAAGAACGGCGAGTGACCGGATGCCTCCGTTGGCGCTTGCCGGTTGTCGGGTCGACCGCTCGCGTAGAATCCACAGCAGGCCAACAGCTAGCGCTAATGCCAGCGCCGCCAGAGCCGCCACCGTGCGCGCACGAGATCCACTTCGGACGGCCTCTGAAAACGGACGCGCATCTGCGGCATCGGTTGCGACCATAGGCACCCGCTCGTCCCGCCACGCATCCAGTTTCGTTGTGTAGGCGTAAACCGAACCCAGCCGGCTGTGGTAGAGCCGGTATACGGGCAGCCCCTCGCGCTTCTCCCAGCGGCGGACCGTCGTGACGTCACGCCCCAGATAGGCTGCGATTTCCTTCCAAGATTCCAGACGTCGCCCTTGGGCGTCTCCACTGGTCCCGGGGCCTGATGTGGCCTGAACGGACATGGGTCTGAGGGCTCCTGCTAAGTGGAAGAAGTATCACACCGGTTTGTGTTCGTGGCAACTGCCTGATCAGGCGAAAAGAGCTGCGCGTGCCGCACTTTGCTCCTCTTTACCTCTCATTGCACGTTGCGCCCAGCCACATGCCGGGCGCAGTATCCCGCCACGAGCGATCAAGTTGGGCGCGACCGGTGTGTCGTCGTGCCTCGTCCCCCAGATTTGGGCTGAGCCAACGGCTATCAAGGGAGCTTCGTATGTCCAAAACTCGAATTTCGACAATGGTTCTGTTAGCAGTCATGCAAAAAATTCGCAAATCAGCCGGGCCTAGCCTGGGCTTTTTTCTGTCACTTCGCCGCCAAAGTACCGGCCGGGCTGTGAGAAGCGCAGCGCTGCTGCTGGTAGCGGTGCTCGCTCTTAGTCCCTTATCGGTGTCGGCTGCCACGCCGGACCCGGTGCTGGAGTGGATCGACGTCATGAACACCACGGTCCTTACGGCTCATACGGCCCCGAATGTAACCAGCCGCGTAGTCGCACTGGTTTCTGCCTCGGTATTCGACGCCGTCAACGGCATCGACCCACGCTTCCGTCCTCTACAAGTGAGACCGGACGCGCCGCACGACGCATCGCAGCGCGCTGCGGCGATTCAGGCGGCCTACGCGATTCTCCTAAAACTATACTCGGCGCAGAGCGGGACGCTCGCCACTCGGCGGGATGCGTCGCTCGCGGCACTCGCATTGACCGAAAAGGCTGAATCCATCGCGGCGGGCATCACCTGGGGCCAAACAGTTGCCGATGCGATCTGGGCCTCGCGCCTGACCGACGGATTCTCGCCCACACCACCGCCGTTCCTCGGTGTGCTTGGTATCGTCGGATCACCGGCTGCCGTGGGCTTCTGGCGTCCCACGCCGCCCGCTAACGCATCAGGCGCAACACCGCAGATCGCCACCATGACCCCGTGGGTACTCACGCGACCATCGCAGTTCCGCTTGCCGCCGCCCTTGGCCCTCACCAGCCCAGAGTACGCTGCAGATCTCAACGAAGTGAAAGCTATGGGCACCCTCTCCGGCTCGATGCGCACTCCGGATCAATCGGAACTCGCGTTATTTTGGGCATTGAATACTCCCCTTGCGTGGAACCGCATTGCCGCGCAGATTTCCCTCGCACGCGGGCTGACTCTCACCGAGAATGCGCATTTATTTGCGTTATTGAACCTCTCGCTTTCCGACTCGCTGATCGCATGCTGGGATAGCAAGTACCGCTACGTTTTCTGGCGGCCGATCACTGCAATCCGAGCGGGTCTCACGCCTGCGGATGCCGAGCCGCTGTGGGAGCCATGGCTCAACTCTACAAGCGGCACTCCTGCTCATCCGGAGTATCCGTCGGCTCATTCCTCGTTGAGTGGGGCAGCCGCTTTCATCCTTGCCGCCGCGTTTGGAGAGAACACAGCGTTTAGCCTTACTTCGGAGACAAGTCCGGGCACTCGTTCGTTTTCGAGTTTCTCGGACGCGACAGCAGAAATCGCCGATGCGCGCGTCTTTGGCGGCATTCACTTCCGGACCTCGTGCATGCGCGCAAATGGGCTAGGCAGAGCTGTGGCAGATTACGTGTCGAGACACGCGATGCGTGCGCAAGGCGACGACCGAAACGATGAGGAAGATTAGACTCACTGTGCGGCTCGGTCATTTGCCGGGCAGCCCAGCCTTCGATGGCGCCCTCTCCGATCGAAGATCCCGACCCTGTCGGAACCCCGTCGGGGAGGCGACGCGTTGTGACGTTTCTCTCTTTACCCGTAATTTTTAATTTGATACGCATTACCGTTGTGGTACAATATTTTTGTTGATTACTGCGCCCCGGCTTAGCCGGGGCGTTTCTGTTTTAGGGCCATGTTCGTAGCGCCGACATCCCTGCCGGCTCTTTTCTCAGCAAATCCCAAAATTCAACTCTAAGGAGACTTTTATGTCCTCTCTCAGTGCAAAGGACCGCGTGTCCTTGTGTATGTTTGCTTTTGCCGATGGCCGCCGTTGCCGCACTCCGCGCATCAGCAGCCACCCGCATTTCTGCTTCGACCACGCCCAAAAAGAGGCCCGCGCCCGCACCGCGGAAAAACTCGGCAAGGATCTGGCCTACTTTTTCTCCGGCAACTACCTCTCCGCTTGCGATCTCAGCACAGCCCTGGCACGCCTCATCCCCGCCGTTGTCCGCGGCGACGTAAAACCCAAAACCGCTCACACCGTCGCCTACCTGGTCCAAACTCTTATGCAGGCCATCCACATCTCCCAGCACGAATATTGTGAGGCCTTCAGCTCCGATGCCTGGCGCAAATCCGTCCGCAATTCCGTCAACGGCAACTACAACTACCGCTTCCCGCCCGACCCAAAACCTGACTCTTCCGAATCACCCCAACCTCATCCCCAGCCCGCCCAAACGTCCGTAAATTGTCACTCGTCACTCGCCACCCACCACTCGCCACTTCCCCACGCCTCACAACTGGCCCCATCGCCGCACACTTCGTTGCCTCCCACGAGCGCCGAATTCGTTCGGCATGTAGTGGCCGGTCTTCAGACCCGTGAGGCTCAGGCTCCACAGCCAGCCCCAACCCAGGCCCGCTCGCCAATCCCAACACAAGCCACTCCAACTCCAGCCCTTGCCCCATCTCAGACATCAGCCCACGCCCCACAAACACCCGCTTCCCAACCCACACCCTCTACCCCCACTTGTCATTATGGGCGTAGCGAAGGATCTTCTTCCGTCCTCGCAACCTCATTCACTCGGTCCGCTGCGCCAGCCGCTCAACGCAACAACCCACTGCCGACCGCCTCCCCGACCCCAAAACTCGTCCTGCCACTGGACTCCCGAGCTCTTCACTTCGACCACAACTGCCGCCTCCGCATAGACGGCAAACCCTTTTAGAATCAACACTTACACGCCCTCCAGCAAGTGTTGATTCTAAACCACTTACAGCGACGCTAAGTCCTTTATCAGCAACACTTACAAAAAACCAGGGGGGCATGTGGGCCTTTTATTCTGTCGGGCTTCAGCCCGGCTATCGAGATCTGATCTATTGGGATCGACAAGACTCGCTAGTGTGCGCTGAAGTCCAGGCTCCCAATCGCCCGCGTGATCACATTTTCCTGGATCTGAATCAGGTCGCTGTCAGCATAGGTCATGGCCAACACCGTGAACATGTCTTTGCCGCGCGCAACAACCACCAGTTTTCCCGACCAGTCGTGGTCGTCGGCTTTTCCGCGGTACTTGTACTCCACCGCCGGCAATCCACCGACCACCGTCTTGCGCTCGGACAGTCGCTGGTAGTTGTCGTAGACCTCGTGCAGCCGCTTTTCCACTCCTGCGGCCGCCGCATCCAGCGCTTCTTTTGTTTTTTCCTCGCCGACCACCAGCAATGTGGATTCGTTGGACGTGCCCATGGCCACAATCGCGTTGGGTAGCGCGCCGCGCGCTTCTTCGATCAAGCTCCAGCTCGGCGCTTTGTACATGCGAAACCCATGCGTGTAATTCGTGTACAGATTCCCCTGAATCTCTTCGCGGTTTGCGGGAACTTCCGGCTCCTTCGGTGGCGCAGTAGACGCCGCAGACACCGTCGGCCCGGTCGCCGCTACCGCCGAAGATCGATTCATCGCTGGTGCGGCGACATTGGCCGCCGCCGTATTCGCGGGAACATCCGGTTTCGCAGCCGCATTCGTTACTTTTGGCGCCGCTTTGCCGGTTTTCTCTGCCGTGCCGGGATCCATGGATTTTGCGCTGGCGTTCGTTGGTACAGCTGAACTTTCCGAAGACGACGCCACCGCCGGCTCAGCCTTTGGTTGCGAATCCGCAGCCGGCTTCGATGGTTTCTGAGCGGGTGCCCCACCCTCGGTTTTTGAGGGTGCGGGGGTTGCACTTTTCTTTGTCCCCGCCGGCGTCGATGGAATGATGGACTCAATCTTGTCTTTTTCTATGAGCTCGTATCCATAGTCCGTCTTGATCTTGAACATGTTGTCTTCATACGCCACGATCACGCCGGAAAGCTTCCTGCCATCCTTCAGGCGAATCTCATCCGCCCGCGCGGACGGCGCGATCGCGAAGAGCGTCACGGCAAATACCGAAAGCAAAAGGGAACCGCGTTTATTGGAAACAGGCATATAGAAAGTATCCCGCCGCCCAGCGCGGCCTGCAACCTTCACACGCGCGGTGGTGTCCGTCGTGCTACCTCTGCGAGCAGCGCCCGCGTCTTGGCCACCAGCCGCTCAATGTCGTCGATTGTGGCGCTGAGCCGTGCCCGCAACGGTTCCGGCAGTTGCGCGTGCGTTTGCTGGAGCGCCAGCGCTTCCGCGATCATTCGCACCTGCTTGCGGCTGCGCGGATTCAATCGCTCCCAGAGCCGCCGCTTGGTGCTGCGGTTTCGCCCCAGCCACTCTTCGCCAGTCCCCGCCGGCCGTCCCGCTTCCGGCTCCGCCACCGGCGCAATGTTTTGTTTTCTCGGCTGAATCATGAAATTCATATCACCTTCGTCTCGACCCTCGGATGGTTTCCCTACACGCCACCAGTCACGAATCACGAGTCACTTCTTCAGCGCTTCCAGCCTCTCGCCCTTGATTTGCCCATCCTGCTCGACGCGTCCGGTCACGCGCATCGAGCGCGTCTCAAACACCAGTCCGCCAAAGCGGTCGTATGCATCGGGGAAAAGCACCACTTCATAAACGCCGCGCTGGTCTTCCAGCGTGACGAACATCATGTTGCGGTAATTCTTAGTGCCGACGTGCCGGTAAGTCACCACCCAGCCGCACAGCGTCACGCGCTTTCCGCGCAGCCCCGGCAGCTCGTCGCTCCAGGCTTCGCCGTTGCGCGGCAAAAAATCCAGCGGGTGGCCGCTCACGCAGACTTCCAGAATTTCTCGTTCGTATTTTAATTTTTGCTCGATGGTATATTCCGGCGTCTGCATTTCCGCGAGCGCCGCGCCAATCGCATCCGTGGCGTTTGCTTCCGCAAACAGTGTTTCTGTTTTTTCCGGAAGCACGATCCCTCGTCCTGAGCGAAGCGCGTCCTCTGCGCTCCGGATGGATTTGCGGAGTCGAGGAGCGCTTTTGCCGGCCGCCTGCAGCAAATTCCAGCGCCACAGCATTTCCGGCCGCGTCATCCCGTGCCCTTCATCGCTCAGGTCATCGAATGCGCCGCATTTGATCAGTGCTTCGATTTCGTCCCGTTCCACCGGCACGCGCCGCAGAAAATCTTCGAGCGAACGAAACGCCCCGCCTTCTCCACGCGTTTGCAGAATGGCCGTGATCGTTTCGACTCGCAGACCTCGCACTTGCATCAAGCCAACGCGCAGCGCGCGTTTTCCACCTGCGCGGTCTTCGGCCGTGTATTCCATCCGCGAGCGATTCACCGACGGCAGCAGCACCGCGATGCCCCAGCGTTTGGCTTCTTCCACATACGCCGATACGTGATAAAACCCCGCGCCTGCGCTGCACATGGCCGCGAGAAATTCCGCCGGGTGATGCGTTTTCAGATACGCCATGCGGTACGAAATGTCCGCATACGTCGCGGCGTGCGCTTTGCAAAAACCGAAACCGGCGAACTTTTCCACCATCATCCAGGTTTCTTCGCGTTGCTCGCTGGTCAGCCCCATCATTCCCGCGGCTTTCAGGAATTTCTGGCGCAACCGTGCGTGGTCACTGCGTCCGGAATATTTTACGGATGATCGCCGGACAAGATCGGCTTCCGCCAGCGACATGCTCCCGAGCGCTTGTGAAATCTGCATCACCTGTTCCTGGAAGATGCATACGCCCAGCGTGTCGCCGAGAATTGGCTCGAGTTTTGGGTGTGCGAAGGTGACGTCTTCCTGTTTGTGAAGCCGCTTCACAAATAATTCTTTCGATCCGTATTCCGCAGCTCCTGGGCGGATCAGCGCCAATGCTTGCGCTATTTCCTCCAATGTTCGCGCCTTCATCGTGCGCAAGAGGCCGCGCATGGCCGGCGATTCAATCTGGAAAACTCCCATCGTCCGCCCCGCTGCAATCACATCGAGCGTCGCGGGATCGTTTTCCGGTATGGCGTCAAAATCAATTTCACGCGGTTTTGGACACGGCGTTGTTCCATCTGGCGCAACGTTGTTCTTTTCCTGAACCTCTTTTACTTCCTTTACCTCCTTTACTTCCTTCTTCTCGATGTTGTCCAGCGCGAGCGACATGGTGGTGAAACCGCGCTGGCCCAGCAGATCCATCTTGATCAGGCCCAATGCCTCGATGGCGTTCATGTCGTACTGCGTTACGACGATGCCTTTCGTCGCGCGCTCCAGCGGCGTCAGTCGCGTCAGTGGCCGCGCGGAAATCACCGTGCCGCAGGGATGAATCCCGAGATGCCGCGGGGCGTCATCGAGACGCAACGCCACTTGCAGGATGGTGTTCCAGGGCTCGTCGTCGATCGGCAGGTCGCGGCACTCCGGCAATCCGCGAATCGCCTGCAAAATGTCGCGCACCGGGCGGTGCGGCAATCGCTTCGTGAAACGGTCCACCTCGCCCGGCGGCACGCCAAAAACTTTTGCGACTTCGCGCACTGCCAGCCGCGCGTGCATGGTGATGAAACTCGCGATCATCGCCACGCGGGGCCCTTGCCGGGCCTCCGCCACGTGTTCCGCGCCCCAGCGCTCGTACACATAGTCGAGCAATTCATCGCGACGCGCGCCGCAGATGTCGATATCAATGTCCGGACAATCGCCGCGCTGCTCGTTCAAAAACCGTTCGAAGTACAGCCCCCATCGCAGCGGGCATACACAGGAAATTCCCAGGCAGTACGTCACCATCGAACTGGCCGCTGACCCTCGCGCCACCGCGGGAATCCCGCGCCGCCGCGCTTCTTCGACAATGTCCCAGACCAGCAGGAAATACGGCGCCAGGTGCAGCTTTTCGATGACCTCGAGTTCGTGCGTCAGCCGCGAAAGCACTTCCGGACGCAGCGGCTTGTAGCGTTTGCGCGCGCCATCGAAGCTCAGCTTCCACA
>WNGH01012706.1_pt1 | contig 13564 bp, 15 predicted proteins | sample 5400631 | NCBI WGS metagenome assembly WNGH01 (sample SAMN13153373, study PRJNA577476) | soil metagenome | isolation source: 115 cm soil or saprolite under Garry oak tree replicate 1 | place: USA:California | collected 2016-06-15
CCGCCGCTCAATTACGATCGCGTCTATCGCCTCAAAGCGGCGCATCCGCGTCTGACGATCGTGCTCAACGGCGGCGTCGGCAGCATCGAGCAGGCCCTTGCGCATCTCGATCGGGTGGACGGCGTGATGATGGGGCGCGCGGCCTATCAGGAACCGTGGCGGCTGCTTGCCGTCGATGCCTTGCTGTTTGATGATGATCCGCCGTTCACATCCGCACGGGCGGCCGCAGCGGCGCTGGTACCCTATATCGAGCGCGAGCTTGCAGGCGGCACCCGACTGCACGCCATCACGCGGCATCTACACGGCTTGTTCCAGGGCGTTCCTGGCGCGCGGGCGTTCCGCCGCCAGCTTGCGAGTGCTGCGGGCGCGCCGCGAGCTGGCGCGGAGCTACTGACTGCAGCGCTCGATCTCGTTTCGGATACGGTTGTGGATAGCGGTCGCATCGCGGCGTAGCGGAGCGGTGTGAGCCGCGTCCAGCGCGCGCAAAACATGAAAGTAAGATGTTGCTCGGCGTTCCATTAAACGAGCTGCTCTGGCTCGCTCTTGCCATCGTCATTGCCGGTGTCATCACCGGGTTGCTCGCCGGATTGTTCGGTATCGGCGGCGGTGCCGTGATCGTGCCGGTACTGTACGAAGTCTTTCGGCTGCTTGGTGTGCCGGAAGAGGTGCGGATGCAGCTTTGCGTTGGCACTTCGATCGCCATCATCGTGCCGACGACAATCCGCTCTTATCTCGCCCATCGCGAAAAGGGCCTGGTCATTCCGCAGGTGATCCGGCTGTGGGCGGCGCCCGCAGTGCTTGGCGTCGTCTGCGGCGCCGTGATCGCGGCCTTCGCACCGGCAGCCGTGTTCAAGATCGCATTCGTCATCATCGCAGCCGTCATCGCGATCAAATTTCTGTTTGCCGGAGATCGCTGGAACCTGGGCGACGAGCTGCCCGGCACCGCGCTGATGAGCGTCTACGGTTTCGGCATCGGCCTTGCCGGGTCATTGATGGGCGTGAGCGGCGGCTCGCTGTCCAACATCGTTTTGACGCTTTACGGCAAGCCGATCCATAACGCCGTCGCCACTTCCGCCGGATTGGGTGTGCCGATCACGATCGTCGGCGCGCTCGGCTATATCGCCGCCGGATTGCCGCATGAGGCGCTGCTGCCGCCGCTCTCACTGGGTTTTGTGTCGCTGATCGGCTTGGCGGTGATGGCGCCCTTGTCGAGCTTGACCGCGCCTTACGGCGCTCGGCTCGCCCACAAAATGTCGCGCCGCACGCTCGAAATCACCTTCGCGAGCTATCTGTTGCTCATATCGCTGCGCTTTGTCGTCAGCTTGTTCTGAGTAGCGCGAGCGAAGTTCGATCCTGGATATCGCGCCGCGAGATCCCGAGCTACAACGCGTTTACCGATAGCCTTTGAGCATCAGCCGGTCGCCGCTGACCTGCCAGCTTTGCAACCGGTTGAGAAAGCTCATGCCGAGCAAGCTTGTGCGCAGCTGCCCGGGCTGTACCACCAGAGCCTCCACCGAACGTTCCTCAAGTTCGCCCATTGCAATGCGGTCGAGCGTGACCGGCGCGGCGCGGGCGCGCCCGTTCGCCGTCTCGATGTTCACCGTGTAGTTCAGCAATGCGAGCGGTAAGCCGGCAGCTTTGGCATCGTCGGGCGTAAGCACGACCGAACTGGCGCCGGTGTCGACGACCATGTGCACCCGCGCGCCGTTGATTTGGGCGGAGACGGCGAAATCTCCGGCGCCGGTACGCGCCACCTCGGCAGTGCGGCCGTGTGAGATCACGTGTCCGGGCATCAGTTCCGCGAGGACCCGGTCGGCGACCTGATGCACCTCGTAGCGGTAGGAATATCCAATCACCAGGACGAGCCCGATCACGGCCCATAACAGCCCGCCCATGATCGCTTCGGTGAAACGGCCGCGGAAGATCGTAAAAAGAGCCGCCCCGAGGAAAATCAAAATCGCGAGTTTATAGGCGAGGGAGCCGAATTCGTCGGTCGACAATGGCCCCACCGTGCCGGCGCCGTGTTGCGCGGCTAGCACCAGAATGGCGACGACCAGCCCGAGCAAGAGAAGCCACAGCAGGCGCTGGCGCACGGCAATTACCTTCAGCTTGGTGCCATTGGGCAGTTGCTCGCGTTCGCGCCCGCCGACAATTGCATCGCGCAGGCTCCGGTGCAGCGACTGCCGCTAGCTGTGTGTGTGAGGGACATTGGCATGCGGAATCATGAATCAAGATAGACAGACGAGAGCGGAAGGCAATCCCCTTCGCGGTCCATTTTGCGCCGACTCTTCACGGTAGACCACATGCGGCCCGGCATTGATAATTTTTCAACTGCGCGAATGGGCCGATCCGGCCGACCCGACTTTATGTGGACCCGCCCAACTTGGTCCTGTGACGTTCTGGCGAGCTCGGTTGTCGCGCGCTAAGGTCGGCTGCGTCGATCGAAGGATAATGGCAATGAAACTTTACGATGGCGGCCGTGCTCCCAATCCGCGTCGGGTACGCATCTTTCTCGCCGAGAAGGGCATCACGATTCCAACCGAACAGGTGGACCTCGGCGCATTGCAGCATCGCACCGAAGCCTATACCGCAATCAACCCGATGCAGCGCGTGCCGGCCCTGGTTCTCGACGACGGCGCCGTGATTGCCGAATCCATCGCCATCTGCCGTTATTTTGAGGCGCTGCAGCCGGATCCGCCGCTATTCGGTGTCGGCCCGCTCGAGAGCGCGCTCGTTGAAATGTGGAATCGCCGCGCCGAACTTCATCTGCTGTTTCCAGTTGCCAGCGTGTTTCAGCATCTGCACCCGGCCATGAGCCGGCTGGTGGATCCGCAGGTGTCGGCATGGGGCGAGGCCAACAAGCCGCCCGCGATGCAATTTCTGGAATTTCTCGACCGCGAGCTGAAAGACCGGCCTTATGTCGCCGGCGCGGATTACACCGTGGCCGACATCACGGCCTTGGTCGCCGTCGACTTCATGCGAGTATCGAAGCTTGCCGTGCCGGACACACTCGGCAATCTGCAGCGCTGGCATAAAGCGGTTTCGGGTCGTCCGAGCGCGGCGGCGTAGCGCTTAGCGAAGCGCCGCCCGCGGAGCGATATTGGCGATCCCGTAGCCATCGTTCGAGGTGGCGACGCCGGGCCGGGTGGTGAGAAACACAATCCCAATCAGGCCAATCGCGGCATAGAGTGCCGCGCAGGTCCAGATGCTACGAGTATAATTGCGCATCGCACCGCCCTTGATCTGCAGTCGCTCGACCTAACGCCGATCATGACGGCAGGTTCCGCAAGATTGTCATGCGGCGCCGAAAAAAATGATTCGGCGCCTTCGTGCGTCTATATGGATCGGCAAAATAACTTCCGCAGTGACGAAAGTCACAAAGCGCGGCGAGCGGATTGGTTGTCCCCGCCGGCATTAGCCTTCGCGTTCGCGCGCCTTGGCTGCGCGCAACAGGTGCCGATAGGTGCCGTCAAATACGGTATCGGTGCGTGACGTCCAAGCGGTATCGGCCGCGAGCGTGGAGCGGCTGCCGTGGATGCGGCGGCCACGGATTTCCCGCTCCGCGGCTTCTTCATCACCCATTGCCGCCAGCGTGAAGTCAGCCGTCACTGGCAAAATTAAAATCTGCAGCATCGGTTCGCCGGGCCGAAAGATGTGGGTGTGCCCCTCGACCGGCGTTTTAAAAACGACGAACGAGATCATCGGCCACCATTCGGTGCGCAACAGCGCGGGAACGGCGATCGGAACGGTGTCGGTAGGATCGGTATAGAATCGCGGATGAGGTTCGGTGCGGACGGCCCAGTCTTTTTCGACTTTCAGATCGAGTAGCAGCTGATAGGTATAGTAATCCTGACCGAAGCTGCGGAACGGCGGCCACATCAGATCGCCGCTGTTTTCGGGATGCGGCCCGAAATCTCCGTCAAAGACGAGCTTGCCGTCTTTCCTGGTGACGCGGAGTTCGTTGTCATGTGGGTAGAAGACTTCGATGCCGTATTGCGCGCCTTCGGTGAAGGGCACGCAATGCCAAGCATATTCCTGCGAGCCGTCGGTGCGAGGTTCGGGCTGCCCCGCCCAGCCCGGCATTTCGAGCTTGGTCCGCCGTGGCGCGAGCCTGGGATGCACTAGCCGGAATTTGACCACTTGCATCGTGCCCGTCTCGATTATGTTGCGGCTTTAAATTCAATCCGCGCGGCGGCCCAGGCTAGAAAGTCCGGCCGCCGACCAAGAGTTCCCCGGCGCTTCCGTTATGGATGGTCATTGCCGCCATGGGACGCGCCGTTATTGGGCGGATAGCTCCAACCGATGCGCCGATCCGCCGCTCTGTTTAAATGGCGGCGAAAGCTGCTATCAGTTGCGGAATGCTTGCGCCTGCGTGCTGGGCGTGACGCAAGACCGTTCGGTGGGGCTCTGCTGAGGCCTAAAAACATTGCTGGTTAAAGTTTGGGAGATTCCGGTGTTCTCATACCGTCCATGCGCCGGCGTGCTAGGCGCGGTGCTGCTGCTCGCCGCATCGGCGGCTACGGCCGAGGATTGGCCGACCCGGCCGATCAGAGTGATCAGTCCGTTTCCCGCTGGAAGTGCTTCTGACACGGTCAGCCGTGTCGTGCTTGACAGCGTCTCACAACTCGTCGGCCAACCGATGGTCATCGAGACCAAGCCTGGCGCCGGCGGCATTGTCGGATTTGCCGACGTCGCCAAGGCCGACCCTGACGGCTACACCCTTGTCACCAGCTCGACTTCGCTGGGCACCGGCGCGGTCCTGCATCACCACCTGCCTTACGATCCAGTGAAAGATTTCGTTCCGGTCGTAATGTTCGGGGTGCAGCCCAATGTGCTGGTTGCCTCGAAAGAGAGCGGGTTCAAGACCGTCGCCGACCTGGTCGCCGCGGCCAAAGCAAAGCCGAGTGCGCTGACCTTCGCCTCCGCCGGCGTCGGTTCGTCGTCGCATATGGCTGGTGAGCGGTTGCGGCTGGCCGCCAATATTGACGTTCGCCATGTGCCGTTTCGCGATACCGGGCTTACCGAAGTGATGGCCGGCCGCATCGATTACTATTTCATCCCGCTGGCGGCGGCAGCTTCGGCGCTCGGCAGCGGCAAGCTCACGGTGCTCGCGGTCAGTTCGCCCAAGCGCGTCGCCTTGCTCCCGGACGCACCGTCGATCGTTGAAGCGGGCTATCCGAACGCGATATTCCGCTTCTGGGTCGGACTATCGGCGCCAGCGCGCACATCACGGTCGATTATCGACAAACTGCATGACGCGACCGAGAAAGCCTTGCAGAATCCAGGCTTGCGGGAAAAGTTGGCGAAGCTCGGCGTCGAGCCGGAGCCGATGAGCGTCGACGCATTCGGCAAATACGTCAGAGACGATATCGCCGCAACCGCACAGCTCGCCAAAGAAGCGCACATCGAGCCGCTGGATTAGCAGGCACTAAAGTTCGCGTTTGCGAAGATCCCAGTTCGGCGGTGCACCGTTTCACGCTGCACCGCGTCCGGGAATGGTTTGGTCATCGGTTCAACAACGCGATCAGGCTCGACGTATCCCAGCGCTTGCCGCCCATCTTCTGAATTTGCGAATAGAACTGATCGATGAGCGCTGCGACCGGCAAATGCGCGCCATTGCGGCGCGCTTCCGATAGGCAAATGGAAAGGTCCTTGCGCATCCAGTCCACCGCGAAACCGAAATCGAATTTGCCGGCGACCATGGTTTTGTAGCGATTCTCCATCTGCCAGGACTGCGCGGCGCCTTTGGAGATCGTGGCGATCAGTGTCTCGATGTCGAGACCGGCCTTCATGGCGAAATGCAAGCCCTCCGCCAGGCCCTGCACCAATCCGGCGATGCAAATCTGGTTCACCATTTTCGCAAGCTGGCCCGAGCCCGAAGCGCCCATCAGATTGCAGGCGCGCGCGTAGGCGGCGATCACCTTTTCGGCGCGTCCGAACGGGCCTTGATCGCCGCCGCACATCACCGTGAGCACGCCATTTTCGGCGCCGGCCTGACCGCCTGAAACCGGCGCATCGACAAAGTCGAAGCCCCGGTATTTCGCTTCGCTGTAAAGCTCGCGCGCGATTTCAGCGGAGGCGGTGGTGTGGTCGACCACAACGGCGCCCTTGCGCACGCCGGCAAAGACGCCGTCCTTGCCGAGCATAACCTCGCGCAAATCGTTATCGTTGCCGACGCAGATCATGACGAAATCCTGGCCCTCGGCGGCCTGCCGCGGCGTCGGCGCGCTTTTGCCGCCATGCTGGCCGACCCATTTTTCGGCCTTGGCAGAGGTCCGGTTGTACACCGTGACGTCATGGCCGCCTTTCGCCTTGAGATGCCCCGCCATCGGGTAGCCCATCACCCCGAGCCCGACGAATGCGACCTTTGCCATTGTCTCCTCCACGAACGATATTGATCCTTCGCCGCCCTCATGGCCCGGCCGATGTGGGCACGTCAACAGCGCCGCGCCAGATTGACCCCGCCAGCGACTGGCCTATCTAGAGCTTTGCTGGTTCGGTGATCCGCTCATGGCTCTTTCGAAAGACGACGTTCTCGCCGCGCTCGGCAAGATTCCAAGCCCGGACGGCGTGCCGCTACCGGCAACGGGCAAGCTTTCGGAGATTATCGTCGCCGATGGCAAAGTGTTCTTCTCGATCACGGTGGATTCCGCTGCGGTCCAGCAATGGGAATCCGTCCGCGAGCGCGCCCAACAAGCCATTCGCGCGCTGCCCGGTGTGCAATCGGTCATGGCGGCGCTAACCGCAGAGCGCGCGGGTGGCGCCGCGCCACGTCCGCAGGCGCCGCCTGTGGGCCGCGCCCGTCCCGGCGGCCCGCCTGGCGATCCTGCAGCGCCGGGGCCGGCGGGCATTCCCGGAGTTCAAGCGATCATTGCCGTCGCGTCCGGCAAAGGCGGGGTCGGCAAATCGACCACCGCCGTCAATCTTGCGCTGGCGTTGCGCGACCTCGGGCTCAAGGTCGGCATCCTCGACGCCGACATCTACGGCCCGTCCATGCCCAAGCTGCTCGCCATCCGCGAGCGGCCGCAAACCATCGGCGGCAACCGCCTGCGGCCGATCGAACGCTTCGGCATGCCGGTGATGTCGATCGGATTCCTGATCGAGGAAGAGACCCCGATGATCTGGCGCGGGCCGATGGTCATGTCGGCCCTGACGCAGATGCTGCGCGAGGTCGAATGGGGCGCCCTCGACGTCATGGTCGTGGACATGCCGCCAGGCACCGGCGATGCCCAGCTCACGATGGCGCAGCAGGTGCCGCTGAAAGGCGCGGTCATCGTCTCGACCCCGCAGGACCTCGCCTTGATCGACGCGCGGCGCGGCATTGCCATGTTTCGCCGCGTCAACGTGCCGGTGCTCGGCATTGTCGAGAACATGAGCATGTTCATCTGCCCGCATTGCGGCACACGCTCCGATATTTTCGGTCACGGCGGAGCGCGCCGCGAGGCCGAGCGGCTCGGCGTACCGTTCTTAGGCGAGGTGCCGCTCGATATCGCGATCCGGGAAAAATCGGATTCCGGAACGCCGGTCGTGGCGACGGTACCCGACGGCGTGCACGCCAAATTTTATCGCGAAATCGCAATGCGCGTGCGCGATGGGCTGGCCGCAACAAGTCGACCAGCGCCCAAGATCGTGGTCGAGGCGTAAAGGCCGCCAGAGCGTTTAGCGTTGCGCGCGGTCGGAAATGAAACGGCCGCGCAACGGCATTGGCGTTTATCAATTCAGATGAGCTTGCAGCCATACAAAAAGCCGCGGCCTTTGGCGAGCCGAGGCTTTGCCGCTAGTGCTGAGGGGTTGCATTGCGCTGTTCGGTCGTGGCCCCGACATATCACGTGTTGAAAAATGGACGCGCTCGGCGATTTCCCTCTGCGATGAGGGAATCGGCACCGACAAAAAGGCGCGCTGTTGTCGACACACCGTTATTCGTCGATCGTCCCGCTGCCGTTGGCGCGTCGGATTCCATCCCCGATTCCATCCCCGATTCGCCGGAAAACTGAGCGGTCGAAAAATCTAGATTGCGTTTTGGTGAAAATCAAATCCGGCGCGCGAACGGAACTCGCCGCATTGAACCGGCGAGATTAATTGGACCGCGGCGAGGAACTGTCTACCGGCTGCGAAGGGGCCGCGCGGCGGGCATCTTCCTGGTCACTGCCGAAAGCGCTTCTTACCAGTGGATGCTCGCCGGTCGGATCGTCGATCGTTGTTCGTGCGGCGCGCCTGCGCGCACGGCTGATACGGTTGGCGAGTTCGAGCCAGGCTTCGGCAATGACGACCAGACGTGTCTTGTCGGCAAGCATCGCGGCGCGTTTCGCCAAATCGAGGCTCGCGGCCGCCCAGCGCCGGTACTCGGATTCTGAACTCATTGATTCACGCTAATGCAACTACATCGGGACTCGGCGCTGAGATTTACAACGTCAAAAGACGCGGCCGGTTCCCCTTCGGCCGCAGATACCGTCCGACCGAGAGTGAAAAGTTCACGTGGTGCGTAAATTTTTTGCAACACTTCCAAATGGCGCCCATAGTTGCAAACGCCCGTAGTTCCAAACCATGAGGACGACGAAAAAGAGGCCGCCCAAGTGCGGCGGCCTCAAAAGCGTTAATCTACGTACTCGTTACCGCCGATATTCGTTAGCGATACCACCCTCCGTATCTGTAGCCTCCGTATCCGTAGTCCCACGGACCATGTCGATACGGCTTACAGACGCCGCCCTGGACGGTCCAGTCGGGCGGGCAGCCATTCCAGGTGCCGCCACCATAGTAGTTGTAGAAGTGATGATGGCGGTGGCCGATCCAAAAGGCACCAGCAGGAACCGCGCTGCCGAGCGCGATCGTCCCGACCACGCCAAGCGTTGCGGCAATTTTCGTAAAGGTTCGCATGTGCGTTCCTCCTCTTGCTCAAGCTAGATAACGCGGAACCTGGGCGTTGGGTTCCCGCTTAAGCATCGAAAATCACAGGATAAATCCGTCCTCCGCGGGAAATAATTCATTCAACCGTTTATTGCTGTTAGCCCGATCGGGACGACTTGGCGGGGCGTTGTGGCGCGTTCTCCGCGGCCTCGAGTTGTTTCGCCTGGCGCTCGAAATCCTCGGCGAGTTCCATGAGCTTGCCTCGCGCCGGATTGTTCCACGACAGACCGTTGGCCAGCCGCAAACAAGTCGCGGCTTTGTCCCGGAAATATGCCGCATCCAATGCCGCATCCATGGACGTTCCCCAATCCGCGCAGGGAAATCGCTGCGCAACTGCATTAGTTGGCATCAAGGTAGTCCCAGGCAGCGGGAATTGCGGTGACGGGGATCACAGATCGGTCAATGTGATCGAGCGCCGTCCCTAGTAGCGCGCTAATCCGCGTCCGCTTGCGAGCCGCCCACGGAAAGCGCGGCCTGACCTGCCTATCGACGGCCGAGGATTTCGTCGGCATCTGCTAAGAGCTGCCGCGACTGAGTAACCGTATCTATCGCTTCTTGTGTGACCCGTGCGAGTTCGCGTTGGATGCGCGCTTGGTCGCGCCGATGCGCTTCGAAGCTGGCGAGCAGGGCGATCCAGAAAAGTCTTTGCTTTGGAGCTTCCGGGAGCACTGCTGGTACCCGGACAGAACCAGATTTGATCTAGGAAAGCGTTTAGCACTCGTCAAGGAAGAGCGCTAAAGACACAATACGTCGCATTGTTGGCAATTGAATTTGGCAAAGTCTTGTCTCGATTTCTTGTGCGGAAAGCTTTCCTAACATGCTAAGTTGATATCCATCACTGGCAGCGGCTCTTGTCCAGGCGCCGGTGGCTGAGAGACGAGCGCGCTCCCGCCTGCAAGGCAATGGAGCGCAGCCATGTTCGTCGAGACTATTTCCCCTGAGATTCTTCAATTAACGATTGAGCGCGCCAAGTTCGCGAAACATCGGCGCGAGATAGCCGAGGCTGTCACGTCGATCGACGATCGAGTCGCGAGCAGTCGCGAAGCGATCGCCGTGTCCCGCGAAATCATCGCCAAGGCCGATCATCTGCTCGGCGCGTTTGCTACTTTTTCCGAACTTCGATGACCTGCAAACGGCGGCGATCCCGCGCGGTAGGCGAGGGGCAGCAGCGTTACGGCTGAAATGTCGAGGCTCGATTGCTCCAAATCACCGCTGTGGGCGCTCGGGTCGTGGAATGTTGAGCACGCGAAATCCATGTTCGTGGACATAGTTGGCCCAACCAGGCACCAAATGTGAAGCTGGTGGGGCTCAGGCTGCCAACTGAAGCGGCCTACTTTGATGGCTGCGGTGGTACCGACAGCTTCAAGTTTTTTGCTCGTTCGGTGGCGAGCTTCCGATAGGCGATAGCTTGCTTTTCAAGGTCCGCCCTTAGCTTGGCGTCCTTTTCCGCGGCGGCCATCTTCTCAAAGGTTATGGCCTTGTCCAAATACTCGGCCAGCATTTTCATGACGCGCGCCCCCAAGATCAAATTACCCTCGGGCGCGTCGCGAAATATAGCAAATTAGGACAATCGCGGATTTAAATTAGGACATAATCCCCGAAATTAAGGCCGGGCGGATGAAGCAAAGGCTCCGAGCCGCACCCGGAGCCTTTACTGCGTTTTACTGGGGCCGTCTCCCCACTTTTCTTGTGCAGCGGGCGCGTCCCGCCGCGACGCAAGCACAGAATCAAAGCCTGGCGGTCCCGAGCGTTCCGAACCCAAAGGGGGCCCGCAACAGATTTCGAAAGGGGCAGTCGGGCCGGAAAGGGGCCATTACTGGCGGAAGGGCCGTACCCACCGGCGTGGTGAGAACATATTGCGAACGAAGAACATATCGTGTACAGTGGCTCCACTGTAAATTTGTCATCGGCCAGCGGCGGAGGCCGCACCTTCCGTGCCCTCCGAATCCCGGTCATAAGGAGCGCGAGAAATGAGTGCAGCACTTCGTCTCGTCGAAGGACCGTCCATGGATAAATCGAAAGCCCTTGATGCCGCGCTGTCGCAAATCGAGCGCAGCTTCGGCAAGGGCTCGATCATGCGGCTCGGCAAGAACATGCAGGCGATGGACATCGATACCGTCTCCACCGGCTCGCTCGGACTCGACATCGCGCTCGGCATCGGCGGCCTGCCGCGCGGCCGCGTCGTCGAAATCTACGGCCCCGAATCATCCGGCAAGACCACGCTCGCTTTGCATTCCCTCGCCGAGGCGCAGAAAAAGGGCGGCATTTGCGCTTTTATCGACGCCGAACACGCGCTCGATCCGATCTATGCGCGCAAGCTCGGCGTCAATGTCGACGATCTTTTGATCTCGCAGCCCGATGCCGGCGAACAGGCGCTGGAAATCGCCGACACCCTGGTGCGCTCCGGCGCGGTCGACATACTGGTCATCGATTCGGTGGCGGCTTTGGTGCCACGCGCCGAGCTCGAAGGCGAGATGGGCGACAGCCAACCGGGCTTGCAGGCGCGGCTGATGAGTCAGGCGCTGCGCAAACTCACCGCCTCAATCAATCGCTCCAACACGATGGTGATCTTCATCAACCAGATCCGCATGAAGATCGGCGTCATGTACGGCTCGCCGGAAACTACAACCGGCGGTCACGCGCTCAAATTCTACGCATCCGTCCGCCTCGATATCCGCCGCATTGGCGCGATCAAGGAACGCGACGAGGTGGTCGGCAACCAGACGCGGGTGAAAGTGGTGAAGAACAAGCTCGCGCCGCCGTTCAAGCAGGTCGAATTCGACATCATGTACGGCGAGGGTATCTCCAAGACCGGCGAGCTCATCGACCTCGGCGTCAAGGCCGGCGTCGTGGAAAAATCCGGCGCCTGGTTCTCCTACGACAGCCAGCGCATCGGTCAGGGCCGCGAGAATGCCAAAGCGTTCCTCAAAGCCAATCCCGATATTGCCGGAAAGATCGAGGCCGCGGTCCGCCAGAACGCCGGCCTGATCGCCGAAAAGATTCTCGCCGGTGAAACGGGCGAGGCCGCGGCCGCGGATGACGACGCCGCGGAGGGGTAGCGCTTCCGAGAACGTCTCCCGGGCGCAGCGCAGCACGTAAGTGATGCGCTGCAGACCCGGGATCTCGCGATCTGGAGCTTATCCGGGAAAATCTTATAAGCGAGCGCGCTGCTTACGACCCGCGGCGCTCCGCGGTCCACGATCCGGAGCACGCGCCGCCGCTCCAGGAGCCCATGCCGATATTGCCGGCGAGCCGGCCTGAGCCGGTGGCGCTTCTGCCCGCTGCGCTGAGCGTGACTGTGACTGCGCCGGTGCCGGCAACCTTGCCGGTGATCGTGAACATGGTGTCGCCGCCATTGGCCAGCGTGCCGTTCGAGATGCGGACCGGGTAACGATAACCGCGGTCGCAATCGCCCTTTTCGGTGACGATCGAAACGCTCCACAACCCGTCATAACGCGGCACCGCAAAACTTGCCGTACTGGCGATAATCGCGCTGGCGATGATGGTAGTAGCGATAATCGTGGCGGCTCCGGCAGCGGTGGCGATCGCGCCAGGCGCGGTGCGGCCGGTCCGGTTCGAGGCAAACATTCGACGCTCCCATCGTCGCGGGCTTTATTCCCGCTCGGTTTCGCGAAACGAAGCGCCGTGCAGTAGGCCGCTTGCGTTGGTCAGGCCGCTTGTGCGTGAGAAAAGTTCAAATCTCGTTGATGCGTAGGCAAAAAGTCGTCAATGCGCTGAGATGCGATGTTTGGAAGTAGGAAGCCAAATGCAGCGGCAACAGCGGGTCAGCGGGCGCAACGCGGCGTTTACCATAACGGACGAAGCAAAGCCGAATGGGCAAAAATCGTGTCGGCCCGTGCGCTTTGCCACACTTGGTGCCACAATTTCGTGGTTAAAGCGCGCTGCCCGCGGCGGCAAGGCTTCCACCATCTTCAGCTTGCCCCTACGGACCCGCCCTCGGCGACTCCCCGCCGGGGGCATTTCTTTTAGTCCGAAGCCGATCGCGCTAATCGCTGCGCACCACTTCGGCGTAGTCCGGCGCTTTATCGAGAAAGCCGCGCTCCATCATCCAATCGACTTTCTCTTTGAATTCATCGGGCCGGTAGCTCTTCACGCCGATGAGTTCGGGCATCATGCCGCCGGCGCGCTGGTCGGGAGCGAGATCGCGCAGCACTTCGTCGCGCGAGCGATCCTCGTTCTCGCGCAGCCAGACGATCGCGCGATTAAGCGCACGGCGCAGTCTCGCCGCGGTCTCTTCATCGACGTCCGCGCCGGCGACGATGCCGCCGCGCCAGCGCAAGTCGGCAAGTTTGCGGGCGCCGGCGGCGAGCGCGCGGCTGACCAGCGGCTCCATTAGTGCCGCGGCTTCGGTCGCGCCGCTCAAGAGCGCATCGAGCCGATCATTGGCGTGCACGAGCTTGATCTCGGCAAAGGCAACGCCGGCAGCTTCGAGCGCTTCGATTGCGGCATAGAAGGTGCCGGCGTGCCAGGTCACGGCAATCGGCACGTTGCGCAGCTCGGCAATCGATTGGATTGGCGAATCCTTCCGCACCATCAGCGCGCCGGTTCGCACGGTCGTGTCGAGCCCGATGATCTTGTCGCCGCCGAGCGCCTGGACGCGCTCGATCGCACCCCATTCGCAGACCGGATAGACTTCAAG
>WNGH01009475.1_pt1 | contig 13563 bp, 14 predicted proteins | sample 5400631 | NCBI WGS metagenome assembly WNGH01 (sample SAMN13153373, study PRJNA577476) | soil metagenome | isolation source: 115 cm soil or saprolite under Garry oak tree replicate 1 | place: USA:California | collected 2016-06-15
CTCATCACTACACCCGGCAAAGAGGAAGCATCGAGGCGCTACAGGAAGCGCTGCACACACACGAACTCTCCCCACAAGCGGTTCAACAGGCAGCGGAACGCGTGCTGAGACTCAAAGCTCATTATCTCTCCTGGGATGATCTGTCTCCCACAGGCCCGGCACATGGCGTCACCTCTACCATGGACGAAGTGGCCTGGCCGGATCACATACAACTACAGTATAAGGCTTATGAGTTGTCCACTACCCTGGTACGAAACGAAGACGCGCTCCTACCCTTGCGCCCGGACGCAGGTGAGGGTATCGTAGTACTCTCTCCACAGAGAAACTCCATGACGAAGGTGGAAGATCGATATTGCTCTGATGAAATACTGGTGGAGATCATTAAGCAACATCGTGCAGTTGTGAGGTTGGAAGTTATTGCTCCAGGTACAGTCGATTACACCTTGGAACAGCTATTACAAACAGCCGGTGAATCTGCTATTTTTATTATAGCGACAGTGAACGCACACCTGGATGAGCAGCCTATGATCTCCTTGCCTTTCCGGAGCTTCGTACCTATCTTGCCACCTATGAGTTTAGCCGGCCAGCCCTGGTCGCCGCCGTACGCGTCCTCTTCGGGGAGAGCCAGGCGCAGGGACATTTACCTGTGACCATTCCTGGCCTTAATCCTTGATAGTATCTCACCCCTGTTTCACTATGTCGAGAGCGAAGTTCCGTTTCGCTTCTTCGACGATTAGCTCCGCGATAGCCAGTGACGAGGTTGCGGCTGGCGAGGGAGCATTGCGTACATGCAACGTGTCACCTCGATGATTTACGACGAAATCGTCCACCAGCGTCCCATCGGCGGCGAGCGCCTGTGCGCGCACCCCTGCCGGTCCTGGCAAGAGATCACCTGCTCTCAGCTCTGGCAGGTAGCGTTGCAGCGACTTGAGGAACCCGGCCTTGCTAAAGTCCCGGTACATCTCTTCAAAACCAACTCGCCAGTACTTGAACGCCAGCTTCCGGAAACCTCGATAGCGCAAAGTCTCCCAGAGCTCTCCTATATTGATATCGCAGCGACGATATCCCTCGCGTGCAAATGCCAGCACAGCATTGGGGCCAAGCCAGACATCACCGTTCATCTGCCGGGTGAAATGCACGCCAAGGAAGGGAAGACGTGGATCTGGTACTGGATAGATCATCCCGCGCACCATTCCGGTGCGTTCCTTGCGTAGAATATAATAGTCGCCACGAAACGGGACAATTTGAGGTGTACGCTGCATACCATTTAAGCGCGCCACACGGTCGGCATAGAGGCCAGCGCAACCGATCACATAGCGAGCCTCGACAGCGCCAGATTGAGTGTTCAGCCTGTAGCCACCGTTGCGCTGCTCAATAGCAATTACCTCCAGACCAGTCAATATTTTCCCTCCGTGTGAGGTGACTTCGCTGGCATACACTCTGGCAACCTGTCCAAAATTGACTATACCGGTCATAGGAGCATAGAGTGCTTTGACGCCCACAGCATACGGTTCGATCTCGCGCAAGCGTTCAGGGCCGATCATTTCCAGGCCTGCCACTCCATTGGCAAGACCACGCTGGTACAGTTGCTCCAGCCTGGGCAGTTCCTCCTCGCGTGTCGCAACGATCACTTTACCACACAACTCATAGAGGATGCCGTGTTCGTCACAGAAACGGAGCAGTCTCGCCCTCCCCTCTATACAGGCTTTTGCCTTTAAAGAGCCTGGGGCATAATAGATGCCTGAATGGATGACGTTACTGTTGTGCCCTGTCTGGTGCTGCGCAAGTTCCCGTTCCTTTTCAAGCACCACGAGTTTGAGGGCCGGGTACTGGTTGAGCAACTCCATCGCTGCCGCCAGCCCCACGATCCCTCCCCCAATAATCGCGATGTCATATCCCTGTTGCTGCAATGTTGCACTCCCTATGGAGCAGTGTTTCATGCTCCTCCGAAAGCCTGGCGAGTACATCCTTGCTTCCCTTGCTCATTTTCTTCCCTTTCTTACCGTTTTTAGTGCTATGAAGCCATTTGTACTTTCGACAGGCACAGGCTGCTTCGCGGACTGTATGAACACTGACCAGCGGCGCGTGGTGTGTACGGTGGTATCAGGCCCTTCGCCTCCTGGTGGCGGAATATCCCGTCCTTCGGCATACAGCCGTTCAACACGCCGCAATCCAAGCAGAGCTGCTCCAAAAGCGCCGTTGAGTTGCCCCAATCCCTGTGGCGGAAGGTTCAAAGGGGCTGCAAGATTTGCCTCGAGGGCTGCCACCATCGCTGCATTCTGGGTCATACCACCGGCAAGCGCGTAATCATTCTCAAGGCCGACCCGTTTCATCAGTTGTACTGCTCGTCCCGCGAGCGCTGTGATCGCACCTTGCATAATATCCTCTGGCGCAATACCGGAGGAGAGATGATTGATAACCTCTGATTCCGCGAAAACCGCGCAGACACTGCTGATTTCGACGAATTTCGTCGAACGGAGTGCATAAGGGCCAATATCGGCCGTCGTCAGACCGAGATAGCGAGCAGTTTTTTCCAGGAATGCGCCTGTGCCGGCTGCGCACTTGTCATTCAGGCGAAAAGCTCTGACACGGCCCCGGTCGTCAATGCGTATCGCTTTGATATCCTGTCCGCCAATATCAAGAATAGTACGGGCCTGTGGAAAATGGTATGCGACTGCCAGCGCATGACAGGTGAGTTCAGTAATCTGAGTATGGCGAAAGGGTACCATGTAACGACCATAGCCAGAGGTAGCAATGTAGTTCACATCCTTTTTCGCCACACCCGCGTTTGCCAGCAGATCATCATAAACCGACGTGGCAGCGGCAGCAGGTTTATAGCCACTGCGGCGGATAGCAGTAGCCCGAATCTGTCGTGTCTCGTCCATCATCACCGCTTTGGTGTAAGTCGAACCAATGTCAATTCCCACCGTCAGTATCATTGAACCGCCTCCTTCTCATGCGACGATCGCCGGCCCGCGTACACATTATCAAGCGCATAGAGTGCGGCGCCGATAGCACCCATGAACTGCGCCTGCGCACTGACATTGAGCGGCATACCCAATACCTCTTGTAGCAGAACGACCATTGCTTGATTGCGCGAAACGCCGCCGCTAAATGTGATTTCAGGAGCAAGCCCAACACGGCGAACCAGCGAAGCGCAACGTGTAGCGATCGAATGATGCATCCCCATCAGGACATCTTCAGGGAGATGCCCTTTTGCCAGGTGACCAATGATCTCAGTCTCCGCAAATACTGTGCAGGTGGTGGTGATCTTGACCGGTTTCGTGGACTTCAATGCCAGCGGACCAAGTTCAGAGAGTGGCATTTCAAGTGCAAATGACGCGGCTCCCAGGAAGCGTCCTGTACCAGCAGCACATTTGTCGTTCATAGCAAAATCTACGACCTCACCGGAGTCGCCTATCCGGATGGCCTTGGTATCCTGTCCCCCAATATCGAGCACGGTACGGGTGCCAGGAAACTCTGCTACAGCCCCGCGCGCGTGACAACTAATTTCGGTTACCTGGAGATCGCCAAAGGTTACACGGTAGCGCCCATAGCCGGTGGCAACGGTGAATACAATATCAGAGGCATACAGATTCGCGTTGGCAAGCACACGCTCAAAGACTCTCTCAGCAGCCGTCCCCATATTGGTCTCCATGTCTAAAATTGCCTTGCCAACAACGGTACCCTGCCCATCAAGAATGACGCCTTTGGCCTGTGTTGATCCGACGTCAATGCCAGCTACATATTCCATCTTAGCGTCCCTCCAATAAAGCTCGCTGCTCCAGTACCTCGAAGAACGCGTCAACCCGGTTCTTGATCTGGGCATCTGACCAGTAACGGGGATCAATCAGGTCGGACTCGATGTAAAGCGTAGGCATACCGTACCTCGTAGTCACATATTCGCGATTATCCGCCATGCTCGTTGCAACAGTGCGACAGCTCTTGATACCATGGTAGACAATGCCATCGGCTGCAAAATCTTTCAACTGCTGCGCCAGTGCATGATGCGAAAAGAAGTGATTGGAGAGGCCCATCTGCGATGCCAGCGTTGTGACTTCGGCAAGACTCTCTAGCGGGCGTGAAGTATCATAGAAGAGTCCGGCACTATCCAATCCTCCGGCGGCGTAGGTGAGGTAGTCCGAGGCTGCAAACACTCCACCATGACTCTCAAAAAGTTCGATCATGCGGCGCATATTCACATAACAGGGAGTGCCGCTAAAGATCAGCCGGAAACGCTCGTTAGGTACACGGCCCTCTCCTCGTGCGACTTTTCCGGCAATTTCGTCATGGAGCAAGTGCATGAACTCGACCCCTTCAGGAGTACCGCGCCAGGCATTCAGTACACCCATATAGGTCAGGCCATCCAGCATTGAGTTATATGGGGCAGGCCGGTGCTGATTGAACGCCAGAATCTCGATCCAGAGGCGGATCATCTCGTTGACATGCTCTTCGACCTCAGCCAATCGATCCATATCGAATTTTTTCCCGGTGATCTGTTCGCAGCGCGCAATGAGGTCACGGAACTGTCCCTCGACCCAGCGAGAATCGGCCTGATGCTGTGGACTACCTGCGGGCGGCTTCCAGGCAGCAAAACGTTTGCCAGGGATATCCAGAACAAAGGCAGGAGTGCCAAAGCGCCGCTCCCAGATTTCGGCCCATTTGATATAGACATTGCACAGGCTTGATGCTATAGCAATGTCGGGCTTTGGCATCTGCAAGCCAGAAGGGTGCATCATATTGCTGAGCATCAGTCCAACATCGGCTTTGACATAGCTGCATACATCTGGGGAGAAGCCAAAGTCCTCAGCTTTGGCGATGAAATCCGGCGCGGATTTACGAACGCCGCTTTGCAAGGAGTTGATCTCTGGGAACGCTATTTCGAACCCAAAGGTGCGCAGGATCTCAATAGCGTTGCCCATGACAAAAACATATGCAACGGGTTGACCTCGCCCCTGGGCAGTACCAAGGGAAGCCAGCCACTGGTTAACCAGGCGCTGCCCTGCAGTACGCGCATCCGGCGACCCAGCATGAGACTCGCGCGGTGAGTTACCTCCACCACCTGCTGTTCTGGTAATGCTCATAGCAACCTTCCTTTCCTTCACCAAGCAGTGCATGGGGACGCAGACCGGCTGCATGAACGAGTTCTTCCGGGAAGTAGACAGGGAAGTAGCCTATAACTCCAGGTTGATCATCGTCCGGAACTTCCAGGCGCATCGCCAGGTCGTAACACTGCTCCAACAGATCCATGAAAGAATTCTCTACATTTGTAACCATTCTTACCTCCGCGTTCGAACGGCTATTGATCTCTCCAGACCGGTTGGCATTTCTCCATAAATGCCCGAATACCTTCATTGGCATCCGCGGTAGCCATCAAATCTTTGACATAGATATCTTCGATGAGTATCACTCCATCACCACCACAGAACGGATCCCTTGCCCTTGCCGGAGTGTATCAAGCCCCGCGTTAATATCTGCTAGCGGGAAACGAGCCGTCACCAATGGATTTACCTGGATGCGACCACTGCGTACCAACTCTATCACTCGCGGGTAATCCACCGGGCGGCAACCGAGGCTGCCACGAATTTCCATCTCACGATACATAATGCGTCCGGCGCTGAGAGCAACTTCATGATCGGTATAACCAACAACGACCAACCTGCCTCCAGGATGCAGAGTGCTAAAAGCATCCTGTATCGTTGCAGGATTGCCAATCGCCTCAATAGCAATATCCGCACCACCACCGGTCAGCTTACGCACCGTGCGGGTAACCTCCCCCTGTCGTGGATTCAATGCCACTCTTGCACCAAAGCGAAGCGCCCACTCCAACTTCTCATCGGATATATCGACCGCGATGACCATCCCACCGGCAAGATTCGCAAACTGGATCACATTGAGTCCAACGCCCCCACAACCGTAGACGACAACGTGGTCGCCTGGCCGGACCTCAGCGCGATTCTTAACGGCATGATAGGGTGTCGTTACCGCGTCGGCAATGATGCTGCCTTCGATGAGCGGAATTTCAGCGGGGAGGACGAAAACATCCTTCACAGGAGCTTTCACATACTCGGCATAGGCTCCATCCACATCATTCCCAAACATGCGCATGTTCTGGCAGATATTTTCCCGGCCATAGCGGCAAGCTGCGCATCGCCCACACGTAAGGATTGCAGGTAAAAGTACACGGTCCCCTACCTTGACGTTGGTTACGCCTGAACTGCCAATACCAGTCAACGCTACAATACCTGTAGCTTCGTGCCCCAAGATCAGGGGTGGGTGTTTTCCGGTTGGTACATCATGATCGATGTAGTGCAAATCTGTGTGACAGAGACCACATGCGGCCACTTTCACCAATATCTCATTGGTCCCTGGCTCTGGTTCTGGCACGCTCTCAATATGTAATGGCTGATGTGATCCGTAAAAGACAGCAGCTCGCACAGGTTTTTCCTTTCTTTCTTAGAGTTTCGCGCTACAAACGCCACAATACGTGAATTGTGCCGGTATGCCACTGGTACCGCATGCCTGGCAACGCTGGGTATAGGGGCCCCAGAGGAACTCGCTCGACTCACCGCTCACAAGGCCGTGTGTAAATAGTGCATGCCTGGAAGGCAACTAAACACTGCCTGCAGATCTCTCCTCCGTCAGTATGCTCATCATCCAGTTCAACCGCATCCAGCAAGATCTCGAAACCAAGTTGACGATAGAGTTCAACCGCCTCGTTCAGCCGCCTTCCAATAGCCGTAAAACGCCTGGTCCAGCCTGCTGCTTGCAGTTCGTCACTGTGTTTCAGTGGCACACGTAAACTCATCACAATTGCCCTCCATAGCATTGTTCGCGAAGAATTGTTTAGATTTTGTATGGACGTAACAGTGATGCTGGCTTTTGTGATTTCTTTTACTTGACGCACCACTAACGTCCCCACTATACTCAAGTAAAAGTATGGTATCATATATCATAGTGAGGAGAGACACAATGGCACAACGCGAATACCCAAACATCACACTAGAAGACTACCATATCATCAATCAAAACAGCCAAAGCGCACGCTACGAATATCTCGATGGTGAATTAAGAATGCTAGCAGGAGGAAGCGCCGATCACTCCACCATCACAGCAAACTTAACCGGCATCCTCTACGGACTATTGAGAGGTGGGCCCTGCAAAGTATACAACCCTGACATGCAACTCCAACTCTCTGAATCACGCTACGTCTTTCCTGATGTTACAGTAACGTGTGATCCACGCGACGAAGCACCAGAAGATAACCAAACGCATTATCCTACGGTCGTTATCGAAGTCCTTTCTCCAAGCACTGAAACCACCGATAGAGGGAAGAAACTGCTCTACTACCAAGCACACCCAACTATAGAAGATTATATGATGGCTGACTCTCAGAGCATCCTTATAGAAGTCTACCACCGTGAAAAGAGCAGATGGACATTCTCCACATACAAACTAGAAGACAAGGCACAACTAGAAAGCCTTGGCATCCAATTCCCAGTCCGCGATGTCTATGAGAGAACAGGCCTCATCAGAAACCTTCAATAAAGTACCCAAACTTGACACCAAATCAGCAGTAGCCCATTACAGCAACCTGGGGGAACCTGGACGCGAGAATAGCTATGTTCTGCTGGCACTTGAGCCTGAGCTTGCGCTCAAGTGAGCCATTACCGGAGTTTGTTTTTATGGCGTGCGCGGAAACGGCGTGCCTTCAAAAGGTTAGCACATTTATCAGATGTACAGTAAAGCTTGGTACGACTCTTACTCTCATCATAAAAGACCCCACGACAGTTGGTATTTGCACATATTTTGAGACGTCTGGGATCCTGGTTAGCCAGCAAATGAGCGAACGAAGCCGCGACCTCTGCCTGCACCCAGTCCCAATCCCTCTTCAGTGGCACCATTTCCAATCGATATCCCTCTGTGTCTTTAATTAGGCGACGATTCAAGGGCATCTTGAGCAGAACAACATTGAGTGCTGCCTGATCATGGTCTGCGATCTGTCCCTCAACCAGGGCCTCTATCATAGTGCGCAGTAGGGTTCGTAGTGCAACAAGAGTGGTTATTGTAGCTGCGTTGGGCGAGCGATCAACCTGTAGTCCCCATTTGACGAGAAAGTGTTCCAACCAGCCTGGTTGCTGGAGATCATCCCTTACCCACCGGCCACGGAAATCGCGAAACTCGCTATTGATGAAATCAAGGCATATCGAATCCATTGTTCTCTAAGCTCCCACAGAGTCCTACAGGCATTGGCTCTGCCTCCATCATGACTCTTATCACATATAACGGTTGAGAAAGAAAGAAGACCAGTGTAACTTTCTAAAAAATATTGACAGTTACATGATTTACATGGTATTCTATTAGATATAACTGAATTAAGCAACATTGACAGTTACAATACCAGTCCTGTTCCCTTTATTGTCGCTCAAGACTTATCCTCAAGAAAGGGATTCGCCGATGATGCGTGAACAAACTCAAACTGGTGCACTTATGGGATGCCCCTCTCGCCGTGAAGTTCTCCGGGGTCTGGCAGGATTTATGATAACCATGAGTCTAGGAGGATGTGCTCAATCTCTTTCCTCATCGTCAACTTCGGTTCCCATTCCTACCCCTCGTCCTCGAGGAAGTATACTTTATACCTATCGTGGTCATACCAATCGTGTAACGACGGTAGCATGGTCGCCCAACGGCAAGTACATCGCTTCGGGATCTTTAGATCAGACAGTGCAGGTGTGGGCCGCCAACCCCGGCGAACATGTTCAACCCTTTATTTACCACGGTCATACTGACGGGGTGCAAACAGTGGCATGGTCACCAGACAGCAATCGCGTTGTCTCAGGTTCCATCGATAAAACGGTCCAGGTGTGGGATGCGATTTCCGGAGAGCATGTCGCTATCTATCGTGGGCATACCGGTATCGTGAACACGGTAGCGTGGTCACCGGATGGCAAATACATTGCCTCTGGCTCTGAAGATGGCACCGTGCGTCTGTGGGATGTCGCAACTGGCAAGCAGAAGTACGTCAATCGTGGCCACCAGGCGAGCGTAAACTCGATCGTGTGGTCGCCCGATAGCCAGCGGATCGCCTCTGGCGCTTCGGATAAGACTGTCCAGATCCTGGATGCCGCGACCGGAAATAATAGGTATACCTATCGTGGTCATACCGACGTGGTAAGCTCGGTTTCCTGGTCGCCTGATGGGAAGCACATCGTTTCCGGATCGTGGGACAAAACGGTGCAGGTCTGGGATGCGGCGACCGGTGCTGTTGTCTATATCTATAGTGGTTACAACGTGCAAGCTGCGCAGCTTAATCCTACCAAGGGGGTACTCCCTGACCTCATCTTTGCTGTTGCCTGGTCACACAATGGGAAACGCATCGCGGCCGTAACCCAGGTCTATTGCGGTGATCTCTGTGCAGTCATGTTAAGCTGGGATGCGTATACCGAGCGCAATTTCTCCTCTTACCTGGACGTGCCGGTCTTAGCAATGGCATGGTCCCCTGACGACACGCGTTTCGTCACCTCAATTGTTGTTCCCCAAGGGGGGCGCGCCGCAGGATGGTTCATTTGTACAAATATCGCAGGCGTAAATCTTTTTCCTGCTATCATACTCTCCTGCCTCATGCACTACTTCCGCGAGATTGTACTAGTGGATAAACGCTGCCAGCAGCATAGGCAGAGCAATGATGATAGCGGTCATACCCAGTCCCCACGTGGCTCCAATCGCTTTCTTAGTTTTCTTCGTCTCATGCCACTTGTTGATTTTCTTGAACGCAACGATGACCGATGTAGTGTAGGCGACAGCCGCCAGGATCAAGCCAATGAACACTACAAGTATCACGTACTGCTGCTCGACGAAGAAACCTCCTGAGGCCGTCAGGTTGCGAACGAATGCGATACCTACAAGTGTGGCAACTATCGTTACCGATAGGAGCGCCAGGGGTGTCAAAACTACTGCCACGATGTGCACGACATGCCCCAGGCTATAGCGATCATGAGCTTCCTGCTCGGGATGCGTACTGGACTTCGATTGGGTAGATTCGGCAATTGGCGTCATGTTTTCACTCCTTGTTGACTCTTATTCACACTCGCCAGGCGTAGTTCACTTGTATCCGCTCCTAATGCCTGTGTAAAAAATGTGACCACGCGGTTGACGTAGACTGCTCCCATAACCTTGAAGGATTGGATATGGTCGGCTCCCTTTACCTGCCAGGTCAGGACATGCGCTTGAGGGTTAGAAGAAGCCGCCGCAGCGAGTACCTTCAAATTGGAAGACGGGACTACCCTATCAGCTGTCCCCTGGATGAAGAATATGGGACGAGGTGCGATCCTGGCAACCATATCCACCGGCCGTGTTGCATAAAAATCTATGCCATACAGTATGCGCGTCGCAAGCAGCACGCTCGGGATAAACGCGCCCGGGATCTGCGTGTTGCTCTCCAGGAGAGGGACAATGGCTGCAAAGCCGCTGTCCGAGACAATGGCCCGGACGGCCGGCTCATGGACGGCAGCCAGAATCATCGTTGATGCTCCCATCGAGTCCCCCCAGCCCGCAATTACGTGGGTACGCCCCAGTTCTGGATAGGGTACACGTCCTGAACGAAGAAAGTCGACCGCCCCCAGCACATCGCGCTGTTCAAAATATCCCTCCGACAGCGGAGCAGGGGCTGATTCGCCCATGCCTCGCATATCAAATGCAAGAATAGCAAAACCGCGCTTCGCCAACGCACTGCCAAGACCGAGCAGGAGCGGAGCAGCCCGATTGGAGCCTGTGCCATGCACCATAATGATTGTGCGCTGAGACGTCAGATGCCCATCAGGAAGAACGCCGGGGATGAACCAGCCGCGTAAGCGTAGATGATCCACGCGGCTGTAAAAAGTCACGTCGCGGTAAGCAAGTCCATATGCTGCTGGAGTACTTGTAATGGGCAATGGTGGCGTATTTTCGACCCGCATAGCAACAAAAACCGAAAGCCCTGCGTAGCAAAAAGTGAGGATCTCTGTAATCACGATGAGAGCCACGATAAACTTGCGAAGACGGTGGCCAGGGGGCCTGGGAGCGGAAGCCTTAGTAGTAGCTTTTGCACGGGCATGTATTGTTGGGAACCACAGGGACATAGAATTGTTTGACCATTCAGGAGTTAATCGCTACTTTATCGTCATTTTTCTTTACATTAAGTGATGACATACTTTATTGTATCTCTCCAACGAAGACTCTGTCAAACTGACCGTTGGTTGGCAGTCAGCCGCACCGTGAGGACAGCCCTATTAGTCGCGGCCCTCTATGAGAATGTGACGTTCCCAGAAGATGGCAACGTGCCGGCATAGGTGGATTCGTCGAATATACCATACAAATCAATTTCTACCCTCAATACATTGCCGTCCCGGCAGAAACATTCAAATCCTCTCCCGTAATAGAAGCAGCCTTGTCAGAAGCCAGGAAGACAACCGCGTCGGCGATATCGCCGGGAGGGACCAGCCGGCCAAGCGGCGAACTGCTCGTAAATCGTCGCCGCGCCTCATCTTCGCTAATGCCCTCCGCCTGTGCCTGGTTGCGAATCACCCGCTCAACGCGCTCCCCTTCGATCGGCCCCGGCGAGACAACATTCACCCGTATCCCATACGGCCCCGTCTCCCACGCCAGCGTTCTCGCCAGCCCGACCAGTGCAATCTTACCTGCCGCATACGGCGTTCGGCCAAACAGCGGTCGCTTTCCCGTCATCGAGCTTATGAAGAGGATAGAGCCTGAGCGCTGCTCAATCATAGAAGGCAGGAAAGCCCGGCAGCAAAGATAGGCGCCGGTGACGTTGACGGCAAAGGTCTCCTCCCACTCAGCAGGCGTAATCTCCCACAGGGGAGCAGTTGGACCGGTAATACCAGTGTTATTCACCAGAATATCAATGTGGCCGAAGCGTGTCAACGCCTGTTCCGCTAGATTACGTACGCTGTCCTCGTGACGAATGTCGGTGGGAACAACCAGGGCCTGGCGTCCGAAGCTCTCCACCTCGGCCCTGGTCTCTTGCAAAGCCTCTACCGAGCGGGAAGCCAGTACGAGATCGGCTCCTTCTCTCGCACAGGCTAAAGCAATAACTCGTCCAAGTCCCCGACCTCCTCCAGTTACAACAACAATTTTATCTTTGAGCATCGTTCACCACCCTCTTTTAGATTGGCGCCTATAACGCCTGAAAATGCTCAAATGTTTCTCTAGCCTATCCCGGAATGCCACGTCTTCTTGAGCATAAGATAAGAAGATTTTGATGGTGTTTGTTGACTCCGTAGTTGAGGACATGGAATCATTCCCCGTCTATGTGCTCCCAATAAGGGATGAGATTGATAAGAGTGTTTTTTGATTTTGTATGAGTATACTCTTTTTTTATTGGTAGTATCAAGCTTGTAGCGACGGATAGAGGGAAGAGGTTGTTTTTCTGCAGCAAAAGGGCATTGGCCTTGCCACCCGGCGCGGTAATATCGGCGACCATTCGCGTTGCTGAGTCAGCCTGGATATCCAAATACTCAGCACAACACCAAAAATATATAGTATAATAAGCATCGTGATAAATGTTTAAAGGATACGAAGTAGCATCCCATTGTTGGGAAAGCTTGTAAGCCTCTCTTTTTCTACGTAGTCGTGGATAGCACTCCCCCTGATTGAACACCAGCGATTGCATGTGCGAAGCAGCACTCCTCCAATACCTACGATGGTAAAACACCTGAGAAGAACACGCTCTGATATATGAAGAGCGAAAACGTCGTGAAAGATACCCTACGCCTTGCAAGGGCCTGTAGGGATACGATAGGAGAACAATAATCTTGGAAAAATGTAAAAAGATTGCCATCGTGGCACATGATAATAAAAAACATGATCTTTTAGAATGGGCGGCATATAATAAAAATCTGCTGACCCAGCACTTCCTGTATGCGACAGGAACAACAGGCAAGCTGTTGGAGCAGGAACTTGGCGTTGAGATTCATAAACTCCAGAGCGGCCCACTGGGTGGTGACCAGCAAATCGGGGCCAAGATCTCTGAGCAAGAGATTGATTTACTGATCTTCTTCTGGGATCCGCTCACGCAGCACCCCCATGATCCAGATGTAAAAGCCCTCTTACGAATTGCCGTACTCTGGAACATTCCCGTTGCCTGCAACCGGGCTTCGGCGGACTTTATGATATCATCGCCGCTGATGACAGGGATCTACCAGCGCCAGCTCCCTGATTACGAGGATTATACCGCGCGTGTAATAGAAGACGTCTCTGTATGAGGTAAACGGAGACAGAGAAGATTGTGCCTCTGCTACAACTGAGCCAAGAGGACGCCACCCTGAGTGATATTCTTATTACTCGGGGTGGCGTCCTCTTTCAACGGTTTCAACACTCTCACTGGGTTCTTCGGACAATGGTTCTTCTTTATCTTTGACAGGTGTCTCGTCAGTCACCCCACAGCTAAAGCTGGGGGCTTGTGTCTAAGCTCCACCGCAACTCTGCGTATCTTTGCAGACGCGCAGCTTTGGCTTCATCGCTCGACACATCAGGGCGTACTGACAAGACGCCCGTGCTCATCCAGTC
>WNGH01014070.1_pt1 | contig 13562 bp, 16 predicted proteins | sample 5400631 | NCBI WGS metagenome assembly WNGH01 (sample SAMN13153373, study PRJNA577476) | soil metagenome | isolation source: 115 cm soil or saprolite under Garry oak tree replicate 1 | place: USA:California | collected 2016-06-15
TGATTGATAGGAACGTAGCAAAGGCTGCGTCGGTTGCCGTACGTCGTTATGTCGATAATCAGAATTTTCATGGGTTGGTTTTCGCTTCCTGCCACTATGATATTTTAGAATGGTTGCGTCCCGACTGGTATTTTGATACGGTGACAGGAATTTTGCACGATGGGAGGTCACTTCGGCGGCCAAAAATCAAACTCCGACTCTATCCGTGCCAACGTAGTATCTGGCCCATGTTTGCGAGTCATCACTATTTGACTCCCGATCTGAATCAGTCGTGCCATTCCTATTTGGCAACTGCTCAGTTTGGGGAACAGGCGGAAACAATAGTCGGTTTCGTTTCTAGTATAGCACAACCGATAGGTGGACGGAATTGTGCGGATTGCGGACACGGGCATGTAGATAAGGACTGTGGGAAAACGCCGGTCAGTAAAGGGTGTAAATGTAAGAACTTCAAATTCCAAAGGGGGTCGGACGAACGCAAGGCATATCGAGAACACCGCACTGTAGTATTACCTGACTTTCAGGGGTTAGGAATCGGACCAAGAATTTCGGACACTATCGCCCAATTCTATCTTGACCAGGGAAAAAGATATTTTTCAAAAACAGCACATGTTCGCTTCGGGGGTTACAGAGACAAGAAAAACTCGGGGTGGATACCCACCTGCAAATATCGTAAAGAGCGACTGGATATAAGTGATAAGACAAAGAGAGACAAAGCCGCTAAAGAAGAGGGTCATAAAGCACTCTTTAGTGATTATCATGGGGATAGTAAAAGAATTTGTTACAGTCACGAATTTGTGGGCAAGGAGGCCGCATGAGTAAGGATGCGGAACAAGTTGTAGCGGCGGCAAAAAAGGATTTGCAAGTAGCATGGGATGATTGTCAGAAGTCTGAAAAACGGTGTCTAGACTTCGGTCGAAAATGCTACGACTGGCAAGAAAAACTTCGAGAAGTTCACGTTCCGATAACTAAAATTTGGGGCGACCTGAATATCCCGAGGCAGAATGCCTATCGCTGGATTCAGGCTCATCTTGAAGCGGAGGGGCTAAAGCCTGCCCGCCCGGTCCGGGCAAAAACTAACGCCGATATAATTGGTGCCCTTACCACTCGTCTAGAAAGCATAAGAACTGCTATCGAGAGGGTAGAAGAAGATTGGTCCGGTTGGGTTAAGATGTGTCCTAAAGAAATGAAAGTTTTGAGAGAAACTATCAAAGAAGTCGGAGAATATCTTTCGGAATTTGAAGAATAAAGTTATTCAATTCAACGGTATATGATAGGCATTGAGGTTGAAAGGGCCGAAATCGAGGGACTCAAGTGGATAATTCCCGAAAATAGGACTTGACAGGACATTTCATTTTCGGTAGGATTGGGGCATGACAACATTCGCTGATCAATCGATAGAGTACATGCGCGGGCTCAGAATGAACCGCAAACCTCGGCGTTCCGGCACCCTGGACGCCTATCAGTCCTATCTGGACGCTCATTTGCTACCCCAAATGGGCTCCAGGGCGTTGTTAGACCTTGATAATGCCGCTGCCAAAGTGTTTTTTAGTCCGATCAGCGACAAACTGGCCGCCAGCACGGTCAAGGGTATCTTCAACGTTTTTAAGGGGGTTATAGCCTCCGCCGTAGACCAAAATGGCAATCAAATCTACCCTCGGACCTGGAATAAGTCGTTCCTGGACCTTCCCAAACTGTCTCCGGCCGATCAAAACACCCCTGTGATAGCCGATAAAACGCTACAGGAGGCGTTTCTAGAGGGGTCTCCCGATGATAGGCTACTCTGGGGCTTGCTAGCGGGCTCCGGGCTCCGCATCGGTGAGGCTTTAGCGGTACATACTCTTCCAAACGGCCCCGGTAACTACTGGAACCCGTCCAATCGGACGATCACGGTTGATGTTCAACGGCATGAAGCGGGCGACCTGGGGCCTGTAAAGACGGCAGCCGGGCGCAGGATCGTCGATTTGTGCCCGTCATTGAATGAATTTCTGCTCAAAGTGATTCCAGCAAACGGTTTTCTGATTACCAGTCGGGAGGGGGCGGCGCGTAAACGTCTCGACAGGCTCATCCCGAGCACCGGCTTCCATGCTTTCCGGCGTTTTAGACTGACTCAGGTTGCGGTGAAGAGCACTCCGACTGAACTGGATTACTTTTGGGCAGGCCATGCGGCAAAAGACGTGCATCAGCGCTATGTGAAATGGATTTCAAGAACCGACGAGCGACGTGAATGGTCTGAGCGCGTCGGACTCGGGTTCGAATTGCCACAATGAGAACTCTTATCGGAATTGGTGTGTTCGCGCTATTGATTTTGTTGCTTGCCATAAGCAAGCCTCTTAAGAAAGATTGAAGAATCGCGGAGGATACTAATGCTTGCAATTCAAATGAGGGCGACACCTCTTGGGAAAATTCGTTGGCGACAGTGGTATATTGGCGAACCTACCCCAACGGATATTGGGCGTGTTGTAACATTTCAGGCAGACGGCGATGAATTGAATCTGTTCCTCGATGCGATGGCAGCTTCGAATGGATTCGTAGTCAAGAAGCCGGAGCCACTGAAGAAAAAGCAGTACCGCATTATGTATGAACCGAATTTTGAAAACGATTTCGGACCTCCGACATCGACTGGAATTGTTCGCAGGACTCGGCCTAGTGCTGCCCGATGGATTGCTGCGAATCCAGCACGAGGCGGAAGGTGGAGTATCAAAGAAGAAGTTTTTGATGGACAATCGGAGCCAACTGTAGTATACGGTGAATTAGCACGACCTGAAAATGACTGATCATAAAGGAGACTGAAAATGAAGTTAAATACCCGACGTAGATGGTGATGTACTTAGGTTTTTGAAAACTCGTAACACGGATGGCGAGCGATATGCTACCCGTAATGGAACCAGGGCGTCTCTTTTGAAGTATCTGGAAACCGACCATATCACCTATGACCTCAATCTCAATTACGTTTCGGATTTGAGCCTCGCATATCAAATCCCCGTTTACATGGAAAACGGCAGGTTAAATCTAGGCTGCCATACGTTCAGCCGCGCCAATAGTAAGAAGATCATTCGTTGGCTCGGTATCACTCCGACGCGGTTCGTCATGGCTCGCAAAATCGGCCGGAAGGTGCGTAATGCTTAAAATCGGAACTCAGGTCAGAGTTATAAAAAACGGTACTGGCGATTCAACAGAAGTTGCTGGTCGGATTGGGAAAGTTATATCTATCGATGAAAATGGTGCTGCCCTAATTTTCTTTCCTCGGTGGAAAGAAGGTCATGGTGGAGAAATCGACGGTACCGGCCACTGGTACGTTGACTCGGAAAATTTGCGTGTTGTCACTAGAAAGCCCAAGAAAAACCGAAAGGCATAGCAATGACTCCGGCCAAAGCAAAAGAACTGCAACGCGGAGACTCTGTTCTGGTCAAGGGCACCGTTCGCAGTGTGCATCCATCCGGCAAATGGATTGATGTACAGTTTGTGGACTACGCCCTTGATCTTCAATCCTCTGTTGTCGAAAGGAATGATAATGCTAAGTCCAACACAACGTAAACGTCTTGATGCTATCGATATTGAATGGATTGAAGCTGCTATGTCTCGAATGGAATTCACATTCAATGATAGTGTCTGGGGCATTGCTGAATGGAATCGGTTGTGGGAACGAGGAATCGAACTTCAAAAAGAGCGTGAGAAACTCTTAAGGGAGGTAATCAATGTTCCAGTGGCTCAAGACAGTGCTAAAGTTCAAGCCAGCATGCACCTGCGTACTGAGTAACCTTGTAGGCATCCATAACGTTCTCCTTAGCCGTGAGTCAAGCTGCCCGACGCACGGTGATGCAGCCTTGATGAATTCCGGTCATTGTCCAGACTGCAAAGGTACCACCTTCCAGTTCGGACCCGAGGGCGGTGTCGGTCGAGTAGTGACGTGTGAAGGCTGCGGTTCAATGTTTCTTGTCGAAGTCCTTGGTGATATCGATGATGATCCGGTGAAAATTGTCTATTGGGACCGCATAGAACGTCCGCGAATGCGATCATACCAGCAAAGACTTTTTTGATTTTGTTAACGAGGGCGATCAACTGGATTGTAGTTATGAAGAGTGTTCACCGCACAAACCGTCGGCTGAACGAGTGACTGACGGAGAGGTGACGAAACACGGAGGGAAACTTCAATGAAGGTTAAACTTACATTCGAACCGACGAACGAACAAGAACTGGCTGCCTTAAAACTTCTAGGCATTACCGGACTCAGCGCCGATCTTCATTCTAATGGAGAGCTAGAACGACAGCATAGAATTCTCGGCGCGCTCATCGATATTCTGAAGCTGGTCATCGTACCGTGAAAAGTTACCGAATCCTACTTTGGAGCACAGACAAAGAAGGCATTTCGCGGAGACTATTATTCGAGGACAACATGAAACATACATGGTACTCATGTCCTCCGGGTCATCATGATAACGGAGATTACGCCCGCAGTTGCCTATTCTGTGACGGTAATCTCGGCTATTGTACAGTCTGTCATGGATTTGAAGGAACTCTACCGACTGATTGTCCCGGAGTCATAATGACTCAGCAGCAAGAGGACGATATTTATGCAGGAAAACTCGACTACCGGTTCATAAATGGCATCGGTACCGGATGGTGCTTGCCAGATGGAACCGGTCACAGCATGGGAGATACCGATGTCATCATACAACGTATTAAGTGCGAACGGACTTCTCAAGGAAACGCTCCAGTATTTGAAGCGTGAAGACGGTACCGTTCCGGGCATCGGCGCTAGTCGTCGGTCTGGAGAACTCGAAGGGCCGGAGCAGAGACGCTTTTTACTAGCCGAAAATATCGAGAAATTTTTAAGCGCGCCAGACCCGATCACAGAAATGCTGAATGACATAAAGCACGCACTCAAGACCGCCGGAGATTTTGGAGGTTTTGATGAAGACACTCGTGAAGAAGACGCGGGACCGTTTTACCCTGAGCAAATCGCCATTAACATTCTGAAACAAATTGCTAAGAGGCACGGAGTCGAACTATGATTGACTGTCGCACTTCAGGTGAGGAATGCCGTTGCAGATGCCATAGCGGCCTTCTCAATCACTTAATGCCCTGTTGCAATCGCTGTCCGTACTGCCGAACGAATATCCGAACGTTCTTTTATGACGAACACAAAAAGGAGTGTAAACAACGCTATGAAAATCTTCTCGAAGATGAAGGACGGCGGGCCTGAGTCACGAGTCTGGGGCTACTGGTTGATTGAATGGAAAAAATTGTTCTCGATTGTCCTGCTTCATTTCAAGGACGGCTCACGGGAAGCATACCATTCGCATGCATTCAATAGCATCTCCTGGGTGCTACGCGGAAAACTGACCGAAAACCGTCTCATCAATCCATATAGATTAGATGACATAACCATAAAGACTGTTTACCGACCCAGTTTCAAGCCTATTTTCACAGAGCGTGAGAACTATCACAAAGTAGAGAGCGCCGGAAACACATGGGTCCTTTCTTTTCGAGGCCCCTGGGCCAATTACTGGCAGGAAATTTTCCCTGGTGGTGGTTGGGTTACCCTGACTCATCATAGGGAAATACTCGAAGGCGGTCCTACCCGGCCATGAACCATTTCGATTTACAATCATTCTTAATGGGTATCGTACTCGGCGCAGCCGTTATCGCACTGATCACGGTCTACTTCAGCACGGTACCACCTGGGCCGCCAGAAATTTGAATCATTTCGAAGGAGGAAATAATGGAAGGATACGGAGATCGTTTAGCCCGAGGCGCAAGCAGTGCAGCATTTGGCATGAGCAATGGAAAGATCACTCAAGAAAAATGGGATGCAGCATTCGAGGGGTTTGATCCTGAGAAATTCAAACGGGAAGGATTCACGGTTGAAGAGAATGTATCAGACAAGAAGGCGAAGAAGTAAAATTCTACTTACTTTCCGGCGTCTCGGCCTTTGACGGCTCGCCCAAGATAAGATTTAAGAGTTGGGTTAGATGCTTCTTTTTTCGATCCTTCGAGGAGTCTGGACTTTCCTTGCTCGGTGATTTTGCGGAGGTCTGCAAAAACTTCGTCTGGAGTGCCTCCAAACTTGGCAATGACTTCTCGGGCGAGGCGATTGACTTTGGGGTCATTGAGGATGATATTGGCATAAGTTTCTCCTTCTTTCAGCGTATTCCCTGATTTGATCTTAGCAAGAATCTGCTTATCTGTCAAGGACAGATCGGGGCTCAGTAATCGTCCTACAACCCAATTCGCGGCTTGTCCCTCTTCCAGAGTCATATCCTCAGCTTGGGATGCTTTACGTAGCCATTCTTTCATGGCGAAGTATGACTTAGCCGTCGGCTGCAATTCCTCGCCATAGGCCATGGTTCGGCCGGTATGACGATCCAAAACTCCGGCCCACGGATCACCGCCCATAGTCAAACCCATGTTAGCAATCTTTGCGGCGCGTAAATCTTCAGGATGATAAAATGATTGACCGCCGACATAGCGCTCAAGCATCATTTTGTCAACCGGCATCATTGATTGTGCTTTCTCTGGCGAGAGCAAAGAACCAAATAAAGACATTCCTTCATCTGATTCTCTCAAAGCCTGCTGAGCCTTTTCCGCAATATCTGAAATCGCGCCCGGCGCATTAGGCTTTCCGGCCTCAATCCAATCGGTATAAATTTTCAAGCCCAAGCGCAGCGCCAAATCATTCCCCTTATTTGAACTAACTGCTGTTAGAAATTGTCCGAGATCATGTGCAGCTTCAGGGTCTGAATTGGTGAGAAGACTCATTGCATCACGAGAATTTTGCCACCATGATTTCGCAACTTGTCCAGCCCGAATCATAGAACGCATCTCAGGCTGCGTCGGATACGCCGTTTGCATTTCCTTAAACCCCCGGCCGGACAAATCTTCTAATCTCTGCTCCAAAGGATAACGGCCGAATGTGGTCCTCTGATTTTGGCCGCCTGTATCAATAACCTGGCCTTTTTCAATGTCATAAATTGCCTTCTGGTCTAATTTGCGACCAACCCACTCCGCGCCCTCACGAGACTGAGTTGATGCGCCGATATTCAATTCCCAACCCTTCTCGGGGTCCTGATACCATCCAATACGCAATTCAGGATGCTTATCAAAAACATCCTTATGCTGCTCATAATAACCTTGCAGGTCTACCGCAGTTGGCTGGTGATCGATCCTCTGCCGCTCTTCAGGAAGCACTTCAGCGCCGAATCCTTTTGCGTCCTCACTACCAGTTTTCGGATCAATAGCTCCGCCATCTGGTCGTGAGGCCAGAAGGTCCGCAGTATCACCCCAATGAGATTGGCCTGGAGCAGTCAAGTCTTTTGTCGTTATTTCTTTTTGGGCGGGAATGCCTTGTCCAGACCCTGCCGCAGCTTCGCCTTTTCCTCCGGCGACATCTGCTGCACGTCCTGGGATGTTTTCTCCATTAGTTGTTTGGTTGTTAGGCTCCGCTCCAGCTTCCGTTGGTTCAACATTCATTCTCCTTTGCGCTTCCGCGTGCATATTCCTAATCCGATTGGGACTAAAATGATACTGACTCGAAAGATTTGATTATATCTGCAACCGCTGGCTGAGTCAAGTATTTTTTATTTTCGTCGATTGCTTGATGAAGAATCTCAACGGCTCGATCCATAGGTTCGCCTGCATCGAGCAAAATATGCAAAGCCTCGTACCCATCACTGCCTTTGCGACCTAGTTGAAAATTATGGTTTTCTTCACGAGAATATCCCAGAATTTCATCTTGGGCAATCCCTCCCATAAAAGTACGAACTAAACTAGGGGCTTTATCTGGCCTAACTCGGTCACCGTACATTAAACTTGGTCCGTCCCAAATGATTGCTGCCCGCGTCGAAAACCTTGCATTGGGGTGAGTATGGCGAATCATACCGTTTTGAATAATTCCTTCTTTCTCCCCAATCATCGCATGCCCAAGTTCGTGATGAATTGTGTCCTGCTCGGAACGCAGCGACTTACTCATAGCCAATGGTTTGCCGGTAGGAATAGAATACTCAGTGGAAGGAGCCACATTTTCAGGAAAAGGTTTAACGTATACTGTTGATGCGTTAGGAAACTTTTTCCAGGCCGTATTTATTGCTGCCTTTGAAGAAAAATCTGGTATCGTTTCTATATGAGTTCCAGTTGAATCCGTAATTTGCGCCGTATAAGGTTCTTTCAATGGAGACTGCCGTTCTTCCATCAAAAGATTTTTACTTTCATCGTTAGATTCTGGGTGTGCCCTGATTTCCCGCAGCATCGGCTCAACATCCGAAGGACGTACAAATTCTTTTGTTGCCGTTTTCACTAGAGACGGATTATCAGCAGTCTCTAATACAAGATTCGCGTTCCGGCCCAATTGTCCAACCGACTGCCGCATAGCCGTAATTTGCTCATCAGTAACACCAGTCTTCGGCACCGAGATATGAAGAGTCTCACCTTCCCGTCCCGTTCCAAATCGAGTTCGAATTGCGCCCGTCTGGTTTATAAAATCTATTCGAGGATCAAGAACAGATGGGTCCCATTCATTTGCCATTGCTTTACGAATAGGGCCAGCGTGTTGTTCTCCAGGGCGCACATAACTAAAGCGGCCGTCTGGCGTGATGAATGCAGCCTGTTTTGTGATACGCGAAGGATCGTCTACCAAAGAATTAGTTTGCCGAACGAATTCTTGTAAATCAGGATGATAAGATTCAGTTCCACGTAAGGGTTTGTTTTGTTCGGGAGTAGGGGCGGGAGCAGTATTCTTCGCCGCTGCTGCCGCATACTGGGCACGACTTATCTCAAGATGCGCGATCACATTTTTGGGCGTAACCTGATCCATTGGTAACATCAAACTTGAACCGCTCTTCGGATCATGAAAGATCGCATAGTCTGGAATATCTTCCTCGGGAGCGCCCTTTTGAAGACCACCAGGAATACCGCCGCCTGCCTCAATGGCTTTGACCGTATTTGCAGAGAGTCCTTTAGTGTTTCGAGGAGGAACATGCATAGCCTCTCCTGAAGGAGTAGCAGCTATAATCGGTCCTTTCAAATCTTCAGGACGAAAATGAAATTCTTCGGGGAGAAGTGCCGCTTTCTGTGGAGGAAAATCTCCATACTTATAAGTATATGCAGCCTGTCCTCGGGTCTCCGTCGCTAACGCTGGCCGAGCCTCGGGACTGAACATCTGTCGATGCAAGTTCCAAGCAGTCTCTTCACCAGCCGGACTAAAATCAGTTTTTTCGGCTGAGTGCCCGAAGATATCATGAACTGCGCGGAATTTCGTGTTGTATGTCAAACCGGTCTTCGGATCTATCTCGGATAATGGATGATCAGCCGGAGGCTCTCCGCCAGTCCACACAGTCAAGTGCTTGTTATTCAGAACGTCATTGTGCAGTTCTTCGTGCGCCGGAATTTTCTCATTCAAGCCATACGGATTTGTCGTGGATGTATCAACCTTGATGCCCAATTTATCCGTAGCAAAATCCCACTGCTTATCCACATCGGACTTCAACGCATCATACGACGATTTAACAGTCGGATCATTCGGCGCATGGGTTGCAGCTTTATAAGCATCAGCTATCTGAGAAGATCGCGGGTCCTCCGCCACATGAGTCGGATTGATTGGTGAACGACCTTGCTCTTGATTAAATGCATTTGCCGCTTTCGAAAGAAATGTTTTGCCTTCAGCCGAAGCCTCGGCCCCATAAACATTCGGAGCAACAGGTTGCACATCTATTGTTCGTGGAACTTTTGTTTCTGGAGATATCGGAGTTTGCGGCTTTTTTCCTAGAGCCTCCGCAGCCTCGCCCATTGCCTCACCGCCGCCCAATTCACCAGGTTGAACCAAACCAACAAGAAACTGGCTACGCTTTGTTGGATCAGTGATTGTAGAAGAAATTTCTTGAATGAGTTCTCGACCTATCTGAGTTTGCTTAAGTGGCCCCGGTCCAAACAATTCCTGAAGACGACGCATGGCGTTAGAATCAGCCAGGTGTTGAAATCCAGAATCGAGAGCCTCCCCGACGCGATGCCACGGAACCCATCCAGTTTGTTGATCGGGTGCCTTCATTGGGGTTGCAATGTGATACCCGGAATCTCGGGCTGCCTGCACTTTATGCAACGGAACCTCGCCGGAATGGGAGCCATTTGGCGTAAGCATTGCCAATGTTCCATCTGGGGATACCAGATTTTTCCAGCCGGGGGGCGTAGGTTCATTTTGTTTGACTGCAAGTTTATCCCATCCGCTAAAGTCTTGCAGCGCAGTATCAGGTTGCAAGCCCGGAGGTAACGGCACGGGAGACGTTTGATCAGGCCGTGTCGTGACTTGCTGATCAGTTGTAGGAGTTAGATCGTTTGCCATTTTGGTTACTTCGAAAGCAGGACTTTAGTACCCTCAATCACTGGACCGGCTGCTAGTATTCCCGCACCGACCCATTCAGCAATTCTTCGCGCTCTTATAGCAGATTGTCCAAGTCTCTGAGCCTCATAAAGTTTCCCGAGCAATGCATTCGCATTCTGCTCGCCCAAAGCCTGCTCCAGTCGAGAACCGCCGTACTTGTCAGCATACTGAAGTTTCTGAAGAGCCTTGACTGTGGGATCAACGTTGATAATTTCTTCTTGGCCGAGTCGAGCATTTCCTGAAATGTTGTTTGGGTTCTTGAAAATTTTCTCGACTTCTCGAAGCGCTTGAGCCTTTCCATATGTTGCATCCGCTTGATCAAGAGTTGCCGGGTCCACTCCAGCCTTAATAGCATCTTGCTTAGCCGTATCAATCTTATCGAGAAGGCCCTGTCGTGATGCTTCAAGACGTGCTTCCAAGACTCGATCTTCCTCAGTGTCTGTCAGATTTCGAATCTGATATTCGGTATTACCCAATTTCTCGCGCAATGCCTTAATATCAGTTCCGGCCGCAGCATCAATCTTTGAATAAAGACTCTTAGCTTGAGCCTCAGTTGTGTCAATCGGTTGCTCCAAAATTCTCGGAAGACTCATCGGTTGAGCAGTCGGAGACTCAGAAGCCACACTAGCAGCCTCACGTAAAGCCGATTGCGCTTTAGGCTGCGCTACCTTCGCACCTTTTACAATTTTGGAGACTACACTCGGCGCTTCAGCCGCTGGAGTCGTTGCTGCCCGTGCCGCACTCGCCACTGTACTCACGGCTGAAGCACCTTCTAATGCACTAGAGAGACCCGGAAGCGGTGGAGGAACTGGAGAGGCCAAAGGATGTTCTAGATCGTTCGGAACTTCAGCACCCGGAACAAATACTTTCTTGAGATAGTCTCCAACTGTTGCCAGAATCGGATGAACTTGGCGACCTTCTTGAGTGTAGTTTTCAATTTCTCGAATTTTAGTCCGCAGCGGCATACCAGGATCACGCTTCAATTGTTCGGCCATAGATAATTGGGGGCCTACAGAATTAGGCGGGAGATATCCTGGACGGCCTTCACGAAATCGTTCAGCCAAAGTCTTATGAGCTACACCTCCAACGCTCGAAAACGGGTCCGGCGTATCACTCAATTCCTGCATGCTCACAGGTATCAGAGCAGAGCCCGATTGCGCAGTATTGGCCGGAGGAGCCGACAGTTTGGATTCCGGGGCTTGCGGAGTATCACTCAGTTCAGACATATCTACCGAAATAGGAGTTTGCTGTTGTGGCATTTTATTGCGCCTGATCGGGAACCCATTGCGGTCGCCCGTCCTTATCAAAACCGATAATATGGCCTTTAACTCCGTTTCTATATTTAGGTGTAGCCATCGCACTCTGCTTGAACTCAGCCACACTCATACGACCACCATTTGTAGCATAGGGGGTCATAACTTCCCTGATGGCATTTTCAGCGCCAGTGAATTGAGCATCATTCATATTGATATTCAACATGGTGTCCATCTTTTTCATGATTTCTTGATTAAATCGACCGCCGACATGGGCTCCGGTCGAGGCCGATGAGCCGAAGCCGATGAGATCGAGGGCCTCTTGACTATCACTACCGAGACCAACTGCCGCCATATGCTTTGCAGTCAAGCCCGTGATAGGTCCGTTCGGAACTTTGCCTTGCGCACGGAGTTTATCTATAGTATCAAGAATATGCAGTGTGCTCTTTGCAAAGTCAGCACGATTACTTTCCTGCTGAGTCGGCTTCATTGTCGAAACCATCTTAGTCGGAATCGGCTGACCGGTTTTCTGATCAACCAACATTTCAGGCGCAGCATTAGTCAAATTGAGGGTCTCACCATCGGGGGCCTTACCTTCATCAAACAAAGTTCTCTGGCGCTTATCGGCATTTGCATATTTCTTGTCGATCAAATCCTGTTGGGCCTTTTGGATATTCAAGAGACCGGCTGGCGTATTCGGATCAAACTTCGCCGCTTCTTCAGCAGTAGTCTTCAATCCGGCCGCCGCTGCTTCCGCAGGAGCCAATGAAGTAACCGTTTCACCTTTCTTCTGCGTAGCAAGATTGCGGGCGTTCTCCACGGCAAAATCGAAATTGACTGCTTGACCGTGCAATATCTTAGAAATGGTCGGATTCGAATCAGGCAATTTATCGTACGCTTCCGCCTGTTGATGCAGCGAAGCCGATGTACCTTGATTCATAGAAGTAATCTGTGCGGGCTCACGTGAGCCAGTTGTAACAATTTCTTTACCACCGAAGGGCGCATAGAGACGCTTATAAGCATCCTGCACCATCTGTGCCTGACCTTCTTGTTGTTGCACCAACATGCCGATGGCATTAGGCTTCTCGCCCACTTTAACAGCGCCGCCAGCAGTCTGCCACATTTGATCAGTCAAGATTTTTCCATCAACTCTAAATGATTCAACAACAAGATCGTGAAATCCAGTTGGATTCTGCTGCAACTCTTGAGCACTCGGGGGATTGTAATAATCGATGACATGCTTGTCAGGCTGATCGCCGTGACCAAAACCGACCGCTTGAGCATTCATGTCTTGCGAGGTTGCTCCAGCAATAGTTCCGTCAGGTTTAAGATTGAACAATTTATTTAGAGCAGCAATGTTTTGGTATTGCATCTGGAGGCTCAACTTCGCCTCCTGAGTTTGCAAATCCATAAGTTGCGCTTCTTTCATTGCGCGAACATGATCATCCGCTGCTTTGACACTAGCAAACTTCATCCCTTGCGCAGCAGCTACGCCCATGCCGAGTCCGGCCCCAAAGCCGCCACGACCTGGAGCCTTCGCGGAAGCCCCTTGCAATCCCCATAAAGCACCCTGTAGTATACTCATCCATGGACGAGCAGGGTTTACCGGTGGGATAGGTGGAGCCATTGGCGCAGGACCGCCCATCGTGAGGCCAGCCATTGCCGGAACGCCAGTATTAGCGGGCTCCGGTGCATTGACTTGACTCGCTGGATTTGATGCTATCTCGGCTCCACGGCGTTGTAGAACAACATCAGAATCCGTAACTTCTGGGCCGGTAAGCGGCGTAGTATCCATACCACTTAGAACCGGGACCGAAGAATCATTGAATGCCATATTATTTTCCCTTTTTGCCGCCGATACCCTGACCAAAACCGCCAAGGAAAGCATCAGCCGCTCCGCCCACAAGCCCACCAATAATTTGCGCCGCGCCAGGACCTTG
>WNGH01016454.1_pt1 | contig 13561 bp, 12 predicted proteins | sample 5400631 | NCBI WGS metagenome assembly WNGH01 (sample SAMN13153373, study PRJNA577476) | soil metagenome | isolation source: 115 cm soil or saprolite under Garry oak tree replicate 1 | place: USA:California | collected 2016-06-15
AAGAACTCGGCCCACCCCAATGCAGTTGCGTGATGCCTGTCGTCGCGAACATTCGGATCGGCTCCGGCATCGAGCAGAAGCCGGGCTATCTCGATGGCTCCGCTTTCGATCGTCATGTGGAGTGCGGTGTGATTCAGGTCCCACATCGGCCGTTTGGCGTTGACGTCGATGCCATGCGCCAGCAGCCAGCGAATGGTGGCCAGGTTCCGCTTGCTGACGGAAACATGCAGGGCGATGGTATCGCCGCCGTCAGGACCGATCCGGGAGGGATCGTCCCGCAACATTGTCTCAGCCTCGCTGTAACGGGCCATATTCACCACCGTCAGCAAGTCGGGCATGAGCCCGGCTCGCAAAAGGGCCGCAACGATGCCCGGGTCCGCGCCCACCTCCGACGCTATCGTCAACGCGGTTGCGCCGGTCGCATCGCGGGCGTTCGGGTCGGCGCCGAGTTCGAGCAGAAGCTGCACGATTCGCACCCGGTTTTTCCTAACGGCATGGTGGAGCGGCGTGCAGCGATGTTGGTTGCGAGTCATCCGGGCGGCCAGCAGGGAGCGATCTCCGGCTACCATGGCGCGCAGGTCATCGGCTCGATCGAGCGAAATCGCCGTCCACAGATCGAGCTTCGCGCCGTGGTCGAGCAGATAGGTGGCGACCTGCTGGCGCACATCGCCGAAGCAGGTTGCCCAGCCGAGCACGCCGACCCCGTGATCGTCGCCTTTGCCGTCGATATCGGCGCCGGCCTCGACCAGCAGCCTGATCGTCTCCAGATCGCCATGCGCCGCTGCGAAATGCAGCGGCGCAGCGTTGTCCGGAAAGTCGCGACGGTTGAGATCGGCACCGCGCTCGATCAACAGGCGTGTGGCGGCATGCTGGTTGCGCAGAACCGCCAGGTGCAGCGCCGTGGCCTTCTGGAATCCGCCGCCGAGTGCGTCGATCCACTCAGGATGTGCGTCGAGGCCGGCGCGGAGCGCGTCGAGATCGCCGGACTGCGCGGTCCGCATGATGGCCTGGATCGCCCGCATCTCGTCATCCGGACGGGTTTTGCCTCCCTGGAGATTGCGGGCCAGCACCTCGATCGCCTCATGCCCGCGGTCCTTGGCGATCTGATGTACCGTGCGGCCGTCGGAGTCGGGCGTTGCGGGATCAAAGCCCGACGCAAAGGCGCGACGGACAGCCCCGACGTCGCCGGCGTGTGCCGCTTTGAAAACGCGGTCGCGGTCGCGAGACGTCGGACTGATGCTGTCGACATGCGACTTCAGCGCGCGCCAGCTCTTGAAGCCATAGTCGTGGGCGACCGCCAACTGGGCCTGATGCAGCTTGGCATCGGGCTGGCTGGTGCGCAGTTGAACGAGCCGCTGCTTGGCGGTCTTCTTGAGCCAATCGAGATTGGGATTCGCGGGCAGAGCCTGCGGCATGGCAACCTTCTTTCCCTGCGCCCGGCGACCGCGATTCTCGGGCAAGAAAGAAGGAGATGTCAGCGAAGTGATGGAGGCGGGTTCAACCCTTTACGCGGTCCGTCGGTCGCCTGCTCGACCAACCGTGAAAATATCTCCGGCAAGAGCGCCAAGTCAAGCGCAACAAAGATCAGGAGCTCAAGAAGCTTTTGCTGGCAGGACATTCATCGTTTGGACCTCGAAAAGACAAATGCAAAGGCCGCGCTACCGGGAGGCAGCGCGGCAATGCCTTCATCTGGATGCCTGAATTTACTTGGTATCTTTCTTCATTCCATCCTTCGCCATGCCGGTGTCGGATTTCGTCATGCTTTTCTTCGTCTTGGGCTTCTTCGTCTTGGCATTTGCGTTCATCGGGTCGTTGGCCTTGGTGGCCTCCTGTCCGGCCGGGCTGGCGGTCTGGGCAGAGGCAACCGATATGCTTCCGACGAGAGCCGCACAGCAGGCTGCAAGAATGAAATTACGCATTTTGATCTCCTGGTTACGTTGAACGAACTGCCAATAACCGGCTACAACCGGAAAGGTTCCATCTTCGGAACACAACAAAATTCCCTGTCTTCTGGCGACAGAAAACTTCCATGATTCCCGTGATATGCGACGGGGCAACGCTATTTGCGATTTGGTCGATTGTCTTCGTGCGGTGGCTCATCGTACCCGTGACGGCTGCTGTAAAACAGCAGCGCCATCAGCCCGCAACCAACTAATAGTGACAGCGCCGCACCAACGCCCATAGGGATGTAGCCGTTCTCGGAAATTGGAACGTCGGCGGTCGTCTCCCAGATATCGTAACCAATCCAACCAGTCAGAACAAAACTGCGAACCCTGCGCGGATGTCGTTCGCGGCTTAACCCGACGCGGCGAGGGTCGCGGCGCTGAAAGCATCTGCGGCGGAAGCACATCTCGCCGTCTAAACCAGGCTTTGAACGTCGCGTCGGATTATCGAGCTATAGGTTACAACATACCCGGTAGCACGATTTGCACCGCCCTCACGCCGCCTCGTAGGACGCAATCTTCTTGATCTGCGGCGCGAGCACGTCTTCGGCCGTTTCGAGATCGAAGCGCGCCTGGATGTTCATCCAGAACGCAGCGCCAGTCTTGAAGAACTTGCCGAGCCGCAGCGCGGTGTCGGCCGTAACGGGCTTTTCTTCGCGCGCGATGCGCTCGATCCGGGTGCGCGGCACATGCAGCGCGGCCGCGACCGCGTAGGGTGTCAGCCTAAGCGGAACGAGAAATTCTTCCCGCAAGATTTCGCCGGGATGAATCGGCGGAAGTTTCTTTGCCATGTGCAAACTCCTAATGATAGTCGATTATCTCCACGTCTTCGGGACCCGTATCGGTCCATCTGCCTTCGTATCCCGATGAGATACCTCCGGGAGCGGATAATCCACTTTGCCGGCCTGACGACGATCCGGCAACCCGCTGAAATAGTGAAGAAAACTCGTCGTCTCCGCAATCTCTGCCAATCGCGTCCCGTCGGAAACCATCACCGTCCTCCACCTGCGACTCAGTGGATGCAACAGATTCAGCACTTCAGCCTTTTGTCACTGCCAATCGCGTCCCGTCGGAAACCATCACCGTCCTCCACCTGCGACTCAGTGGATGCAACAGATTCAGCACTTCAGCCTTTTGTCACGAACCTCTTCACCCGATTACCCTGGCGCTATGTCCGTACAGACTTCCAATTTTTGGAAGTTTTTGCCATGCTGGTTGAAGGATAGTCATCGGCACGGGATTGGTTGAAAGCTATCTTGCCAATCACGCCGGCCATGGGGGAATCAGAGCGGCGCGTCCGCAATACCAAGCTTGGCTCGATGTTGTGGGACACGCCCGGAGGCGCAACCCCGAGGACGTCAAGGTGTCGTATCCAAAGGCGAGCATTCTCAAGGCCAGCCGGGTCGTCTTTAACATCAGGGGCAACGACTATCGATGGGTGGCTGCGCTCCAATATCGGGCAGGAATCCTGGCGATCCGGTTTTTCGGAACCCACAACGAATACAATAGAATAGACGCGGAGACCGTGTGATGGATGCAACTCTGATCTTGATTGATAGCGATGCGGAACTTGCGCGCGCCCAGGCCCTTGTTGATCGGCTCTGGAAGTCGGATGAGCCGGCCGACGTTGCTCGGCTCCAAGCGCAAGCGCGTCTGATCGCAGCCTATGAGGAAGCCAAGTGGCCGCGTCGGCCACCGGGCACCGCCGATCTAATCCGCCACCTCATGGATCAACACGGTCTCACCCGTGCGGACATCGTGCTGTAGAAGCAATAATGCCCATCTTCGTCGATCCTGGTGCACCAACTTGCCACCATTCGGAAAACTGCGAAGGACGCGTCTGTGCCGGGTTAGCCGGTGCCGGCCAGCCGGCCGCGGCAACCGGCAATCTCCCCCGTCTCCATCCGATGCGATCGTAAGTAAGAATGCGTAGATCATGAGGCTGGCGCCCGTTCTCACTCCGCGTGGTTTGCTGATCCTGAGGCCGACGGAGGAGGCGCTTGCGTTGGAGTCCGAGCGGAATTCCCGGCTGGAGAAAGCGTTTTTGCGGGGCTCAGGGCACGGCTTGTTGTGCCTGGGCGCCAATGAAGTGGGGACGGCTCTTCCTCCAGTGCTGTCGTACTGGCGAGAGTTCGGATCTCGCTACGTAACCGCACTATGCGCCCTTTCCGATATCGGGGAGCGGGTTACCAAGCCGCCGATACCCGTTCCGGCAAATGGCGAGCTAGACAATATGGCGGCGACTGTTCCGCCTATGACAGGCGCGGAATATCTGTCGGCGGGCGTTTTGGCCGATCTTTGGCGAGGCATGGATGCAGCCTTTGATGTCGAGCTGGCGGATGCCAGGCTCTCCGTGCAAGCGTTCCTCAAAGGGCGGCATCCGGCCTGGAACCTGCTCGGGCGTGTGCACTTTAGCCTCGCCGAGAACAGGCGTGACGAGGCTGCGCCGTTCGCGTTCCTGGCGACCTACACGACACGGCTTTCGGCTGAAGCCAAAGCCCAGCATATGCCTCTCGGCAAGGCTTTGCAGGAATATGCCGGCGCGAAAAACCGGGAGCGGCTGCTGTCGCTGCTGCTGCCGATCCAGCGCGCCGCCGAGCATTGCGACTGGCTGAAGATCATGGTCGATGCGGGCGAGATCTTTCATCCACTGCGCTGGAGCCCGCAACAAGCGCTGCAATTCCTGAAGGATGTGCCCGCGATCGAAAGCGCCGGCGTGGCCGTGCGGATGCCGGCGAATTGGCGGATGAATCGCCCGGCTCGTCCGCAGGTGAAGGCAACGGTCGGGGGGCATGCACCGTCGCAACTGGGGATGGATGCGCTGCTCGACTTCCGCATGGATGTGACGCTGGACGGTGAACGGCTCTCGGCGACCGAAATCAAGCGGCTCTTGGCCGATTCCGACGGGTTGGTCCTGATACGCGGCAAGTGGGTCGAAATCGACCGCGAAAGACTGCGCCGGGCGCTCGATAAATTTGAGGCGATCGAGCGTCGTGCCGCCAGCGACGGTCTGTCGTTCGGCGAGGCGATGCGCATGCTGGCTGGGGCTGGCATCGCCGAGAACGACTCCGGCGGGCAAGCAGATGTCGACTGGGGCCAGGCTGTGGCCGGTCCCTGGCTGGCGGAGACGCTGGCGGCTTTGCGCCGCCCCGACGGGCTCGCTCGGATTGATCCTGGGAAATCCCTTCAAGGCACATTGCGGCCCTATCAACTGGCGGGTGTGCAATGGCTTTATCTACTCACCCAACTCAGGCTCGGAGCCTGCCTTGCCGACGACATGGGTCTCGGCAAGACCATTCAGGTCTTGTCGCTGCTGCTGACGCTGAAGAACGAGCCCGGAGACAAACGAAAAACGTCCCTTCTGGTAGCGCCGGCATCGCTGCTGGCCAATTGGGCTTCGGAGATTGCCCGGTTTGCGCCGAGCCTCAAAGCGCGGGTTGCCCATCCATCGGCCGCGCCGGCCGAGAAGCTGAATGCGGACGATGTGGATAACCCCGCAGATGTCGACCTGCTGGCAGATGTAGACCTGGTCATCACGAGCTATGGTTTTCTGGCGCGCTCGCCGTGGCTGGGGGCCGCGCCGTGGCGATTGGTCGTGCTTGACGAGGCCCAGGCCATCAAGAACCCGGCCGCCCAGCAGACCAAAATGGTCAAACAGCTCCGAGCCGATACGCGCATTGCCCTGACCGGCACGCCCATCGAGAACCGGCTCGGCGACCTGTGGTCGATCTTCGACTTCATCAATCCCGGACTGTTGGGATCGTCGAAGCAATTTTCGTCCTTCGTCAAAGGCCTCGCCGATCGACCGCATGGTACCTACGGGCCGCTCCGCGAACTGGTGCGCCCCTATATCCTGCGGCGCCTGAAAACCGATAAGAGCGTCATTGCCGATTTGCCCGACAAGACCGAGGTGAAAGCTTTTTGCGCCCTGGGCCGCAGGCAGGCGGCGCTTTACCAGCAAGCGGTGGAAGAACTGGCGCGCCGGCTCGAAGACGTCGATGGGATACAGCGAAGAGGCATGGTCCTCGCCTTTCTGATGCGGCTGAAGCAGATCTGCAACCATCCCTCGCAGTGGCTCGGCGACGGCGCATGGGTCGAGAAGGACAGCGGTAAATTCGCGCGTTTGCGCGACATTGTGGAGGTGATTGCGGCCCGGCAGGAGAAGGTGCTGATCTTTACCCAATTCAAGGAGACAACGGCCCCGCTCGCGGCGTTCGTTGGCTCCGTATTCGGGCGGGCGGGCCTCGTCCTGCATGGCGAGACCGCGATCAAGAAGCGCAAGGAACTCGTGCGCCAGTTCCAGGAAAATGAAAATATTCCGTTCTTCGTGCTCTCCCTCAAGGCAGGCGGCGCAGGCCTCAATCTCACCGCAGCCTCGCATGTCGTCCATTTCGACAGGTGGTGGAACCCGGCAGTGGAAAATCAGGCTACCGACAGAGCTTTCCGAATCGGGCAGACTAAGAATGTTCTCGTGCACAAGTTCATTTGCCGCGGCACCGTGGAGGACAAGATCGACCAGTTGATCGAGTCGAAGAAGCAACTGGCCGGGGATTTGCTCGGCGGCGGGTCTGAGATGGCGTTGACCGAGATGAAGGATGCGGAGCTGCTGAAGCTCGTGGCTCTCGATTTGAGAGCGGCAATGAGGGAGGGTGACGGATGAGCTATTTTGAATGGCACCCTTATGTGCCGGTGGTCGAGAAGCGGCGGCAGGCGCAACGCAAGCTGGCCAAGCTCAGGAGACAGGGGCAATCATTTGCCCCCGTGACGATCGAGGGCCGCACGATTGCCAAGACTTTCTGGGGCAAGTCGTGGTGCGCCAACCTCGAGCGTTATAGCGACTACGCGACGCGCATTCCGCGCGGCCGAACCTATGTCCGCAACGGCTCCGTCCTCGACCTGCAAATCGCGAAGGGTGAGATCGTTGCGATGGTTGCCGGTTCTTCGCTCTACAAGATCAAGATCGCCATCGCACCCGTCAAGGAGGCGCACTGGAAGGCCATCTGTCGGGATTGCGCAGGAGCAATCGACTCCCTGGTCGAACTCCTGCAAGGCCGCATGGCCAAGGGTATCATGGACCGAGTCTGCCGGGAGGGCGACGGCTTGTTTCCGCCGCCCGCGGAAATCAAGCTGTCCTGTAGTTGTCCGGACTGGGCAGACATGTGCAAACACGTTGCGGCGGCGCTCTACGGCGTTGGCGCCAGACTCGACGAAAAGCCTCAGCTTCTCTTCGTGCTGCGCGGCGTGGATGAAAATGAATTGCTCGCCAATGCCGGACAAGATCTTGCGCTGGCAAGCGCTGCGTCCGGCGCGGCGAGGCTGCTCGACGACAGCGATGTCGCCGCGTTGTTCGGGCTGGAGATGGCCGAATCCGCTACTTCCGATGCTGTCATTCCCACCGCCCCAAAGCGGCACCAACGTTCGGGGACGTCAAGCGGAAGGAAGGCGCCAGCCGCGAAAAAAGCTTCGGCTGCAAAGAAGACTAAACCGCCCCATGCAGTTCTGACCAAGTCCGGGCGTAAAAAGACAATTCCGGCCGACGCCGGCAAGAAAGGCGCGCGGTCGCAACCTCAACGAGGTCCATGAAGCGATGAGCCGAAAGAATCGGAAGGCGCTCGCCGATCGTGTCGTCGAGGCCGTGGACGCGGCGCTCGCCGCCCAGGGTTATGTGAGCCCGATCGATGTCCTGGTCGGGATCAGGTGGCTTGACATCGGGACGGTGGAACGTTGGCGGCGGGGTCAGATCGACTGCCTCGAGGGCGCCGTGCAGACCAACCTGCCGCGTATATCGGAAGCCATGAACCTGCTCCGGTCCTGCGCGAGGGAAAGAAACTTGTCCGAAAGCCCGACGCACTATGTCGCGCGCGGACCGCAACGCCAGGAGTTGCGCTTCAGCCGAAGCGGGGACCCTGCGATCGAGGCGATGTACCGGACCCATTGGGTTTCAAAAGCGCTTTCCGAGAAAAAACGCGAACGCTTGGCAGAGAAAGCCAGCCGTGCCCCGGACCTGGTGGTGATCCAGCCGTTGAACCGCGAATGGAAGTGCCACCGGTGCGGCGGCAGCGGTGATCTGCTGATGATGGAAAATCCCGGTCCGGCATGTCTGGGCTGCGTTGGTCTCGATGATCTCGAGTTCTTGCCGGCGGGCGACGCGCTGCTGTCGCGGCGGGTGAAGGCGAAAAGCACGAGATGCGCTGTTGTCGTGCGCTTCAGCCGGAGCCGTCGCCGCTACGAACGACAAGGTCTGTTGGTCGAGCCGCTGGTGTTGGCGGACGTGCAGCGCGACCTCGAAGCGCAGCGACGCGAGTAGCGATATCCTTTCGTGGCCTTGCTCGCCTGACCGCATCGAATGCACAACGCTTCGATTGACGCCGCGCCCTCCCAAAGGTCAAAAACCGCGGCAGCCGGCGGGCCTCGATCATCCCACCCGACGATTTATTCGCGCGGCCTCTATGACGCGACTTGCGCCAACCCGCTCCAGTCGAAGGTGATGCCATGGCCAGGCCGTGCCGCTGCTATTGCCATGCCTTGTTCGAGGACGAGCGGCTGCTCAATATAGCGGTCGAGCCCGAAGCCGTGGGCCTCGAGATAGGAGCGGTTTGAGCAGGCCGCGAGCAGGTGCACAGTAATGTCATGTGCGCCGTGGCTGGTCACTGGAAGATTGAACGCTTCCGCGAGCCGTGCGATCTTCATAAAGGCTGTGACGCCACCGCAACTGGTGACATCGGGCTCGGGATACGACACCGCGCCAGCCGCAATATAGTTTTTGAACTCCCAGAGCGAGCGCAGGTTTTCGCCCGCTGCGATCGGTACGCCGCCGGCGGCCATGATGCGGGCGTGACCGGAAATATCGTCAGGAACGATCGGCTCCTCAAGCCAGGTCAGGTCGTAGGGCTGCAGGGCGCGCGCGGCGCGAATGGCTTCCTCGACCGTCCATTTCATGTTGGCATCCGCCATAAGAGGAAAGCCATTGCCAAGATGCTTGCGCATCGCCTGCACGCGCGTGACATCGGATGCGAGATCGGGTCGACCGACCTTCATCTTGATGGCGCGAAAGCCCTTGGCGAGATTGTCGTCCGTTTGCTGCAGAAGCGCCTCCACGGAGAGATCGAGGTCGATGCCACCGGCGTAACAGGGTACGCGAGCGTCGAAGCCGCCGAGTAGACGAAACAGCGGCACATTGGCACGGCGCGCCTTCAGGTCCCAAAGGGCGATATCGAGCGCCGACAGCGCGAGCACGGGCGGTCCGCCGCGGCCGCCGTAATGCAAGGCCCACCAGACCTGATGCCAGATGGCTTCAGTGTCATCCGCTTCGCGGCCCTCGATCAGTTCGGGAATCTCCCGCCGGAGCGCATCGGCAATCGCGCCGCCATTGCGGCCGACAGTGTAGGTATAGCCAACACCTTCGGCCCCGTCGGAATCGCGGACACGACAAGTTACCAATTCGAAAGCGTTGATTTTGCCGTGCGTGCTGTCAGAGAGGCTAACGGTCAGCGGGATCCGATAGAGTCCGGTGTCGATCGTCTTGATAAGCGCCATTTAGTCGCTGCCCTTTTTCAGCATTCTAGGCCGCCCCCGCTAGCAGAGCAATTGCTTCAGCATTTACATGGGATGACTGCTCTCCGGAAGGAACGGTCACCGGATGACGCAATCATGACGACGCTCCCGGGTTCAATCCTTCAATGAGTAGGCGATGATGTAATCACCGCGCTTGGTGCCGAACGAGCCGTGGCCGCCGGCCGCGGTGACGACATATTGCTTGCCGTCGACCTCGTAGCTCATCGGCGTCGATTGGGCGCCAGCTGGCAAGCGATCTTCCCAGACCACCTTGCCGTTACGCACGTCGTAAGCCCGGATCGTGTACTCATAGGTTCCGGTGTAGAATGCGACCCCACCGGCGGTAGTGATCGGCCCACCCAGCATCGGCACGCCCATCTTGAAAGGAAGGGGTAGCGGCGTGGTGTCCCTGATAGTGCCGTGAGCCCCATGGCGGCCGGTAGCACGGCACGGAGAGGGGCGAGAGAAAGCTCCAGATATCCACCCCGAACGGCGTGCCATACATCGGCTGCACCCCAACCTCGCTGCCGACCGGCTTCTCGGCCGTCGGCGCGGAAGGATTGAGGGGGCCGCGCGGAATGAGCTTCGACGCGAAGGGCAACGACATCGGGTTGGCGATGGCGATCTGTCTCACAGGATCGACCGCGATGCCGCCCCATTCGAACATGCCGAGATTGCCTGGGAATACGAGCGTGCCCTGCAACGACGGCGGCGTGAACGTGCCCTCGTAGCGCAATTGATGGAACATGATCCGGCACAGGAGCTGGTCGAAGATCGTGCCGCCCCACATGTCCGCGCCGGTCAGTTTCGCCTCCGGGCGGAATGTCAGCTCGGAAAACGGCTGTGTCGGTGCGGTGCGGTCGCCGGGCGCGGCCCCCTGCGGTACCGCACGTTCCGGCGCCGGCACGATCAGCTCGCCGTTCCTGCGGTCGAGCACAAACAGGTTGCCCACCTTGGTCGGCTGGATGATCGCGGGAACGACGCCCTTGGCCGTAGTCACATCGACCAGGCTCGGTTGCGAGGGAATGTCCATGTCCCAGAGGTCATGATGCACGGTCTGGTACGACCAGGCGCGCTTGCCGGTATCGATATCCAGCGCAACGATGGAGCTGGAATAGCGCTCGACGAGTGCATCGCGATTGCCTCCCCAGATGTCAGGTCCGTTATTGCCGGTGGGGATGTAAACGAGGTTCAATTTCGGATCGAACGAGGCCGCGATCCAGGAATTCGGCGAACCGTTGGTGTAATGACGCGTCGGCGACGGCAGCTCATTCTCGTCCGCCGCGCCGGAGTCCCAGGCCCAAACCAGCTTGCCGGTGTAGACGTCGAAGCCGCGGACCACGCCCGAAGGCACTTCGATCGCATAATTGTCGATTACTGCGGCGGCAACGACCAGCATCTTGTCACTGACAACCGGCGGTGACGTCGGCTCGAAGAAGCCCACCGTCTTGATCCCCATCCCTTGCTGCAGGTCGAGGGTGCCGTGATCGGCAAAACTATCGCAGAGCTTGCCGCTGTCGGCATCGAGAGCGATCATGCGCCCATCATTGACAGGCAGGAAGATCCGCCGGGGGCATTCGGCGTGAACGTTAGCTTGGGATCGTACCTCCAGCGCTCCGTGCCATTCTTGGCGTCGAGCGCAAACAGGACCTGGTGCTGTGAGCAGAGATAGAGAGTATCGCGCGCCTTGATCGGGGTGACCTCGAAGGTCGTCTCGCCGGAATCGTTTGGTGTCGACACGTCGCCGGTGCGGAAGGTCCAGGCGACCCTGAGGTTGCCAACATTGTCAGGCGTGATCTGCTTCAGCGGCGAATAGCGTTGTCCGAATTGCGTGCGTCCATACGCGCGCCAATCGCCATCCGGTTGCGGGTCGGCTTCGCTTTGCTGCACCGCAGAACCGGACTCGACGATCGTGCCGTTGATGTCGTGATAGCTGGACAGAAGCCCGATGATGAGTACGACCGAAGCCACCACGACGCCGACCCAGAGTGGCACCGTCGCGCTTCCGTAAGACGCCGGCTCGTTTCGCACTAGCCCGCGAACGATCACCGGCATGAGCAGCCAGAGCGCCATGGGGAAGATGATGTCGCCGCGCGCCGCGAGCGGCCACCAATCAAATTGCACCTCGTAGACGGCCCACGCCAGCGTGCCGACCAGCACGATCGCAAACAGCCATAGCGCCGAACGGCGCTGCGCCAGCAACAACGCACCCGTGGCGAGAATGCCGACACCGAGGACAATATAGAAGATGGACCCACCCAACGCGGCGAGCCAAATGCCGCCGCCCGCGAGGACCAAGCCTATCAAGGCATAGATGATACCCGTGATAAAGACTGCCCTGGATCGCTGCATGGTTGCTCCGGTGCGAAAGAGGGACCGGGCCTGTCCCGCGCAAGCGCAACAGACCGCGTCCGCTTTCAAGCACTTTCGTCCAATCAACCGTAGCTAGCAACCGTCAACTGCTGCGTTGATGCAACATCCGCGCGCAAAGTTGCGACGCAAAAACGTGCAGAAGCAAAATTCGGGAAAGGAAAACGTGCCGGTCGCGGGCTACAGATCGGCCAGTCCGCATTCAGCGGCAAGGCGGACAAGTTGGGCATCCGTTCGCATGCCGGTCTTGGCCTTTATGAGATAGTGATAGTTCTGGACGGTCTTCACGCTGAGATTGAGATTCGAAGCTATCTGTTTCGTGGTAGAGCCGGCCGCGAATTGCCGAAGGATTTCGATTTCCCTTTCCCCTAACTGGTCAAGCGCCGATCGCGACGGGGTCAGGCTTTCTGCCGCGAGAATGTGCGCGATGTCGTCGCTCATCGCGCGTTCACCCTGCGCAACTGAACGGATGGCCCGGATCAGTGCCGCCGGTTCGTTGCTCTTCGTGACATAGCCGCTCGCTCCGGCGTCGAAAGCGGCCTTCACCAGCACCGTTTCGGTGTGCATGCTGAAGACCAGAATGCGCGCGCGGCTGTCCCGCGAACGGATGTTCCGTATCGCTTCAAGGCCGCTTGCTCCCGGCATCGATATGTCCAGCACGACAACATGCGGGCTATACTGCTTGAAGGCGCTGTAAGCGCTCGCCGCGCTATCGGCTTCGGCGACCACCCGGAAGTCGCTCTGATATTCCAATACGCGGCGGTAGCCTTGCCGGACGACCGGGTGGTCGTCGACAAGCAGGATCGAAATGTCTTCTGTCTGCGAAGCCATCATGGGCAACCGCGTCAAGCGGCCATCGGGATCGTTGCGGCTACGTTCAGACCATGCGTGGCGCGTGCGATCGAAAGCGAACCGCCAACGGCGGCTATTCTTTCGCGTATTCCGGTCAGGCCGAAGCCGGCGGATTGTGCCACGCAGACTGCATCTCCGCCGCCATCGTCTTCAACGCTTATCAGAAGGGAATTTTCCGCACCCCCGCGCCGCTCGATCCGAAGCAGGATCTCGCGCGCGGCACTATGGCGCAGGGAGTTGGTCAGGCATTCCTGCACGACGCGATAGGCGGTGCTGGCGACGATACCGCGCACATCGGCGAAATCGCCTTGCAGGTCGAGCTGTATCACCGGCCGCCTCGCATCCGGCGATCGCCAGCTATCGACGAGGCTGACCAGGCTGGCCTCAAGTCCGAGTTCCTCGACGGGCGGGTGGCGCAACCGGTCGAGCGTGTCCCGCACGCATCCCATGATGTGGAGTGTGGCTTGCGAAATCATTCGCGCGTCCTGCGCGACACATGTTCGGTCCTGATCCCGCGTGCTGCTTGCTTCGATGGTGCTGGCGAAAGCGAGAATGGCGGTCAGATTCTGCCCGAACTCATCGTGTAGTTCGCGGGCGAGGGCGCGCCGCTCATCGTTGCGGATTTCAAGAAGCCGCTGGGTCAAGATGGCGCGGTGCTCCCTGGCCTGCTCAAGACGGACTCCGAGATTGCAAACGGCCCGTCCGATCATGGCAAGCTCCATGGATCGGAACCGCGGGAGAGATGTCCGGTATTGACCGTGCGCCATCCGTTGCAGTGCGGCAACGATAGATCGTGCGGGCGCGAGGGTGTGAGCGATTGCGAGCGAGGCGAGGACCGCGAT
>WNGH01008025.1_pt1 | contig 13557 bp, 17 predicted proteins | sample 5400631 | NCBI WGS metagenome assembly WNGH01 (sample SAMN13153373, study PRJNA577476) | soil metagenome | isolation source: 115 cm soil or saprolite under Garry oak tree replicate 1 | place: USA:California | collected 2016-06-15
AGTGGGGTTTATGAAGTGGGACGGCCAGAATCAGGCCGTCCAGGAGCTTCTGGACGACACGCTGTACGTGCGTCCAAACCAGGAGCGAGACTGGAATAATGCGCTAGGCGAGGCACGCGCAGTTGTGCGTGGATTGCCTATACTAGAGTAGCCACCACACGCGCGGTGGCAGTGCGAGAGCAGGCGGAAAGGTGAACAATCATGGCAAGTACACCCATTAATCGTGAATTTCGGAATATTAGCGTATCGGCACGAAGAGCATTAGAGGCTCAGGGCGCGTCTATCCGCCCATCGAAGGACTATCCTTCGATCACCCTGGTAGATTTCCCGCAAGGGACGACTGATAAAGCAGTCCGTATTCATGGCGGGACAACTGTATGGCAGTATCGTCTGCCAAATGGTACGGAACTCTCCTACGAGTCGGGCGGAACGCTCGCAGTTGGATAGCCTGGTGGCACGGACCGGCGACCAAACGGCACATTCCAGGCGGTCGCCACGTTTCGAGGGTAGTGCTCCAAGTCGCGGGGCAATCATTTGAAAGGAAAAACTCATGAGAAACGCCTACTTCGATCTTCTCCCAAATGGAACGAGGGTCTTCGTTGCAGGGGAAAGCGACTACAGCGATCCCCTCACACACAAGCTCTCGCGGGGGGAGCAGCTTTACTACCACGAGATGCATGGGACGATTATCAAGTTGTCACCCGGTTCCCGTCCCCGGTACCGGGGATATGTGGTGCGACTGGATGACGGTTCTGTCGTTCAGCACAATGTGGGACTGGTACGTCTCCCCGATGAGACGTACACCCATGACGATAACAGTGAGGGCGACCCACAAGAGAGGCTGGACGCGATCAAGGCCGCCCACTTGCGGCCAGAACGGCCACGTAGCTCGCAACCAGGGGTGGCCGAATTTACCGGTACTCGCCGCATGGAGGGAGATCGATAAGAATAGTCCATAATTCAAGCCCGCTAGCGCAAAACTAGCGGGCTGTTTTTCATTGCGTATCACGGCAGAGACACCACCTGCAACAACTGGCTATCCATCGCAACCGGCCCCGTCGAGAGCGTCACCACGGGATACGCCTTGTACAGCCCAGGCTTGCCCAGCGGACTCGTGGCAAGCAGATCAGCGGGCGACGGGGTAAAATCGGCCAGTCCTGCCGCCGCATTGGTAATGTTCCACGTTCCGGTACAGATGTACAGCACATTGTTATTGTTGATGTCCTCCAAATGCATGGCAATGTTGCTGTTTTGTAGTCCGGTAAGGGCGAAGATGCCGCTATCGGTGGTGAAGGTGTGATGTGAGGCGCGTCCGTCGCCAACGCTGATAGGTGACCAACTCATAAACTACCCCCTTGTTGTCCAACTCTCTTGTTCGTCGCGCGTGTTCCAGGTGTCTTTCTCATCACGGCTCGCCCACGCTGCCTGCGCGTCTCGTCCTTTCCACGCTCCCACCTCGTCGCGCGCCTTCCAGGTCGCCTGCATATCGCGCGTCACCCACGTCGCCGTGAGGTAACGCGCCGCCCCTGGAATGCTGAGCGCGCCAGTGAGCGTCCCGACGCCCGCGAAGGTCAGGGAGAGCGCGCACGCGAGGGAGAAGGCGCCGGATACCGTCCCCACACCAGCAAGTGTGCCAGCAAGCGCCGTCGCATAGGTAGCCGCCCCGCTAAGCGCGCCTATGCCCGCAAGCACGCCCGTAAGTGCCGTGTTTGCGGAAAGTTGCCCCGTAAGCGTTCCCACCCCTGCAAGCGTGCTGGAAAGCGCGGTCTTGGCAGAGAGCGTCCCTGAGAGTGTGCCGGCGCCGGCACACGTTGTTGAGAGCGCAGTTGTGAGCGCAAGCGTGCCGGAAAGCTGACCTACACCGGCCAGCGTCCCTGCGAGCGCAGTTGAAAGCTGGATAGTTCCAGCGAGCGTCCCCACACCGGCAAACGTGACGGCAAGCGCTACGCCGCCTGATGTCGAGAGCGTCCCCGACAGTGTGCCCACACCCGCGAATGTGACTGCGAGTGCTGTATTGGCTGAAAGTGTGCCGCTGAGCGTGCCCACGCCTGTAAGTGTGCCTGCGAGCGCTACGTAGGGCTGATAGCCAGGTATATCAATCTCCGCCTTCTGGATCATACCCGTCGCGGCAGAACTCAGGGAGAGAGCCATCGTTGCCGTCGCTGAACCACTGCTATTCGTGGTAATGTTCATCCAGCAATCGGCGTAGAGTTTATCGCCTGTCGTAAAAAAGGCATCTCCAAGTGAGGCCGTCGTAAACGTGATAGCGCCCAGCGTCGTGGTAATGGAAGAGCCGGTGGTATGAAACGCGCCGATGAGCGTATAGACGGAAGCCGCTGACCGCTGATAGATGCGCACCCACACATCAGCCGTGACGGTGCCTATCGAGGTCTTGAATGACCAGGTCGGTCCCCAGGTGCCCGCGACGATCTGCTGCGCTTCAAGCGTCGTCACATCCCACACTATCCCATTTCCCGAAGGGGAACCGATGGCACCGCTGCCTGGCCAGGTGGCAGCAGAGCCTAGCCCAAAGATCTCGCCCCAACCGGTAGACGTGCCAATCTTCGTGGTCGTTGAACTGGCGGTTCCGCCAGTCGCATTCGAAAACTTGGCCGCCGTTGTGAGTGTCGTCGATGCCGTTGTCAGGCCATAGACTTTGAGCGCCGTTACCATCGCTTACTCATTCCAATGGAGGTGTCCATCACTTTGCGGCAATAGTAGTCAATCAGTCCATCGTCAAAACGAGCGCGCCAATGGCGAACGAGGCTACGACGCCCACGCCGATCGCTTGCGAGGCGATGGTGGCCCACCAGAGCAGATTGCCCGTCGTCGCGGCGTCGAAGATGCCAAACGCCAGGATGGTGCCCCAGCTCACAGTAGGAGTTGGGAACGTAATGATGCCCGCATTCGATATTTGTGAGGGCGCGGTCGAGCCGCCGGTAATCGCCGACCATCCGGTAGAGGATGTGACGGCGACGCGGGCATACGCGCCACCCGACACCTCCGTTCCGGTGTAGCTGGCGCTGGCATCGGTCGTGGGGGCCGTCGTAAACAATCCGACATAGGTGGTGGCCGGCGCGGCTCCCCAGGCGCCGGTCGTCGGCCACGTGGTGCCTTTCATGAGATTGAGGATGTTGTTTTGTGCCTGTGTGGTTAGTCCAGCCATTGGTTTGCTCCTTCTGTCATCACGACAGTAGTTTCATGCGAACGAAAGATTAGCGCGGTACCGCTTGTAATGGCGCGCTGAACTGCTGCGGCATTGCTGGCAGCACCGGCATGGTTTCAAGCGACGAGACGGACGGCGCTCCCTGGTACGCCGGCGGTGCTTGTTGCTGTACCGGCATGGGTTGCGAGGGCTGTGGCTTGCCAGGCACTGGCGGACTTGCCGCGGCCTGCACAACCTGGGGCAGCACACTGAGCACCTGCGAACTGAGCGCGCCGATTTGCGCCTGCTGCGCTGTCGATGGAGCCTTGAGCGCCGTATTGACGCCGTACAAGCCGATGGCGAGCGTGAACATCAGCGCGCCGTCCGCGAAGGCGATCTTGCCTAAGACGAGCAGCAGCACGCCGCCGCCGATAAGCCCGATGGAGACCAGGATAATGCCGATCTCGGTGAAGAGATTCGTATTGCCTTGTTGCATGGGATATACTCCTTATAATATAAGCGCCGAAAGGACAATGCAATGGATGAACTTACTAAGAACTTTCTTGAGCACTATCGGGCGACTCATCCTGGTATGCCAATCAAGTATTTTGATGCGAGTGAGGGTATCCCCATTTCTGCATTCAACCCGATCGAGGAACCAGCGTTCCCGCCAAAGACCGTGTATCAAGATTTTCCTCCGCAAGCGAAAGGACAAACGACGATGAGTACCATCCGCGACACACATTTTCAAGGCTTCGCTCAGGCGCTCTATCAAGAATTGAGTGCCCTGGAAGGCAGCCATGAAACGGTTATCAGCGACTACCGCAATAAGTACGATAAGCAAGAGATCGTCACCCTCATCGCCCAACGCGCCTACGATCTGGCTGAACATATTTACAACATCGCCCCCGTCAGTGAGTACGAATGGCGCATGAGTGACATTCCCGACCTCACGTCGTGGCCTGCATCGAAAGGACAATCCGATGAATGACCGTGATACGCACTTTCTCGGCTTTGCCAAACTTCAGCTTGAAGACCTGAAGCCCGATCTTACTCTCCTGTTTGTGGCATTAGGTAGCCCTCTCTCAAGCAGAGAAGAGGAGATTGCATCGGCTGAACGCATTCTTATAGAACACCTTGCCCAACGCGCCTACGACCTGGCTGAGCACGTGTATAACCACACCACCGAGGCGATGACGGCGTTTAGCAGCTTTGCGGTCATTGCGGAAGAGAATGACATTCCCGACCTCACAACGCTGCCGCCTGCTGCGCCTGAGTCAGCAGCAGGTTGACCGCCGCCAGTTTTGCCGCGTACTGCGCGATGCGCTGGTCTACCGGTGGTGCCACTTGTGCCGGCGCGGGTGCAGCTTGCAATTTCTGATAGGCGGCATAGAGCGAGGCGTATTGTGCCCGTTGATACGCCAGTTCTACGCCAATCCACTCCACGAATACACCGCGTTCCGGTGTATAGGCCAGCATCGTCCAACGAAACACCTGCTGCGAGCCGCCGCCCAGTTCCTTGTTAGACGCCTCCAATTGCGCCATGCTACTCTCGGGTGCCAGCGCCCAGTTATCCTTATCCCAGCTATGCGACAACACAAAATCACGCATGCCCAGCACAATCGGGACGCCGTTGGGTGATCTCAGCGTGTGCCCGTCATCCGTCCAGCCTTGCGGTATCATAGAGCCTCCTCCTACTTTCCATTGGCCGAAATCGTCGGCGGTTGAGCGATCATAGTCCACGCTGTGGCCCGCTAGCACCACGCCGTTCTGATATTGTTGGATGTGCGCGCGGGCTTCCCACTCGCCCCCTGACCAGGCGTAGGTCTGCCATCCCCAGGTGATGAGCTTGTCGTCAAACAACGCTTTGAGTACGCGGTAACTGCCGTATGCCCCGGTGCGCGCCAGTCCTATCACGCTTGCTACCCCCTTGAAGTAGTCGGCCACCTGCGCACCGTCCACATCTACGTCCACGCTAAAGTAGATAGGCCGGTTTGCCTCGCCTCCGCATGCCGCGTGTTGACTGGCCGCGATATGCGCATCGGCCACGCCTGCTGACGCCCCCTCAAGCGCGCGCGTCGCGTACCACTCGTAATTGCTCACAATGGCAATGCCCGCCTCGGACAGCATTTTTGCCTCGCCCGCCGTCAAAATCTTCAAGACGGTCTGGGCGTTGACCTCGCTCAAGTACCGGCAAACAAATGTGACCCCTGCCGCGTGCATGTCGGCAATGGGCGGGCCGCTCACATAATCAAGCCCAAATGTCATAGATCACCCCTTTCTCGGAAACTGATAGCTACACCACTTGACAAGCATATTAGCACTCTGGTATAATAAGCATGTAAGTTAATTAAGCATCTTTGAAAGGACAAACGACAATGACCATCAATCAGATGAAACAATCCCTTGCCAGCGTTGGCGCAGAGTTTTTCATGAGTAGTGCGAAATGCACGCTGGATACCGACCCACTGGGCGCAAAACCCAGTTACCACATTAAGCCCGCGACCCCAGGCGGTGAATATGGGAACGAGACGCTGGTACGAGTCTTCAGCCAGGGCCAGTTCCTTGACTGGGTAGCGACCACAAAAGCCGCTGCCCGCGCGACTGACGACGAAGCGCGCGAGATGATTTGGGAGAACTACCACAGGCGTTCCTACGGGCGCGCCGCTAAAGAGCGCGACGGGCGGTAAGCACTTAAGCATTTACAAGACCTCCAGGCCCCTCATGATGAGGGGCTTTTCTCATTCAGGTGAAAATGAGTATCACCCAGGCAACAATCGCCATGATGCCGCCGATAAGCCAGAGCAGCCAGGTAAAGCCGCCTGTAGCGCGTCCCCTGTAGCCTGGATAGCCGTAGCCTACGAGACAAATGAGCGCCAGCACGAACATGGTCACTGCATGGGGCTGGACGAGATTAAGTAACGTGTGCATGACTTCCTCCTTTACATGTACTAACTTTGTCGCAACAACTGTCGTAACACTGTCAAGCAGTGTCCTTTGGTTTGGGAGGTGGCCGCGGTCGCTTTGGCGCGGGCGGGCGCCCAAACGTCGTGCCTTGCGCATCTCGCACCTTCACCATTTCCCCATTGATTTCCAGGATGATGCCTTGCCTCCGCATAATCTCTACCACCAGCTCCAATTGGCGTTTGCACATGGCGTAATCATCTTCTAGCGCGTCGAGCCGCCGCTGCAGCCCCTCGTTTTCATCTTTGAGTGCGACTCGTACGCGCTCTTGTATTTCCTGCGAGCCGCGCGCAAGACTCGTGCGCAAGACGATAAATCCGCCGATAATCCCGCCGACGAGTACCACCAGGTTGAGCATGACGAGGATGCCGGATGCGTTAAGGTTTTCCATCGGTCTCACCTGGCTCCAATCGATGCGTGCGCCGTTCAAGCACCTCGACGCGCGCCTCCAACTGGGCGTGTTTGCCATAATGCAGCCGGATAAAACGCCGCAGCTGCACAATGGCCACCGGCCCGCCCACCGCCAATATCAGGAAGGTGAGCGTAATCAGCACGCGCAACACGAGCACGATATCCATGTGCGGAATCTCCTTATCTCAAGCCAGCAGCGCGATCCACCAGACGTTACGCGCGGTAGCCGTATTGGTGGTGAGGCGGAAGGTCGTGGTTCCCGCATTGTCGGCCATACAGATCTCAGACAGCGCGTTAGCATCAATCAGCGCAAAGATGACGTTGGGCGTTGTGGGCGTCCCACCTGCATTTTTAATGCCGTGCGTGACGGTCACGCCCGCGTTACTCACCCCGCCTGCAATACCCCAGTTCCAATCGGTTAATGTATGCCCGCCGCCGATGGAGGTGAGCACCCCCTTCAGCCCACCATTGGCCGTGTGCATACCGGTGGTGGTGAGCGTGCCTGAAACCGTCGCGTTATGCGAGACGGTGAGCGCCGTTCCAGCGCCGGTAGCCGTGAGACTGACCGCCGACACGTGCCCGGCGCCATCGGCGGTGACCAGGCTATCGGCCACAATCGACGAGTCGATCTGGTCGAGGAAGCCTTCGACGTTGTTCAGGAACGTCGCGCTGATGCCAGGGGGCACGGTGTTGGCGATGAACGGGCCTGTGTTTGCGTAGGGACTAAATGTAATAGTACACCTCCTAACTTGGCGCTAGCGTGGTGGACGGCGCTAGCGTGGTTGACGGCGCCAGCGGCACATTGAGCGACACGCCTAAACTAATCGAGTTGGCAATCGTCGTCGGCTTGTTGAAGAGGTTGCCAAAGAACTCCACCCAGGTCGTATCGTACGGGCCCACCACGGCGTTGACGGTAAACCACATGTTGAAGCCGTCGGCCTGATCGGACACATTCACCTCTTCCACGAGCATCTGCGTCCCGACGAAGTTGAGCGGGCTGTAGGTGACGGTGATCAGTTGCCCGGCGGCATACCTGCTATCCTGGGTCGCAAACTGGAAGCGTTGCCCCTGCATGCCGTATTGCGTCAATTGCTGGCTGACCTTGGCCTGCCCATCGGCCTTTGACGCGATGGATTTATCCTCCAGCACCGCTTCGTTAATACCCGATGTGCCATCGAGCGCCGCCTGGAGCGCAATTTGCGCCGCGTTCTTATCGGTAAACACGCTCGGGAATTGTCCGATATATTGCATGTGTAGGCGGTCGGTCGAGACGAGGATGGCTTGGCCGGCGTCCTGCGCGATCACAGGGTCGCCTTGCGCCCAGTAGTATTGGAAGCCGGTCTGCCCTTTGGTGCCAAGGGTCTTAGTGACACCGTTCAGTTGGAAGAGCGACGGCGCCTGGGCGAGTGCGTACTTGAAGGGAAAGGCGCGCGTCTGCCCATCGCCGGCCAGCGTCTCATCATTGATGCCGGTCTGCGCTACACCACCGACGGCATACTGCGTGTTGCGGTACTTACTATTGCCAGGCGATACTTTCGGGACGATGCCTGACCGCTGCCCGTCGTCTATCGTTGTGCCATCTACCGATGGTCCGCTGATGGCCGTATATGGCACAAAGTCGAGGCTCTTGTCTGGATTGATTTGCCAGTAGTACGGCACACCTGATGCGGAGGCCGCCGCGACCAGGGCGTCCAGCGCGTCAGCTACCGTGCAATAGCCAAAGTTGGCAACCGGCACCGTTGCACCAAGCGCCACTTGCCCGACCGTCACACCCTCGTCCGATAAGATCGTCGAGATGAGATCGTTGACGATAAATCCACAGGTATTATTGCGGTAGAGCGCGGCCACGATACGTTTGTCGGCCAGGTAGTGCTGGTCGATGCAGGTGATCTCATGGATGAGCGCATTCTGATAGCCCGGCTGATGCGCCGGCGCATCGAGAGTATAGCCGCTAAAGACGAGCACGTTATTCGGATCGTATATCTGCACTTGCTGGTACTGCAGAAAGTGCAAGTTCGTATCGGTAAGCGCGCTAAAGTTGGCCGTGGAACGCCTGCCGATGGTGGTATTGATCTGCAGGGTGCCGGCGATGACCATGTGACTGGCGTCCGTCGTGACCGCGAAGGTGGCGGTCACCGTGCCAGTGCCGCCGGATGTGACATAGGTGAGCGTGCCGCTATAGAATCCAGACGATAACCCTGTGCTTGTTGCGGTGACTGTGAGGACCGTTGTACCGCCACTTGCCGGCACGCTTCCGACGGAAGGGGAGACGGAGAGCCAGGGAACTGAACTGGTGATGCTATAATTTGCCGCGCTACTATTGGCATTGGTGAGGGTCAGACTTTGCGCCGGTGCGTCTGTCCCTCCGAGAACGTCGCTAAAGGCGAGCGATGCCGGCGCGGCTGTAATGACCAGGGAAGCTGTGGCCGCGGTGACGACGAAGGTCACCGTCACGACGACCGCGTTGCCTGGTCCTGTATACGTGATCGTGCCGGTATAGGTGCCAGCGGTCAGACTCGCGGCCGATACACTGATAGTTGAGATGATGCTGCCGTTCGCGGGGATGGTATCGCTCGTGGGAGAGACGGTCAACCAGCTTTGCGAGGAAGCGGTGGTATAGGCGGCTCCACTACTGCCGCTATTGATAATCGTGTCCGTTTGGGGGTCCGGGTCCGCCCCTCCTACTGTGCCAGCATAGGCAAGCGTCGCCTGGCTGGCTGAAATCGCGGCCGCGGCCGCGGCCTGGAAAAGCGCGGAGGGATCGCCGTTGGTGGTGTGCGCGGCATTGCCCAGCAGTGGCAGTCCGTACAGTTCTTCAAGAGCGCGCAATAGGCCGTAGTGATTGACGTTCGTGGTATAGGTGGCGCCGCTGTTTTGCGCGTTAATCACGATAAACATGATATGGCCGCCACCCGGGTTTGCGTCCCCGATGCCTGCCGTATCGGTATCGGGGTTACTTTCGTCCCACCACAAGACGATCTGCCCGTTGTTCAACGTGTACCAGGTCGAGGCCTGCACCATCGTCACAAACGTATTGACCCAGTTGTCGCACTGGGTGTCCGTTCCTGAGTGGCCGTTATTGGTATTGTTCGGTTGCACAAAAAAGAATGGTGGAGCCACGCCCGCGGTGAGATCATGTGCCAGCCCTACGGCAGCATCACTATAATTGACGATGTTATTTTTTTGCGCTGCATTGCTACGGATCGTACTATAATAGACCCACGGGTTATGGTGTTGAATGTAGCCGCCCGTGTCCCCGCCTACATAGCCAGTCGAGGGGAGGTTTTCGGCGTAGTGTTTCCAGGCGATATTGGCCGCCACCAGGCTATCGACCAGGGTATCGCCAGCAATCGGACTAGTTGCAGGGTCGTAGCCGTCGGTCGACACACCGTGCTCGCTGCCACTGGCAAAGGCGATATAGTTCGGCAGACTTGGATGATCCAGCGCATCGAAATGCGTGGCATAGCCGTAGGTGGTGGCGTGGTGGCGAGCGCGTTGATATGTGGGAAGTTGGGATTGCCAAGCACATATTTGGCTGCCGTGTTACTGTATGAGTGGTTTTCAAGCGCCACGATGCAGACATGCGGCACCCCGGACGGCACACCGCTGCCCCCCCCGCCACCACCGCCGCCAGATGACCAACTCGAGGGTGGGTTATTCGTGATATAGGTCTGGACGGCGGTGAACGTCGCCGTATAATGCGGAGCGTTGAATTGTGTCAGTGAGAACGATTGTGACGCGGCGTTCACTGCCGGGTCGGTATAGTTCATGGTATAGAAATTGGTGACCCCGACGTGGCCGCTGGTGCGCATGATGTCCAATGCCGCATTGTAGTAGGTCACGCGCGCCGCATCGGTCATATCGTTCGGGACAGGCGCTCCCCATTCCGTAATCCAGATGTTTTTGTTGCCATCCCCATTGGCGGCCATGACGTTATAGATTTCGTTGATCTGCCCTGTCATCGAGAGCTGAGTAGCACTGGTGTTCGTCCCAGGAGCAACAGGGCTGGTATACATATGCGCATTGGCATAATCAAAGAGGTTTTTGCAGCCATTGTCGTACAAGGCTTGCATGAACGACGTGTGATGCGGGCTGTACTGCCACCACAGCGCGCACATACCGACGAGTGCGCCCGGCGCGTTGGCGCGGATAACGGGAGACACCGCCTGCAAGACAGGAATAAACCAGTTTGGCGTGCGGCATGGCTGACCCGCGACGGTGACGGGCTGGCCCTGGCAGAAATAGACATCAAACTCCTCGTTGCCGACCTCGAAGGCATCGATGGTGAGCGGCCCGTACCCCGGCACGTTCGTGACGCCGTTATAGCGGTTCGACAGAAATGACGCGAATTTCGCGGCGCCGTTGGGGTCCATCATGCGGTGCACGTTGGGGCCAGGATCGCAGTCGGCAGAGACGGTGTGCCAGGCAGGGGGCTGCTGGATGGGGAATTGCACGTGCAAGCCAGCATTGGTGCAGCGATTGACGGCATCGTCAAGTACGTCCAGCGCGCCCGCGTCATAGGCCCCTGGCGTGAGTTCGATGCTGGTCCAGAGAATCATGATGCGTACCCACCCCAGGCCCAGGGTCACAAAATCTGTGATCAATTGTGGGTCAATTTTCTTCTTCGCGGTGCGCAGCGCCGTTGTGACGCCGTAGGGATTTGAACGCAATGCCATTAGATGATCAGCCCTCCAATCACCACGGTATACGTTCCTTTGGAGACGGGAAGAGAGAGCGCGCCTGAGAGCAAGCCCGCGCCTGCCATCGTGCCTGAGAGGTGCGCGCCAGGCGTGGAAATCGTGCCTGAGAGTGTGCCAACGCCTGCCATCGTGCCTGAGAGTGAGGTGCCTGCGCCGGCAGCGCGAAACACGGCCAGGATGGTGGTGTTGCCTGCCCCTCCGGTGCCTGACATCGTGCAGCCCGAACTGGTGGCGGCGCTGCCCACGCTGGTATTGTAGAAGAGCGTGGCCTGCGCCCTGGTTGTCTCTGTCGAGGATGCGTTTGCACTCGTATCCTCCACGTAGCTATTCGTGATGCTACTATAGGTGAGCAGAGACGCCGCCTGGACACCTACGCCCCATATCGCCAGTTCGCCGGACCCCGCGAGTGCTGCTGACGCGCCGGTTAGGCACGCGGTGCTTTTCACGTTCTGCTGCGCCACTTCCTGATCGAGCGCCACCGAGGTCGCCACGCCGCTCCACTCTTCAAAAGCCACAGCCGCGTTGCAGGAGGCACTAAAGGAAAAGACATGAGAAGTCACACCTGATGCGCTGTTTTGCCGGTAGAACATGGCAACCGAGCCGGTGCCGCCCGATACGCCTTGCGTCGTGTCGATCTGCGTCCAACCGGCAGGCGGGGTGATAGTGACACTTGCCCCCTGCACCATGACGTAAGCTATGAGTAGGTTTCCGCTGCCGGTAGCGGAAGTCGTGACCGTCACGCTATTGGCATTGGAGGCGCCGACGCTGCCCGTTGCTGATTGTACGCGAGTGAAGGCCATTAGAACTGTACCTCCACTCTTGAGGAGGTTAAAAAGAATGGTATAGTATGGATACTATGAAACAATGCTCCAAGTGCAACCAATTCTTTCCTGCTACCCTTGACTACTTTGGCAAGCATTACACCAACAAAGACAAACTTCGCACGGCCTGTAAGATATGCAGAAGAGTTGAGAGCAAGGCGTATCATGATGTCCATGCTGAACAGCGCAAACAGCGGTATCAGGAGCATAGGGAAGAGGTAAATGAAAAGAGTAAGCAGTATCGCCAGACCCATAAAGATGAGATAAAAAAGCAGCGAAGACAATACCGCCAAGATAATCGAAAGCAGATACGCGAAAAGGGTAGACACTATCGGCAACAGTATAGGGAAGAGGTACTCAACCGAAGGAAGCGACATTACCAGGAACATAGAGAACAGAATATCAAGAGAATGAGAGCCTATCGCTCTGCTCATATTGAGAGACTTCGTGAATCGGGTAGACAATACCATGCATCTCATCGAGAACACGGAAATAAACGGAGGCGGGATTATTATAAAAAGAACTGTGAGCAGTTGCGAGAAAAGCAGAGAGCCTATCATACTACTGAACGGGGTAGAATAACACACCGTGCTGCCTGGCAGAGACGTGAGGCACGGAAAAGAGCGATAGAAGGAACGCTTACCTCTCAGCAGATACAAGCCAAATTGAAAGCACAGAAGTATGCCTGCTACTACTGTTCTACCAAGTTTGAGAGGACTAATGATACCTACATCTTCCATCTTGAGCATACCATTCCCCTGAGCCGTCCTGAGCATACCCCCCGACATGATATGAATTATGTCGTCTTGGCATGTCCTACGTGCAATCTGAAGAAGCACAATAAATTGCCTCACGAGTGGTATGAAGGCGGTAGATTGTTGTGACATATTCCTCCTTAGAATTTAGTGCCGGTAGAAGTTCTGATTTGCTGCGCGATATGCGGCATGAGTTGGCGCGAGAGGCGCACCCCGTCCAGCACGGTATCCGGCTGCTGCACATACACATTGATCGTCGGCGGGCCTCCGGCTCCACGCGCGTAGGCGAGACCGCTATAGGAGCCGGAGGCCGCCACGCTGACGTTCACCGGCTTGAGAAGGCCACTCATAGCCGTCTGTATCTTCGGCATGCCGGCCATGAGCCCCTCGGCAATCTGCTCAGAGATCATGGCCGATTGCCTGGGGAGATCGCGCAGCGGCCCGACTTTGGCCGGGCTATGTGGCAGGTGCGAACTGATGAAGTTGCCGACGGCATTCATGGCGCCGCCGATGGCTGATCCGATATTGTTGAGAATGCCGCCCGCAATAGACCAGACAATATTGGCACCCGCCGATGCAGCTTGTACTGCCAGGTTGCCGAGTGCCCCCAATACGGTGCTGCCGAGCGTCACCATGGCCGATGCCGCGCGTCCCGGCAACTGCCCAAACCAATAGGCCACGTTATTCACCAGGCCGCTAGCGGAACTGGCCGCCTTGGTTGCCAGATTGCCAAAGAAGCCCAGCATCTGCCCAAGCAAGCC
>WNGH01004339.1_pt1 | contig 13554 bp, 14 predicted proteins | sample 5400631 | NCBI WGS metagenome assembly WNGH01 (sample SAMN13153373, study PRJNA577476) | soil metagenome | isolation source: 115 cm soil or saprolite under Garry oak tree replicate 1 | place: USA:California | collected 2016-06-15
GCGGTATTCCTGCACAAGCTGCCCGAAGGGTTCACGGTGGCGTCGGTAGTGTTGGCGAGCGGGCAAGGGAAGCGAAACGCGATTCTGGCGGCGGGGTTATTGGGAGCAGTAACTCTTTTTGGAGTGCTGCTGACGAGCGCTTTGCAAGGGCAATTGAAGTATGCGCTGCCGCTCTCAGGCGGCGTGACGCTGTACGTGGCCGCGACGGATTTGCTGCCAGAAGTGAACCGGGAGCCGAACTGGCGGATGGCGCTGCTGGTGTTCGTGGGTGTGGCTAGTTTGTTGATAATGCAGCACTTAATCCACGTTTGAGCGCCAAAGAGCCAACTTAAACGCCCCATAAATTGCCAAGATAAAGCCTGTCCTACCAACGCTTTGAGAGCGTATACAATCGCAACTTTCTGAGACCTCCCGGGTTTGATACAGTGTGGCGGCTATGGCCAGGTCGGACGTCCAACTGATGCTGGACGTGAAGGCGGGCGACGAACAGTCGTTCACGCTTTTGCTGCATCGCTACAGGAGTCCGCTGATCAATTTTCTGTACCGGATGGTTCGGAACCGGGAGCAGGCAGAAGATCTAGCGCAGGAAGTTTTCTTGAGAGTGTACCGCGCCAGGGAAGATTATGTTCCGAGCGCGAAGTTCACGACCTGGCTGTTCCGGATCGCGACAAACCTGGCGCTGAATTCCATGCGAGACAACCGTTATCAGCGCATGGAACTCTCACTGGATGCGCCGGTGACGGTGGATGCCGAGGATGGCGACGAGAAGACGCTGGATGTCGCCGAGCAGCACCCGAACATCGAGCAGCACCTGGTGGAAGAGACGCGGCGCAAGATGATCCGGCACGCGATAGAAAAGTTACCCGAGAAGCAGCGCGCGGCGGTGCTGCTGCACAAGTATCAGGAGCTGGATTACGGAGAGATTTCGAAGATTTTGGAATGCTCGGAGAGCGCGCTGAAATCGCTGCTGTTCCGGGCGTACGAAACGCTGCGAGTGGAACTAGCCCCCCTCGTGGCGCAGCACGGAAGGCAGTAGCGGTTGGGCCAGAAGGGAAGGAAGTCATGAGTTGTAGCCGGATGGAAAACAAGATTATGGGATTCGTGGACGGGCGCCTGAAGGAAGGCGAACGGCTGGAGATGGAGAAGCATCTCCTGGCGTGCGCGGCGTGCCAGTTGCGCGTGAATGAATTTCGCTCGGTGCATGCACTGCTGGACGAACTGCCGGTGATCGAGCCATCGGCGGCGTTTGATTTGCGCGTGCATGCACGCGTGGCGGCGGAACCGGCGAAGCAGAGCTGGTGGGCATGGTTCGCGCCGTCGCCGCGTGTTGCGTTTGCGGCTTCGATGCTGCTACTGGCCGTGGTGTGGATTGGGTCGCGGACGCAGGACAACACGTTGAGTGCCGGAGACATCGACAAGATCAACCAGAATATGTCGGTGCTGGAAAACTACGATGTGATTTCGGATTTTGCGCCGTTGAGCGACCTGCCGCAGCCGGTGCAGGCGGACGAAGCAAGCGACGCGAATCAGACGCAACAAATGTAACGAGAGATGAAACGGAAACTTCAACTCGCGGGATGGCTGATGGCGCTGGGGATGAGCGCAGCGCTGGCGGTGCCATCGTTCGCGCAAGGACCGCGAGCGAATGGAGCGCAGAATCGGCAGGCGAATAAGCCGCCGGCGCAACAACAGAGACAGACACAAAGGCAGGAGCGCCGGCAGCAACAGGCGGCACCGAGAGCGCAAAACGAGCGGCAGAACTCCGGGGCGAACCGTCCGCCAAGCGTAAACGGGAATCGCGCCGACACATCGGCGCGGCCAAATAATAATCCGAACCGGCCTCCGTCAGCGTATACGCCGCCGCAGAGAAAATTTAACGATCTGAATGCACAAGAAAAGCAAAGGGTCGTCGAGAATAATCGGCGGCTGCAGAATCTTACGCCCGCGCAAAGACAAGAGATGAATGGGCGCATAGAAAACTGGAATCGAATGACTCCGGAGCAGAAGAATCACGTTCGAAATGATGTCATTCCCAAGTGGAAACAGTTGCCACCTGACAGGCAAAGGGCCATTTCGCAGCGGTTGGGTGTGCTAAAGAACATGCCGGAGTCGGCGCGCAACCAGCACCTGAACGATCCGAACTTCACTCGCGGCATGAGTGAAGAAGACAAGGCGACGTTACATGATTTGAGCCATTTGCACGTTGGCGGAGCGCCGGAACCGCCGAACGAATAAGACAATGCACGGTTGTTAGTTCTTAGTTCAAGAGCGCAGAGAAACCGGGCCGAGGGTGACGGGCTAGTTTTTCTTGATTTGTTTCCACGCATTATTTAAGAGAAATCCTTAACGCAAACAAAATTGGATGGGTGAGACTCGACGTGAAGGGACAAGTCTGGCTGCAAAAGGAGAATGGTATCATTGGAGGTCGCCGAGCCAGTGACGCACGATTTGGGAGGAGGAGTTGCAGAAAAGATTCCCTTCGTTGCAACCGCGAACAGCCGTTCTGGCGGGATTGCTATCCTGTGTGACGGTGGCAACTTCCCTGGTTTGGGCGCACATGGGCCGAGCAGGCGACGCGGCCAAAGTGCAGACTGCCGCATCAGGGGATTCCTTCGAGTTTTCCACGAGCGCCTACACGCCATACAACGCCACGCTTCTCGGTAACGGCTATCTTTTTGACGCCAGCTCCTGGGAGGGAACGAATTCCTCGGAAGCGAGCCTGGCCGGCCTCTACGATCACCTGGAACAGAAGGCTTACACCTACCAGGCTCTGATTCCTTCCTGGAGCGGAGTCGATTACTGGAACGGCTCGCACTGGCTCAATGAAATCTCTGCGGAAAGCATGCAGGCTGGCGGCTACCGTCAGAACCTAGACACGCGTAACGGCATACTTTCAACGCGATACGACTGGCTGGACGCAAATCATAGTACGCACGTGGAGGTCGAGGAATTCGTCAGCCGGGAGAACTTGCACCTGGGAGTGACGCATATTCAAGTCACGCCGGATTTTGGTGTGGAAGTAGGACCGCTCACGGTCTCTTTTCCGCTTGGAAGCAGCGAGGCGCCTGTTTTCAATTGGGAAGGGGCGAACCTGCCAGGAGCGATTCCGATTTTCAAGATAGAGGCTGACCCTGACCACCGCGGATTCCTGGCGATTTCAAAAACGCGAGATGAGAATACGCAAGTGGCCGAGGCTGTGCGCATTGCTCTTCCGCCTAACTTGCCACCGCAGGAAGCTCAGGTGGGACTGTCGCCAAGCCTCCAAAGGCCCGCGCTCAACGTAAAGTTTATCGCCCAAAGGGGACAGACGTATAAATTCACCAAATTTGTTGGCGTGGTCTCCTCGCAGGATTCGAATTCGCCGGTCGAGGAAGCCCAGAAGACCGCCGAGGAAGCCCAGAAAGCAGGCTACGAGCGGCTTCTCGAAGCACACGAACAAGCATGGCAGCGAATATGGCGGACGGACATCGTAATCCAGGGCGATCCCGAGGCTCAAAGGGTAGTTCACGCGGCGATGTATTACCTGCTCTCGAGCCTTTGCAAGGACTGCCAGTGGAGCATCCCGGCGATGACCCTTCCCTCGCGTGCCTACCTGGGACGCATCTGGTGGGATGCCGACACATTCGTATTCCCATCCATTTTGGTGCTGCATCCTGAGCTGGCACGCTCGATCGTCGACTACAGATGCCGCCTGCTTCCGGAGGCGGAGCAGAATGCGCGCGAGCGCGACTTTCGCGGTGCGAAATTCCCAATGGAGTCCGCGGGCACGGGGTCGGAAGAGGCGCCGGAGTGGAGCAGTGAAATTCATATCACTGGCGACGTAGCCATGGCACAGTGGCGATTTTATCAGGCGACCGGGGACCGTGACTGGCTCCGGCGATGTGGTTACCCGGTCATACGAAGCGTCGCGGACTTCTGGGCGAGCCGCCTAACCCGAAACAAGCAAGGCGATCGCTATGAAATTCTCGACGTCACGGGACCCAATGAAGCGATTACCCACATTGACAACGACGCCTACACCAACGCGATTGCAAAGAGAACGATGGAGGTGGCGAGCGAAGCGGCCCATTTACTTGGCGAAACGCCGCACCCGGATTGGGAGCGCATCGCTCGGATGATTTTCGTCCCATTTGATCCGCGCCGACAGTACCATCCGGAGCATTCAGGAGACGAAGAAGGAAATTACGCGCACGCCTTGATCCTGCTGACCTACCCGCTGGACATGGATTTTGCCGACGGGATAAAGCGCAACGATCTCAAGGCGTGCCTGAAAAACTTTGGCAAGCCCGGCTACGAAGTCGGAATGCTAGGGAATTTCTATTCAGTAGCAGCATCCGAGCTGGGCGATCGGAATACGGCCTACGACTTATTTCTTTCGACGATGCGTTCTTATGCCAAGCCGCCGTTTTTCGCAATGACCGAGACTCCGGGCAACAACCGGGCGGTCTTTCTCACCGCGGAAGGAGCATTTCTACAGCAGATCATCTTCGGATTCACCGGACTGCGACTTAGCAGCGAAGGTCTGACGCAGAAATACAAGCCTTCGCTGCCGCCATCCTGGCAATCTCTGCAGCTACGCTCCATCAATGTGCACGGCAAGGCGTATAACGTCAGCGTCACAAATGAGAATCGGCTGACCATGACACCGGTGGCCGAGTGACCGTCGAGCGCATTGACAATATGGCGCTTGCCACGGCATCGTGACTACTTCACGATACTTGCATCCAACAAGTGGAGGAAGAATATTTGAAGAGTGACCGCACAGCGGTCAGCCCCGCCCCGCCCACGGGCTTCCCGGCCGTCTCTACGCGCTTCCGCGCGATGCAGCACCGCAACTTCCAGCTTTTCATAGCGGGACAACTCACATCGTTGATTGGTACGTGGATGCAGACCACGGCGCAGCTCTGGCTGGTCTATAAGCTGACCGGGTCGGCCGCGTTGCTGGGCGTTTTCGGGTTCGCGAGCCAGGTCCCGATGCTGTTTCTGTCCTCGATTGGCGGTTACGTGGGTGACCGGTACGACCGGCAGCGCGGCGTGATTGTGACGCAAACGGTTTCGATGATTCTGGCGTTTGCGCTGGCTGGACTGACGCTGACGCATTTGATCAACGAATGGGAATTGATCGTCATCGCATTTCTGGTGGGAATCGTGAACGCGTTTGACGTGCCGATCCGGCAGGCATTTCTCGTGCAGATGGTCGGAAAGGAGGATCTGCCGAACGCGATTGCGCTGAATTCCTCGATTTTTAATGGGGCGCGGGTGGTGGGGCCGGCGATTGCGGGGTTTGCGATCGCGTTGGTGGGTGAAGGTTGGTGTTTCTTCCTGAACGGCTTGAGCTTCGTGGCGGTGATCGTGGCTTTGCTGCTGATGCGGATTGAGCGGCGGGAAATCAAGGCGAGCGCAGAATCGCCGCTGAAGAGTTTCGTACAGGGATTCCGGTTTGCGATGAGCGATCTGCCAATGCGGTCCGCCTTGCTGCTGCTGAGTGTGTTGAGCCTGTTCGGATTGCAGTACTCGGTCTTCATGCCGATTTACGCGCAGGACATTTTGAAAGGAAACGCCCGGACGTTAGGATTGTTGATGAGTTCCGCGGGAATCGGAGCGGTGCTGGGCGCACTACATTTCGCAGCGCGGACGCATTACAAGGGACTGGCGCGGTGGGTCGCAACGACGTCAACAGCTTGCGCGGTGTTTCTGATCCTTTTTTCGCAGGCGAAGATGTTCTGGCAGTGCATGGTCGTTTTATTCGTCGTTGGATTTGCGGCAACTTCGCAAATGGCAGCGACGAACACGCTCATTCAAAATCGCGTGCCCGACGAACTGCGCAGCCGGGTGATGGCGGTCTACGCCACGATGTTTATGGGAGTGCAGCCGATTGGCGCACTAATCGCCGGCGGAGCGGCGAAGCGGATTGGCGCGCCTTATACACTGACGCTGTTTGGATCCCTGGTGTTGGTAGGGAGCCTGATTTTCATCTTTCGAGTGGTGATGAGGCTCGGAGAAACGCAAACAGCGACGGCGGACTAGGTTGGATTCGGACGATAGAGCCAGGCGGGCTTGACGAAAAGCTGAGCCGGGGGCATGGCATTTAATCCTGAAAGGATGGCGTCCACCTTTGGACGCTGCGGCGCAAGGGAGCAAACGGGATCGGTGGCAGCGGCGTCACCCGCAAGCAGCAGTGCCTGGCAGCGGCAGCCGCCGAAGTCCTGCTCGCGCCGGTCACAGGTCTTGCACGGTTCCTGCATCCAATCCTGGCCGCGGAATTTCTGGAACGCGGCGGAGTGATCCCAAATCTTGCGAAGACTCCCGTCGCGGACATTTTCGAACGACAAACCTGGTATCACCTTTGCCGCGTGGCAGGGAAGAGCATCGCCGCTTGGAGTAATGAGCATTAGTTTGCGTCCCCAACCACCCATGCATGGCTTGGGATACTTGGCGTAGTAATCCGGGACGACGTATTCGACGCGAATCCTGCCTTCCAGCCGCTCCTGCTCCTGCTTCATGACCGCAATGGATTGATCCAACTGTTCGCGGGTGGGCAGAAGATTTTCACGATTGGCAAAGGCCCAGCCGTAATACTGGACGTTGGCAAATTCGATGCGCGTGGCGCTGGAGGATTCGGCCAGGGCGGCCATTTCCGTAAGTTGATCGATGTTGCGGCGGTGGATGACGAAGTTGAGGGTGACGGCGACGCGATGTTGCTTGAGCCATTCCAGGACGCGAAGTTTTTGCGCGTGGGACTTGGCGCCGGAGATTTCGTTGGCGGTTTCCTCCCGTGCCGCCTGGAAGCTAAGCTGGATGTGATCGAGACCGGCTTCAACGAGGGCGGCGAGTTTTGTTTCGTCGAGCGGCAGGCCTGAAGTGATGAGATTGACGTACAGGCCAGCAGCGCGCGCGGCGCGGATGAGATCGACGATGTCCGGGCGGGCGAGCGGTTCGCCGCCGGTGAAGTCGGCTTGCAGGACGCCGAGCTCGGCGGCTTCGCGGAAGACGCGGGACCAGATTTCCGTAGAAAGCTCATCCGCGCGCGATTGCAATTCGAGAGGATTGGAACAATAGACACAGTGAAGGGGGCAGCGGTGGGTGAGTTCCGCGATTAGGGCCAGCGCGTTGGGGATTGTGGATGTCATAGTCAGTTGAAATGGTCCGTCCGAACCAGTGAGAGGCGAAAGCGCCGACCTCAGGAGGCGCCAACTCTAAAATACCCACCTCGCGAGCAACTGTTCAAAGCCGGAAAAAACCTCACCCCTAAAGGGGTGAGCTACAGCTCGAAATCGAGAGCACGTTCCTTTTGCAAAAGGACGAGATAGCCGAGTATGTCTTGCGCGACTTTTTGTGGCGCAGCTTTGGAATAGATCTTCTGCAAATCCACAATGATTTGCTCGACGGTGTGCTGGCCGTCGCAGCGCTCGACGATCTCCAGGCTGGGGCCGTTCAAGCGGAGGGCGCGCTCGGGCATCAGTAGCACGCGCTGCTGGTTGTTTTCGCCAAGGCGGCAGCCGGGAGCGAGGCGCGGGCGGCTGCTCAGTTCAGGCGGCACGCATACTCCATTACAAGTCCTTCGTCGGCTGGAAGGCGCCTGGTGGCGGCCAGCCGGGATTAACGTAAGCAAAATAGAGGGCATCAAGCTGAGCCCAGAGGATGTCGCACTTAGCGCGCAACGCGGCGTGCGCCAGGTCTTGCTCCGCGCGCGTGTGCGCGTGTTTCACGACCCAAGCCAAAGCGAATTCGGAGTCTTCGGGAGCCTGCATGAGGCGGCCGGCGAAATAGTCGAGACCTCCGGAGAGCCAGGGATAGTGCTGGCGCATGCGGTCCATCCGCAAGGCAATGAGTTTGTGCGAAAAAAGTTCGGTCAGGGAAGAAGCGACGGCTTCGAGATGCGAGCGCGTGGCTACGAAATCGACGTAAGCCTGTACGGCGAAACGCGTGGCGGGAAGGATACCGTCGCCGCATAGCGCCTTTTCACGGGAGAGCCCCGTAGCCTCCACGAGCCGCAGCCACTTTTCGATGCCGCCGGGCTTCACGCCATCGCCGTCATGATCGAGGATGCGCTTGCGCCAGGCGAGCCGAAATGTGGGATCTTCGCTGCGCGCGAGGATGGCCGCATCTTTGATGGGGATGCGGCTCTGATAGTAGTACCGATTCAGGGCCCATGCCTGGAGCTGGCCGCGCGTGAGCTTGCCGTCATGCATCAGCAAATGAAACGGATGTTTGTGGTGATAGCGCTCTTCGCCGATGGCGTGAAGGCCGGCAATGAACGCGGCTTCCGTGAGCAGAGGCTTTTCGAGGTCGTGTTTCACGGATGAAGTCACAGTGTGAACTCCATCCCATCATAGGCGATTTCCCAACCGGCTTCACGCACGGCGCGATGTTCGGCGCTGTCTTCGTTAAGGATGGGATTCGTGTTGTTGATGTGGATCAGGACCTTGCGACCCTTGGCGTGCTTCGGATATTGCTCCATCAATCCGCCAGGACCGGAAATCGGCAGGTGGCCGATTTGGCGAGCTGTTTTCTGGTTACGACCTGTTTGAAGCAACTCGTTGTCGCTCCAAAAGGTGCCGTCGATGAGCACGAGGTCGCTGGATTCGGCCCACTTCTTCCATTCGGTGTTGCGACCGGGCAGAGTCGGCGCAACGAAGACGCGTTTCCCGGCGTACTCGAAAGCCAAAGCGATAACTGCTTCTTCATGGGGCAGGGTAGTTCGCAGATTTCTGCTGATGTAATCCGGATATTCCCCGCCAAGGGACACCGCGTAGGAGGTGAATTGCGGAACTTCTTTAGGATCATGCCCTTTTTCCGAGTTCAGATGAGAAGCGAACGGCAGTGAAAACCATTGCACCGGAGGCTTGGCGCGGCCCAGGACTTCGAACATTGAATTCTCTTCCGACAAAATGCGCCGGATAGCGGGCATGGAAAAAATCTTGAACGCCTGAAATTCGCGCAAGTGCAGCAAACCCATCAGCGAATCAACATCGGCAGTCGGCAGATAAACATCGAAGATAGCCGTGGAAGACCTGGTGTTTGAAAAGGGAGCTAACTCAGGGGTAGCGACGATTTGTGAGCGAAGGTCGGGGGAGGCGTTAACGAGGGTCCAGTAAGCGCGAAGGGCGTACTTCGGGTCTGCTGCAATCGCGATCTGAGTCTGTGTGCGTGGACGAGAATTTAGCGTGCCGTTGCGGAGGCCGCTACAGTTTGGACAGCCACAATTCCATTGGGGAAAGCCGCCCCCGGCTGCGGAGCCGAGGACTTTTACGCGCATTCCGACACGTTTGGCGCTAACCGCTTCACGCGGCCAAGAAGATTAGAGTTCAGCGTTAGCGTACGAGCTGACTTCGCAATTGAGGTTAATCTCTTCGTGCTGAGGGGTAACCCATTCCATGGTCGAGGCTCCTTGGGAGTCAAATGTCCGACGGCGTGAAGCATAACATGGATCAAGTTGAAGGGGAATAGGGGAGTTAGCAAGCCGAATCCCGAGGGTTGGACGGACGCGGAAACGACGGCAAGGGCGCTTTCCGTGTGGAGCTCGATTTTGCCAGCCATGAACCGCGGAAGGCCAAACAGGAATTATCCATCGCAGCACACCTTCGTATCCTTGAGTTGACAGTGTAGCGGAGGCAAACCAATCTTGAAGTTGGGTGGGGAGTTTTCCTCTTCAGGCCTGACGTGCAAGTCACCATAACAAATCCGGTTCCGACGTTTCTAAACTGCCTTCGAAGCGGAGGGCTGCTCTCCCATAGATGCACTTGCGCTCGGATGCGCGCTCTAGCTGCTCTGTTCGCGCTTCTGTTATCGACCTTCTTTGCTTTACCAGCGGCGGCCCAAACGCAGCAAGACGAGGAAGTGAAGCCCGTTCCATTGCTTACAGGGAGCACGGGATTCATAACCACATTTGATGGCGGGAAACCGCACCTCCATCCCATTGTCACGCCACTTATCCTCGTGCCGATCGCACGCCGATGGCTCTTCGAAACGCGAGCGACATTCGAAACCGACATGGTTCAACTGCCCGGGAGCAGCGCCTTTCACGGGACGGTGCAAAAAGAAGTCGAATACGCCCAGCTCGACTTCATCGCCAACCCATACATAACCGTAACGGTAGGGAGATTCCTGACCCCGTTTGGCATCTTTAATGAAAGGCTCTACCCGGTCTGGATCCGAAACTTGCAATCGGACCCGCTGATCCTGCCGATCGGAATCGGCCCCAGCAATGCCAGCACGGGGGCAATGCTTCGCGGGGGCTTTAAAGCGCACCCGAAATTAAACATCAATTATGCGGTCTATTTTTCAGCGCTCTTGACGGTGCCCCCCGTGAACTCCGATCGATTCGCGGGTGGGCGCGTGGGAATCTTCGTCCCAGGCGCTCGATTGGAAATCGGCGGATCTTTCCAGCATGGGCTTCAGGACACACGATCGAACGCTTTTGGATTCCACGCTATCTGGCAACCACCAGCACTGCCACTCGATATTCGATCCGAATACATGCGCTCCATCGCAGGGAGCGGCTATTGGGCGGAAGCGGCCTATCGTCTGAGCCAGGTTCCGTTCCTTCAGAACGAGCTCCGCCGCACACAAGTCGTGACGCGTGTGCAGCAGTATTTCGTGGGGGAAAACGCCAGTGATGCGCTACTTCCGGTGAACACCAAGCAGTTCGAGTTCGGGCTGAACTACTACTTCATCGATGGACTCAAGGCAAGTTCCAACTACGGGCGGCAATTCAGCGTGGATGGGAATAAGAACGTTTGGACGCTAAGTCTTACCTATAGGTTCGTGGTCCCTCTGGGACGCGTGGGGAGCGAGTGATGTGGCGGCGTTACATCCTGCTTTGTTTCATGGGCATAACGGCGGGCTTGACGATTACGGCCATGGCGCAGGAGCGCGCCAACTCCACAGCTTCGCCAAATTCGGCGGCGCCCGCGCCTGCGCAAGGAACGGCGGCGTCCCCAACGGCGACTCATACTTCCGCGGTGTCCAGCGCGGCTTCAGATGCTGCCGAGAAACGTGCCCTGCGATTGGAAGGTGAAAAGAGATTCCGTATCAATTGCGGGCGCTGCCATCAGCCTCCCCACAAGTTTCCGCCGCGAGTCATGGCCGCAGCCATACGCCACATGAGGGTTCGGGCCATGATCACCGATGAAGATATGCAGCTGATCCTGGGTTACATGACGCAATGAATCGGGATGGAGCGATGAGAGAAGCGGCGATTCAAGTGCGACTGCTGGCGGCAATGACGGCGCTCTCAGTTTCGGGCGCTTGGGCGCAGACTTCGCAGCCGCAAGGGCGAGTGATTGAGATCCTGGCTGACCATGACAGCCGCTACAAGATCCAAAACCAAAAGCAGCCGGTTATTACGGTGAAAGCGGGCGAGCAAATTACCTTGCGAATTACAGCCAAAAAGGCAAAGAACCAGAACCGGGATGGCTCGATCCATGGATTTTCGCTGTTGCGCGCAAAGGATCGGAAGCCGGTTCCGGACTGGGATTTCCTGCTTAAGCCTGGGATCCAGGAATTCACCGTGGCTGCACCAAGCGAGGCCAGCGAGTATGTTGTGGTTTGCACGGTGATCTGCAGCCAGGATCACGAAGGAATGATGATGAGATTCGTCGTTCTGCCTTGATTTTGAAGACAGAGCTAATTCGCAAGTGCACGCGAAAGCGAGGGACAAATGGTAACGAGCAGAGCTCGATTGATCCTGGGCGGCACGGGTTTGGCTTTGTTGATGGCGTCGTATCCTCCGGGTCGCGGCGGGGATGAGAAGACATTCAAAGGTGAAATTGCGGACACGCAGTGCGCGCTGAATGTTCATTCGCTCAGCCAATCGCACAAGGAAATGATCGGAATGAAACCCGAGGTGAAGACGCACGCCGACTGCGCGCGTTACTGCGTCAAAGAGCGGGGCGGGAGATTTGTCCTCCAGACTCCGGACAAAGTTTACAGGCTCGACGCGCAAGTTTTGACGGAACAGTGGGCCGGACTGAAGGTAAAGGTCATAGGAACCCTGGACGCAAAGACCGATCTCATTACCGTGCGCAGTATCGAAGCGCTAGTAGAGAGCCCGGGCAAGGCAGCTCGCCCGAAGTAGCGTGCCGTGACCCGAAAATCCGCGTCGCAGCGGTGGGAAAACTCCCCCACCAAGAATTGTTATAGTTCCAGACTGAAGCCACAACTTGTGGCGGCACGAATCCCGAGCTTTACTCTTCGCCCGAGTTTCGAAACTATTTTTAAAAAAATGCATGATTCCTCTTGACAAGCGGGGAAAGCAGCTTATCATGTGGTGAAAAGTGGTAAGAAGTGGACCACAGTAGAACCAAGTAGCGGGCGCTGGGGCAAAGTAGAAAGCAAAACAGTTTTGTGGGGAAAGTGGGCATTTTTGGCCATTCTAGACCACATTTTTGTGTGCGATCCCGGCCAAAAGGGGGTCGCGGTGCGCGGAGCATATGAAGCTGCGGGGCAACTGTCAAGCGAAGGTAGACGAAAAGGGACGGTTGAAGATACCCGCGGTGTTTCTAGAGGAATTGAAGGAGTATGGGGACCAGTTTTACATCACCAGCACGACCGGTGAGACGGCCAAGATTTACCCGATGAAGGTTTGGTCGGAAATCGAGGACAAGCTGGCGAAGATGCCGAGCACGAACCGCGCGAAGAGGAAGTTCCTGATGAGAACGAGCTACTACGGGCAGACGGTGGAGCTGGATGGGCAGGGAAGACTGCTGTTGCCTACCGTTCTGCGCGAAGCGGCGCAAACCAAGGGAGACGTGGACGTACTTGGGAACCTGGACTACCTGGAAGTCTCGAACCATACCAGGGTTCTGGACCAACTGAAGAACGAGCCGTACACGGACGAAGACGACAAGGCCCTGGAAGACTTGGGAATTTAAGGTTTTGCAAGATTGGCTGCGCCGCACACGCCGGTGCTGTTGGAAGAGGTGCTCGAATGGCTGCGCGTAAGGCCGGACGGAACATACATCGACGGCACGTTGGGAGCAGGCGGGCACTCGGAAGCAATCGCGGAGAGATTGATCTCTGGGCGGTTGATCAGCCTGGACCGGGACGTACAGGCGTTGGAGCTGGCGCGTGGTCGGCTCAAGATCTTTGGGGCGAAGGTGAAACTGGTACACGCGCCGTTCTCGAGGATTGCGGAGGTCGCACAAGAGTTGGGGATTCCGCCGGTGGACGGGGTCTTGGCCGACTTGGGAGTTTCGAGCATGCAGCTTGACCAGAGCGCGAGGGGATTTTCGTTCCGCGAGGCGGCTCCGCTGGACATGCGGATGGACACTGCCAACGACGAACTGACGGCAGACGAGATTGTGAATCGATGGTCGGAAAAAGAAATTGCCGACCTGCTCTATCGCGAAGCCGACGAGCACGATTCCAGAAGAATCGCCAAGACGATCGTAAGAGCGCGGCCGATACGCGACACCGCGCACTTGGCAACGACTGTGGCAGGGGCCCGAAAGCAATGGGGAAGGCAGAGACTGCATCCCGCAACAAAAACGTTTCTGGCGCTGCGGATAGCGGTGAATCGAGAGATGGAGGAACTCGGGCAGTTTCTTTCTC
>WNGH01008852.1_pt1 | contig 13554 bp, 11 predicted proteins | sample 5400631 | NCBI WGS metagenome assembly WNGH01 (sample SAMN13153373, study PRJNA577476) | soil metagenome | isolation source: 115 cm soil or saprolite under Garry oak tree replicate 1 | place: USA:California | collected 2016-06-15
GCAGTGTCGCCCTCACCGCCATCGATCGCGAGACGTGCGTAGCGGTTCACCTGGTGGAGTCCCTCCTCGGCGCTGGTGACGTGACCCATCAGGCCCAGGATTGATATTTCCGACAAACTGACCTCTGCCCCAAACAGCAACGCGAGCGCCGGCTCGTTGCACAATTCGATACCGGCTTTCAGCAACGCGAGGTAAGTCCCCAAAGGAATGCGGTTGTCCGGTTCCGAAAGACACGCAGGCCGCAGGCACGACTGCTCGATCAATGTCTGACGATCGGCGCCTTTGGCGACTGCGAATTCCAGAAATGCCCTGGCAAAGCCGGCGGCTACCGTTGGATCAGCCATCTGTTTGCCCTCCTGCAACCTGCGGTTATGTCTTTGATACGTGAGGTCATGTCCATTGGTTTCGGCCCTCGATATTTTGGTGGCGTTCTCTCGTATCACAAATGGTCGTACTAAGAGCGTCGCCCAAAAAGTCGGAATTGGTCTCGTCCGCGGAAGCGGACGAAACGAGAATACTAGATAGAACCCATTGGCGAGAACAAATCGAGCTTTGATAAGGATCGAGAGGAGCGGACAATGAGCAAAGCTGAAATGACGGAACACTTCAGAGAAGAGTCGCCGCGGCTGAAGGCCAGGATCGCCGGAGCTTGTTGGCTGCTCTGCATCGTCGCGGGAATGGTGGGCTTCATCGCTGGGGGGCCCCTAATAGTGGCAAACGACGCGGCGGCTACCGCGACCAATATTCTGGCAAACGAATCATTGTTTCGTTTCGGATTCGCCGCCAATCTCATTAGTGGCTTGTCCTATGTGGGCGTGACAGTCTTCATGTACTACGTGCTGAAACCCGTCAGCAGAAGTCTGTCACTGCTGGCGGCGTTCTTCGGCCTGGCGGGCGTCGCGATCGGAGGCGTCGCTTGGGTCAGTCATCTCGCGCCTTTGGTTCTATTGCATGGTGATCAGTACCTGGCTGCATTCACAACCAGTCAGTTACAAGCGATGTCGATGATCGCTCTCAGGCTGCAGATGCAGGTCTTCAATATCGGCATGGTGTTTTTCGGAGTTCAGTGCTTTGTCATCGGATATTTGATTTTGCGATCGACCTTTTTGCCACGCGTATTGGGTATATTGCTGGGTTTCGGGGGTTTGAGTTACGTAATCGTTTGCTTCGCGAACTTCTTATTACCAATGCTCGGTGCGCGCCTAACACCTTTCATCTTTCCCGTGGCGTTTATCGGTGAAGGATCGCTGGCCGTGTGGCTGCTCGTGAAAGGCGTGAACGTTCAACGATGGAAGGACCAGGCAAGCACAGGGGAGGGGCTCCGAACATGAAAGCTGCCATCTATAAGAGTTACGGACTTCCGGATGTGGTCCGAATCACCGATGTCGAGAAGCCCGTTCCCAAAGACGATGAAGTCTTGATAAAAGTGCGCGCGGCTTCCGTCAATCCAATTGACTGGCGCCTCATGAAAGGCGAGCCGCGCGCGCTCCGCATCATGCCGCGGTTGCTCAAAATGCCGATCGGACGACCCGGCGTTGATGCGGCCGGCGAGGTTGAAGCAGTTGGCAGCAACGTTACGCAGTTCAAACCGGGCGACGAGGTGTTCGGCTCGTGCCGTGGGGCTTTCGCCGAGTATGCGTGCACAGCCGCGTCAAATTTGGTGATGAAACCGGACGACGTCACGTTCGAGCAAGGCGCTTCCATATTCGTCGCGGGGTTAACCGCGTTGCAGGGCCTTCGCGACAAGGGAAAGATTCAGTCGGGCAGCAAGGTTTTGATTAATGGGGCAGCGGGAGGTGTGGGCACGTTCGCGGTGCAGATCGCCAAGACGTTCGGCGCGCACGTGACTGGCGTATGCAGCACCCGAAATGTCGAGATGGTCAGATCAATCGGCGCGGACGAAGTCATTGATTACACGCAGAGCGATTTCACGACGAGCAATCAACGCTACGATTTGATTCTCGAGTGCGTTGGCAACCATTCGTTTTCAGAGTGCCGGCGCGTCTTAACTGCTGCTGGAAGACTCGTCATGGTTGGAGCGCCGCACGAAATGTCGGTGATCGGTCTTTTGGCTTCGATGATTAAGCCGCTCTTGTTGTCACTCTTCGTTAGTCAGAAGGCTGTCATATTCATTGCGAAATCAAGTCAGGAAGATCTGACCCTGTTGGGCGAACTCATCGTGAGCCGGAAACTGAAACCGGTCATCGATGGGCGCTACAGTTTGAGTGATGCTGCTAATGCTATTCGGATCGTGGAAGAGGGGCACGCTCGAGGGAAAGTAATAATAACTTTGGATCGTGCCCACGAAATTTAGCCAGAGATTCACGCGGATACACGCGGATAAAGAGGCGAGGCCAAACGCAGAACAGATTGGAAAAGATCGCGAGCCCGCGAAGCGGACCTCAGCATAAAGCCTGGGGTGGAGCGCAGCGGAACCCCAGGAGCAAGGTCGTCGAGAGCATTCCCATCCCGCCGAGCGGACGACAGCCTACTCATCACGTTTGACGTTTTGTAATCGCAACCGAGGCGGACCATTTGGAGTGCGCCGGCAAAGCGAAGCGGCGACGGCGCTTTATATCAAAATTCTCAATCAAAAGCGGTGTAGCACTACGCTTGCCACCGCACTCCATATTCTGCCGCCCGCTTCGCGGGCTCCATTGTTATTGGTTGTTTGATCCTGGGGGCTTACTTACGCCCCAGGCTTTATGCTTTCGCCCGCTCCGCAGGCTCGGCCCATCCGCTAAGCTTCGCACCTTCACCCCACCTCTCCCAAAGGGAGAGGAGTGGTTCTGACAAAATCTTTGACAAGACTTAGACCTTCGTTATACTCCGCGCATTAGACCGATGGATTGGAAGTACCAGCGCTTTCAAAAAACAATTACACGTCAGGCCGAGAGTTCGAGAGATTGATTATCAAGAATCGCAGAGCCGGACCTCTGGTTTTCGGTCCTTCTTGCGCCAGCGTTCTGACCGAGCGGGTTTTTCTTCCCGCTATTGCGCCGAACAGAAACGTTTTGCGGATTGCACTCATATCTCATAGAAGTAGTTTTCAACGCACGGCGATTGCGCTTGACCGAATAGCGTAAGCGTAAACCATCAAACGACCCGGAGCGTGAGAGTCCCGAGTCCAATGATTGAATTAACCACCAGTTACGTTCGAAAGGAGAACCCAAATGATATTACGTCATGTCGCTCTAGTGTCAGAGACGCAGAGCATTTCTTTTTCAGAGCTTGGCCGCGTCAGTGCTGCTCTTCAGAAGCAGGCGGTCCGCGATCTGGGACCGGTCTGGAATATACAGTCAACCGTAGACGCCTTCGCGCGTCTTGAAGATGTTCCGATCGGAACGTGGCCAATCGTCGTTGAGGACAATATTAATACGCCGGGCGCCGCAGGCGTGCACGAAGACAAGGACGGCCAACCCTTTGCTTTAGTGATGGCTGAAAGCGGCTGGTCACTGACGGCGAGCCATGAACTGATTGAGATGTTGGTTGATCCCTTCGGGAGGCGTCTGACTGAAGGTCAATCACCGAAGCCGGGGCAGGGGCGCGTGGAGTTTCTGGTAGAACCATGCGACCCCAGCGAGGCCACTCAATTTGCCTACCTCATAAATGGAGTGACGGTCTCAGACTTCTACATGCCAAAATATTTTTCGACTGTCTTCAATTCGGCGGATCGCTATAGCCATACGGGCGTGATCAAAAAACCTCGCCAGGTCTTAAAAGGTGGCTACCTGAGCTGGCACGATCCGGTCACAGATCACTGGTTTCAGGAGACCTTCTTCCAGGGCAACACGCCGAAATTCAGAGACCTCGGGCAGCTGACCGCTTCCGCCAAGAGCTTTCGCAGGCAGATTTACGACGTCACGCACGAGGCGTTTGCCGCCCGGCGTCCAAAAGGTAAGGAACTGGCCGCTGCCAGCAATGCGCTGGATGTTGCCGCCGAGTCAACCGAGTCAAAAGCTGCGCAGTGGAGAAAACAGATAGCGTCGCTTAAAAAGGCCAAAGCCTGAATCGAACGCTGCTTGCAGTTTTGCTCTGAGGATTAGAAACTATGGCAGAGGAAAAGTCATGGCTAAAGATGATCAAGCCGCCAGAGACAGCAAGGCGGAAATGTTGAGAGAGCAAATCTCGAGGCTTAAAAATCAAGACAACGCCGGAGCTGAGAAAGAATCTTCTAGTTCCGAAAACCCGCAGCCCAAAAGTCCGAGGGATTTCGTGAATGAAAGGATGCGGGAAATGGACGAAGAAGAACCATGATCGGCAGAGTCTAAATAGCGGCAAGGGGTGAGTGACGGGTAACGAGCGAAGAAGTCTTTGTCTTTGTTGCCCGTCGCTGGTCATGCCTTAACGTGCTTCGTTAACGGCGGCGTAAGCTTGTGGGCTTGTGTACCGTGCTCGATTCGAGCCCTCTCTGTCGGGCGGATGCCCCGCCTTTCTCATTTCATTTCGCCGATTCAAATCTCAACAATATTTCCCGCTCCAGTCGGTCGACAATGGGTGGATGAGCTTTCGAGCACACGCGCGACAACTGTACTTGCTCTCGAGTTCATCGAGGCGGCGCGAGAGTTCCACATTAGACGCGAGCATCTGTCTCGATCCAGGGGTGACGCGCCGAAGCGGCGCTCTACCCCGGGCTACTTTCTCTCACGCTTTCAGCGTGATATTCAACCTACAATATTTGTCTCACTCGTTCGTCTTACCTAGTAGGTGGACGAGGCACTGAGAAAACACTGGCCCATGGCAGAGCAAGACCAGCGGATCTCCGAAGTGGTCAAACGGGAGCAGTCGCGGCTGCGCAATTTCATCCGCCGGCGGGTGCCCAACCCTGCGGACGTCGAAGACATTCTGCAGGAGGTCTTCTACGAATTGGTGGAAGCCAATCGCTTGCTGATGCCGATTGACCATGTTGCGGGGTGGCTGTTTCGCGTCGCGCGCAATCGCATTACAGATCTTTTTCGCAGGAAGAAGCCGGAGAGTTTCAGCAATGCAAGAGTCGAGGACGAAGACGGCGACGTGCTGCGGGTCGAAGATCTTTTGCCATCGCCTGATGCCGGGCCGGAGGCGCTCTACGTCCGCGGAGTGCTGCTTGAGGAGCTGGAACTTGCGCTCGACGAACTGCCAGACGAGCAGCGTGAAGTATTCATCGCGCACGAAATCGAAGGGCGCAGCTTCAAAGAGTTGTCGGCAGCCTCGGGCGTCAACATCAACACGCTGCTCGCGCGCAAGCGCTACGCGGTACTTCATCTGCGCGGACGACTGCAGACGATTTACGACGAGTTTACGAAGAAGTGAGGAACACAACATGAACGAGAGACTGACGGAAATGACGAGACTTACGAAAATGATTTTGCTGGTTCCACTGGCGATCCTGGGGATCTTGATCTTCACGGCGATCGGCGGCGGAGTCGTGATGCTTTTGTGGAACTGGCTGGCTCCGGCATTGTTCGGATTGCGGCTAATCACCTTCTGGCAGGCTATCGGACTGCTGGCTCTATGCCGGATCCTGTTCGGAGGCTTTGGCCTTGGTGGTGGTGGTCATCGTTCCGGTTCTCGACGGCGAATGGAGGGGCGAATACGCGAGCGAGTGCGCGAGCGAATGAACGAGCGCTGGGAGCAGATGACGCCGGAGGAGCGGGAGAGATTCCGCGAAGGTATGCATGGCCGCGGCGGAGTCACGACGCCGCTCGATTCGAACTCTAGCGTATGATGTCTTGCGCTTTGCCGCAGCACAGTGCCGGAAAAGCCCTGCCTTTCTGGCGAGGGCTTATTAACCAATTCGAGGCTGCACCTTGAACATCGGCGGCGCAGCCGCAAATCAAAAAGATAAACGCGACCGGTAAGCCAGAGTCGAGCATCCCAGCGCGGCTGCCGCGCCGGGGACCCCGCGCTTACCGCCCTGTGCGGCGGCAAAGCCGCGCAGAGTCCGAGACAAGAAAAGCGATTGCAGCGAACAGCCGTATCTCAGCCGACAGTGGACAAGAGAGAGGACATGAACTCAACCAAAAAGACAGCAAGAATCGCCGGACTACTGTATCTGCTATTAGCAGTGACCTCCACCTTCGGTCTGACCATCCCTTCTTAGCACGTGGCGATGCCGCAGCCACATCTAACAAGATTCAACAGGATTGGAAATAGCTTCGAAGCTGCTTGGATATGTTGTTCGCTTGGGCCACACCAGCGCACTGTTCTCAGACACTCAAATTAGCATTTCACGTATCTATCGCCCATAAGCGTCGCGGCACGCCGATTGATGTCCCGCTTGAGTCGATTGAATCGGGTCTTAAATGTGTTCAGCGGCTTAGCAGCAAGACGAAGGCGTAGCTTTTTGCCCTTGCCGATTTTTCTGGTTCGTCATTACAAACAGATATCGTGCTGACGCTACTGGGGCCGTTCGCAGGTATGCATTGTTAGGTGTTGGAGGAAAAATGAATAGATCGCTTATTAAACTTATCAAAAAGGCGGAACGCGAATCTCAAAAAGTCCGTTCCGAGCCGTCTCCTGTCGCTGACCAGAACAAGTGGTCGAGGGCGGTTCGCTTATGGGTTACTGAATTTCAGAAAAACGCGCGCAGCGAGTCCCTTCCAGCTTTCGATCATTTACTCCGATCAACCAACCATCAAATTTAAGCGTGTTGCACTTTTGCAGCGCGATCCGCGATCAGGAGGCTTTTCCTTCGAGGAGGAATCTGAGTTGCTCGCTCAGTGCTGCGGAAGACGAAAGCATCTGGCGACCATGATTCCGTTTGCGATCGGAACCGGCGCACGTAAGAGTGAGCAACTGAGTCTGAAAGTTCGACAGGTTGATTTTTTCCGCAGCCTGATCGTTTTCGATAAGACCAAAAGCGGTAGGTCTCGGGTCGTTGAGATGAATTCTGAAGTCAGGCAGATTCTTCTCGACCTGTGCAAGGGCAAGCGGCCTGATGGGGTTCAATGCCTACGACATCGCCAAACTCATGGGCCACGCCGACATCTCCACAAGTCAGCGTTACGTCCGGAATCTTCCGGTCGGTGCTGGCGAAGCAGTGCTACTAAGAAATCAGCGCCGTCACAATACCGTCACAAATGATGCGGCGGCGGATTTGGCGCTGGTGGTAAGTACTCGATTTACTTGTGGTAAGTACTTGATAGTTATGGTAGGCGCGTGGGGATTTGAACCCCAGACCCCTACCGTGTCAAGGTAGTGCTCTACCCCTGAGCTACGCGCCTGTAGAAGTTTCAATTTGAGATCTCAAGTTTGAAATCTGAAATCTCACTATGACCCGCCGAGCGAAGGCCGAAAGTAACAAACGCCTGATTGGCCTGTCAAGCTGGTGTTCGCGAGGGGTAGTGATGCAGTTTGAATGTGGCACGCGCATCTTGCGCGTGATTCACGGGCGGGACGCCCGTGCCACTCCATCAAACTGCACCACTACCTTCGCGAGGAAATTTGAGTGAGCAGCATTAGCGAATGGATTGAATCGATCGCCCTTGTCTTGTTCCAGCCTCGTATCGTATAGTCAAAAGCGAGGAAGTGGCTCAATCTCGCCCCGAACTTCCGATTCATTCGACGGCTAATATGCTGTCAGCCCTAAAATCCTCTTCAAATTGAAGTGATATCACTGATTCGAAAGGTTTCGCTTGTAGTTCAGTTGATATCGTCATTTCGTTCGAGTTCCTAAATGAAGAGCGCATTGTCCCCCGAGATGGCGATTGATTTGAACTGTCGCGCGTTCTTTTTAACCCCAGGCACAACTCTGCAAGGCCGCTATAGCATTGTGAGGCGCCTCGGAAAAGGCGGCATGGGAGCAGTGTACGAGGCAATCGATCAGCGACTCAATACGACCGTTGCGCTTAAGGAAACCTTTTCTGCGGACCAGTGCCTGCGTCGTCAGTTTGCGCAGGAAGCACACCTGCTGGCGCTGCTACATCATCCAGCGTTGCCGCGCGTCAGCGATTACTTCACTGAAGGCGACCGAGCATTTCTCGTCATGCAATTCATCGGAGGCGCCGACCTGGCTGAGATCATTGCCACACAGCCGGGACCTTTTCCGCGGCAACAGGTCATTGCCTGGGCCGATCAGTTGCTGGATGCCCTCATCTACTTGCATACGTCCGAGCGTCAGGTCGTTCATCGCGACATCAAACCGCACAATCTGAAGCTGACTTCGACTGGCCAAATTGCCTTGCTCGATTTTGGGCTGGCGAAAGCGAGTTCGTCAGAGTTGTCCGGCGCGAATTCTTCCACGAGTATATTCGGTTATACGCGGCGGTATTCGCCTCTGGAGCAAATTCAGGATCAGGGCACGAATCCACAGAGCGATATCTATGCTCTCGGAGCCACGCTTTATCATTTGCTCACCGGCGTCAAGCCGCCCGATGCGTTGACACGCGCCAGCGCGCTGGCCGAGTCAAGAGCCGATCCGCTGATGCGGGCCGATGAGATTCATCGTGCAGTCGGGCCGGCGCTCGCGGCGATCTTACTCCGAGCGATGGCTGTCAATCCGGAAGATCGCTATCAGAGCGCGAGCGATTTTCGTGAAGCGTTACGGCGATTAGGTCGGAGCGTGAAGCCGACCGCGCAGAGCGTCGTTGCTGGGTTCGACTCAACGTTGATTCCCACGATCGTCAAAGACGAACGCGCCGCACTGTTTGATCCTTTTGATCGGTACTCGATACTCAAGCCAGACGAAAGCGCTTGGTTACTTCCGAAATCAAATTCTCGGCTACCGACTATTGCGGCGATCATTCTCGTCATGCTTGCGGTAAGCCTCGGCGTGTGTTTCGGCGACGCAAAATGGATTGACTCAGCGAGGTCATTGTTGAATGACTCAGGGCTGTCTTCTGAAATAAAAGAGGAGCGGGCGGCCGCATCGAATCACCAGGATAAATCCGACAAGCCTCACGTTGCTCCTTCCGCAACCATAAGCGCGACTCTCAACGGTCCGGCGGAAACGATTCGAAAAAGCGAAAAATCAAGGCGACGAACCACGCGCGTCGAAGATACTCGTCGGAAGCCGCCGAGACTCACGCCGCCACCAATATCGATAGTTCCCTAGATCGTGTTTCTAAAGTTCGCTAAAAAGTCAGCGACCGATACTCAGCCTGCGGAGCAGGCATCAGCGTAATAGTCCAGCCGCCGACTGGCATGAGTCAACCGAAATCGGCGCGCCGCGATGCCAAGGACCAAAGCGGTATTGAATAGGTTATTAGTTGGAGTCGCGTTCGTGTTATGCCTCAGTCCGTAAGATTCAGCCTGACATGGATTATGAAGTCAGCGCCCGATGATTTCATTCAGGCCCTCAATGACCATTTCAACTTCTTCCGATGATACTCGGCCAATCCGCCTACCGAGTCGCTTCGTTGACAACGTCCGTATCTGACTGATTTTGACCCAAGCCTTCTTCGCCAAATCCGTCGTCGTCAGTTCAAGCGTTAATGGAAAGCCGGCCTTCTGTTGCTGGCTCGCAAACGCGACCGCGATTACCGTCCCTGAACGTTGGTTGAAAACCTCATGGCTCAAAATAAGAACCGGACGCCGCCCTGATTGTTCATGGCCAATGCCGCGATCGATTCGGCCCAGCTTTTCGCTGACGGCCTCCTGAATCGCCTGGCTCCGGTTCGGAAAAACGTTCGCCGCCACCAAACGGTCGACCTTCTCGACCAGTGTCTTGTCAATAGATATGGTTACCTTCGCGACGCTCATAAGTTGAGTAGTACCAATCGTCATACCAGATGTCAAGCTAATCTCCCAGGAAGTTTGCTTGACACACTTACAACCCTTCTGGCTGAATGCTCCCGACTCTCCACGCAAAGTTTTCGATTGATTTGCTATTTCGACTTACTTTCGAATGAGGACCCGTACAAAATGAGCACACCGATTGATGCCACCGGAACCAGTCCGGCGAGCGCAGCCGATCACGGTTTCTTTGGCCACCCGCGCGGACTCTCGACGCTTTTCTTCACGGAGATGTGGGAGCGGTTCAGCTATTACGGCATGCGCGCAATCCTTACGCTCTACATGACCAAGAGTTTGGCCGAAGGTGGTTTGAACTTCGCCGAAGGTTATGCGGCATTAATTTACGCGACATATGTCTCTTCGGTCTGGTATCTGCCGCTGATCGGCGGATGGTTGGCGGACAAGGTTTTAGGCGCCCGCCGGGCGGTGCTTATCGGCGGTATCGTGATCGCGTGTGGCCATTATTCAATGGCCATTAACACGGTCCCGAATTTCTACGCGGGCTTGATTCTGATTGCGTGCGGGACCGGATTGTTGAAGCCGAACATCAGCGCGATGGTCGGCCAGTTGTATCATCAAAAGGACGAGCGGCGCGACGCGGGCTTTTCAATTTTTTACATGGGTATCAATCTCGGCGCCTTTCTTTCGCCGATAGTTGTTGGCTTTCTGGCTCAGGCGCAATGGTTCAAGAACTTCATCGCTTCGATGGGGCTCAATCCAAACAGTACGTGGCATTGGGGCTTTGGCGCAGCCGGTGTGGGCATGACGCTTGGGTTGGTCCAATACATCGTCGGACGTGAACGTTTGAGCGGTGTGGGCGCAAAGCCGGAAACACGCAAAGAGTCATCTGGATCAGGGAATGCCGGCTTTGATTACATCACGATCGGATTGGCGATCTTTGGTGGCATTATCGGCACCGCTCTGGGCTATTACCTTAGCGACGCAGGATTGATCTCGGTTCTATTCCCGTGCGTCGTTGGCTTCTTCGCGGGCTATCTAATTGGAACTACAAGACTCTTGAACGGCGACGAGCTAAAGCGCGTGCTGGTCATTTTCATTCTCTTTGTCTTCTCGATTCTCTTTTGGATGACTTACGAACAGGCGGGGTCCAGTCTAACGCTATTTGCCGATCGACTCACGCGCACAACGATCTTGGGTTGGGGGTATCCGTCGAGTTGGTTCCAATCCGTACCCGCCATCTTTGTCATCATCATGGCGCCGATGTTTGCGGCATTGTGGCAGAGGATGGGTGACCGCCAGCCATCCAGTCCGGGGAAATTTACTATCGGTCTGCTGTTTGCGGGATTAGCCTTTGTGGTCGTGACGATCGCGGCGATGCTCACGGGTGGCGGACGAGTTAGCCCTCTTTGGCTGGTTGGCGTTTACTTTCTACAAACAGTTGGCGAGCTTTGCCTGAGCCCGGTCGGTCTCAGCACGGTAACGAAACTCTCGCCGGCGCGGATGGTTGGCTTGATGATGGGCGTTTGGTTTCTTTCGATCTCGATTGGGAGCTATATCGCCGGCCTGACGACGAAATTATTTGCCGGTAACAGCGCGTCGGTGCTTGTTCGCGGATTTGGGATCTTCTCAGCGATTACGTTGGCTGCGGCGTTGATACTGGCGTTACTGACCCCTTCGATTAAGAAGATGACACCGCGCGCGGAGTGATCTGCTGACGAATTGCGGCTTTGCCGCCCGATGTGCGGGAGCGTCTCCGACCTCCCGGAAGCGATTCAACTTAAATCAATTTAGGCGTCGAGCTTCCGGTAGGTCGGAGACACTACCGCACATCGGGCGGCGGAGCCGCGAACGCATCAACCATCAAGTTGGAGCCGGAAGCAAATCAATCAGGGAGACAGACTTGAAGAATCGAAAAAGAATTCTGTTTGCAATCATCTTTTTCTTGTCGGCTGGCCCGTCAGTACTCGGACAGGAAAAACTTCTAACCATCGACGACATTTTCGATCCGGCGAAGCGAGTCAATTTTAACGGCACGCCTGCGAATCCGCGTTGGTTGAAAGATGGCGTGCATTACATGGTCGTAAGCCGAGATCGAAATGCCTCGCCGCGTCTGCTGAAAGTCGACGCGGTTACAGGTAAGTCGCAACCCTTATACGACGCCGCCAGGATGGAAGCCGCGTTTGCTTCGCTTCCCGGCATTAATAAAGATGAGGCCCACCGTCTGGCGAATCAGACTTCGTATCAACTCAATCCGAGCGAGACGGGCGTGATGATCAATTTCGCGAACGATCTCTTCTACTACGAATTTGGCAGCGAGCGCGCGCTTCGTTTGACCAGCAATCCGGACGAAGAAATTGGCGAATCGTTCAGCCCAGATGGCCGCATGGTCAGTTTCATCCGCGGGAACAATCTCTATGTCGAAGATTTGAGCACGCAACGGCGGGAGCGCGCGCTGACGCGCGACGGAACTGACAAACTTTTAAATGGCCGGCTGGACTGGGTCTATCAGGAAGAGCTTTATGGCCGCGGGAACTTTGGCGCGTACTGGTGGAGCTCGGATTCAACGCGCATCGCGTTTCTTCGGCTCGACGAACATCCGGTGCCCGAGTTTCCCGTAGTCGATCAGATACCGCTTGATCAGAATCTTGAAATGACGCCCTATCCAAAGGCCGGCGACCCGAATCCGATCGTGAAACTCGGCGTCGTCAGTGCCGCGGGCGGCGACGTTCATTGGGTCGATACTTACAAGTATCCCGCGGAGGATTTATTGATTGTGCGCGTTGGCTGGTTTCCGGACAGCAAAAAGATCTGGTTCATGGCCCAGAACCGCGAGCAGACGTTCATCGACCTTAATTCGGCAAATCCTGATGACGGAAAATCGTCAAACATGTTTCGCGAATCGACGAAGGCCTGGATCGGAGTCAACGACGACGGCATGCGTTGGCTTAGGGATGGCTCCTTCCTTTGGCTCAGTGACCGTAGCGGGTGGACGCACATTTACCACTATGGCGCCGACGGGAAGCTTATCAAACAAGTTACGAACGGCGACTGGGACGTGCAGTCATTCGGCGAAGTTGACGAAGAGAAGGGAACCGTCTACTTCAGCGCCAGCGAACATAGCTACATCGCTAACCATGTATATGCGATTAAGATGGATGGCACTGGTCTCAGCCGCATTACGATGACGGAAGGGAACCATCGGGCCTCGTTCAATCCAAACGCCACGTACTTTATTGATTCCTGGAACGATGTGAACACGCCGACGCAGGTTAGGCTTTATGAGGCAGCGGGCAAGATGGTTCGGGTAATCGACGAGAACAAAGTTGACGCGCTGTCTCAATACAAGCTTGGCAAAGTCGAATTCGTGAAGGTGAAGACGCGCGACGCCTTCACGATGGAAGCGATGATGATCAAGCCGCCCGACTTTGATCCATCAAAGAAATATCCGGTTTGGTCCTACACCTACAGTGGCCCACAGGCGCCGCAGGTGCGCAACGCCTGGGGCGGCGCGCGTTACCTTTGGCATCAGATGCTGGCCGAAAAGGACTACATCATATGGATTTGCGACAACCGCACTGCCAGCAGCAAGGGAGTTAACTCGGCCTGGCCGCTTTACAAAAATTTCGGCGAGCTGGAGCTGCGCGATCTGGAAGACGGCTTCGCATGGCTGAAGAGCCAGCCTTACGTCGATGGTTCGCGCATCGGCCTGTGGGGTTGGAGCTACGGCGGCTACATGACCAGTTACGCGCTGACGCACAGCCAGACATTCAAGATCGGCATCGCGGGCGGCACCGTCTCTGACTGGCGTAACTACGACTCGATTTACACCGAGCGCTATATGCTGACACCACAGCACAATCCCGAAGGCTACAAGAAAAG
>WNGH01004341.1_pt1 | contig 13547 bp, 10 predicted proteins | sample 5400631 | NCBI WGS metagenome assembly WNGH01 (sample SAMN13153373, study PRJNA577476) | soil metagenome | isolation source: 115 cm soil or saprolite under Garry oak tree replicate 1 | place: USA:California | collected 2016-06-15
CTTTGCGACACCAAGGAAAGAACGCAGGGATAGCAATGCACGACTAGAACGGAATGAAAGGAACTTAAAGATGAACCCAACAATAAAACTCACTCAACCTCAGGCATGGAATGCCCTTGCCGCTCATCATCAAAGTGTCCGTGAGCTGCATCTGCGCCAACTTTTTGCGGATGATCCCAAACGCGGAGAGCGCATGACGGCCGAAGCGGTCGGTTTATACCTGGATTATTCGAAGAACCGCGTTACCGACGAGACTCTGAAGCTGCTCTTGCAGCTCGCGGATGAATCCGGACTGCGCGAACGCATCGACGCCATGTTCCGGGGCGAGAAAATCAACATCACGGAAAACCGCGCGGTCTTGCACGTGGCCCTGCGCGCGCCGGGAGGGGCATCCATCGTTGTTGATGGCGAGAACGTAGTGCCGCAAGTCCACGCCGTGCTTGACAAGATGGCAGACTTCTCCAACCGCGTGCGGAGCGGCGCATGGAAAGGCCATACCGGCAAACGCATTCGGAACGTGATCAACATCGGCATCGGCGGCTCCGATCTCGGGCCGGTGATGGCCTATGAGGCACTGAAGCATTACAGCGAGAGGGCAATGACGTTTCGATTTGTTTCCAACGTCGACAGCACCGACTTCGCGGAAGCCGTCCAGGATCTCGATCCTTCGGAGACTCTCTTCATCGACTCTTCGAAGACCTTCACGACCCTGGAGACGATGACCAACGCCCACACGGCTCGCGACTGGTTGCTTGCGGCTCTAGGGGGCGACGAAAAGGCGGTAGCCAAGCACTTTGTTGCAGTGTCGACAAATGCGGCGGAAGTGGCGAAGTTCGGCATCGATACCGCTAACATGTTCGGCTTTTGGGATTGGGTTGGCGGGCGCTACTCCATGGATTCGGCCATTGGCCTCTCGACGATGCTGGCGATCGGCCCGGATAACTTTCGCGCCATGTTGGACGGTTTCCATCAGATGGACGAGCACTTTCGCACCGCTCCCTTCGAGCGCAACCTGCCCGTGCTCATGGGCCTATTATCCCTTTGGTACAACGATTTCTTCGGTGCCCAAACAGTCGCAGTGCTGCCGTACGAGCAGTACCTGAAACGATTTCCAGCCTATTTGCAGCAGTTGACGATGGAAAGCAACGGCAAACACGTCACGCTCGACGGTAACAAAGTCTCGTACGATACCGGCCCGATCTATTGGGGCGAGCCAGGCACAAATGGCCAGCACTCGTTCTACCAATTGATTCATCAGGGAACGAGACTCATTCCATGCGACTTCATCGCGTTCAACAGGACGCTCAACCCGCTTGGCCGGCACCACGACATACTCCTGGCAAACGTGTTCGCTCAGACCGAAGCCCTGGCCTTCGGTAAGACGCCCGACCAGGTCAAGGCTGAGGGCACGCCGGATTGGCTCGTGCCGCATCGCGTCTTCGAGGGCAACCGCCCGTCGAATACGCTCCTCGCCGAACGGCTCACGCCGGAAACGCTCGGCAAGCTCATTGCTCTTTACGAGCACTCAGTCTTCACCCAGGGCGTCATCTGGAACATCGACTCTTTCGACCAGTGGGGCGTGGAGCTGGGCAAGGTGTTGGCTCAACACATCATCGCGGAACTAGAGAGCGAGCGAGAGCCTACTCTCGGCCATGATAGTTCAACCAACAATCTGATTCGTCGGTATCGAAAACTTAAGGAGGCGTTATGAAAACGCTCGGCTTGAACGAACAACAATTGCAGAAAATGAAGACACATCCCGGTTTCATTGCGGCGCTGGATCAAAGCGGTGGCAGCACGCCCAGCGCGCTGCGTCTTTATGGAATCAAAGAAGGTGCGTGGTCCAACGAGGATGAGATGTTTGCGATCGTGCATCAGATGCGCACGCGCATCATTACCAGTCCCAGCTTCACCGGCGAGCGGATTATTGCCGCCATCCTGTTCGAGAACACCATGGACAGAGAGATCGAGAGGCGGCCTACCGCGGACTATCTTTGGAATGTGAAACGTGTTGTGCCTTTTCTGAAAGTGGACAAGGGCCTTGCAGCTGAGAAGGACGGGGTCCAGTTGATGAAGCCCATGCCCGCGCTTGCTGCGCTGCTCGGCAAAGCCAAAGCGAAGGGCGTCTTCGGAACCAAGATGCGCTCGGTCATCAAGCAAGCCAACGCAGCCGGCATCAAGAACATCGTGAACCAGCAGTTCGAAGCAGCTCAGCAGATCATCACCGCTGGTCTCGTGCCGATCATCGAGCCCGAAGTGGATATTCGCTGCCCGGAAAAAGACAAAGCCGAAGAGTTGCTCAAAGTGGCGATCCTCGACAAGCTCAACAAACTGCGAGCGGCTCAGCTAGTCATGCTCAAGATCACCTTACCGGACCGAGACGACTTGTATGCTAATTGCGTCAGCCATCCCAATGTCGTGAAGGTGGTTGCGCTATCGGGCGGTTATACGCGGGAAGAAGCCAACAAGCGGCTCCGTAGGAATCACGGCATCGTGGCGAGCTTTTCGCGGGCGCTGGTAGACGGGCTGTCGGCCCAGCAATCCGATGCCGAGTTCAATGCCATGCTGGATGCATCTATTCAGAGTATCTTTGAGGCGTCCAACACTAAGCAGGCGATGACCGCAGCCTACGAGGGGAGTCGATGACGGAATCGCCGACCACACTAATGGTCCGAGGATAGTAACCACGAGGGACTTAGGAAATGGACAAAGGTGCAGTAAAGCTGGCCCCGTCAATCCTGGCCGCTGACTTTGCCCGCTTGGGTGAGCAGGTAGCGGAGGCAGAAAAGGCTGGGGCCGATCGGATCCATGTGGATGTCATGGATGGGCACTTCGTGCCCAACATTTCGATGGGCGCGGTGATCGTGCAGTCGTTGCGGCCGGTAACCCGCCTGCCTCTGGAGACGCACCTGATGATTTCCGACCCGGACCTTTTTCTTGAAGAGTTTGTCGAGGCCGGCTCCGATTCGCTGCTCGTCCATTGGGAAGGCAACAACAATTTGCATCGCACCGTGCAGCGTGTGAAGGCTCTCGGCAAACGCGTCGGTATCGTCATCAATCCGGCAACACCTGCGTCGGTGCTCGAGGAAATTCTTCGAGACGTGGATCAAGTTCTGGTCATGACGGTTAACCCGGGGTTCGGACACCAGCATTTCATTCACACGACGCTGCCCAAGATCCGGCGCGTCCGCCAGCTAATCGATGAGATCAAGCGCGGCTGCGATCTGGAGGTTGATGGCGGTATCGACGCGACGACTGCGCCGCTCGTAGTCGATGCAGGAGCTAATGTTCTGGTCGCTGGTTCGGCGATTTTTAGTGATGGCGAAGGAGTCGTCTCAGCCATGGAGGGTCTTCGAGCAGCCGCGAATCGGCGAGTAACCTGGTGAGAGCGTGGCGAGGGTCGAGTGATTAGGGGATTTCCCCCTCGACCCCGACCCTCGACCCCCGGCTCCTTTTGGATTTCGACATTCGGATGTCCGATTTTGTGGCGTGCTTTGGCTCATTCGAATTTCTAAGTCTTTGGTGCTTCGAGTTTCACTTTCAAGGAGAAATACTATGACGAATGTGAAGTTAGTTTTCAGCGCGTTGCTAGCGACGGTATTCTTAGCGGGCCCGGTCCTGGGCCAGGACCTGGACGGAACGCTCAAGAAGATCAAGACCTCTGGTACCTTCGTTCTTGGTTATCTTCAGTCTGCGCCGCCGTTTTCTTTTCCGGGGCCGGACAAACGCCCGGTGGGCTATTCCATCGATCTCTGCACGCATGTCGCGAGCGCCGTTCAAAAACAGCTCGGAGTCAATCTCAAGCTCAACTGGGTGCCGGTTACGCCCGAGAGCCGGATTGACATGGTGGCACAAGGCAAAGTGGATATCGAGTGCAGCACGACCACTGCGAGTCTGTCCCGTCAAGAGAGCGTAGATTTCAGTCTGATGACCTTCGTGGACGGCGGAAGTTTGCTGACGAAGTCAGACGCCGGTTTGCGCACCGTCGCCGATCTGGCCAGCAAACGCATTGCGGTTATCCCTGGGACGACCACCGAAAAAGCTCTCACGGAATTTCTGAAGCAAGAATTTACTCTCGTTGAAATGGTCCGCGTTAAGGACCATGTGGAGGGCCTGGCGGCGCTCGACAAAGGGCTAGCCGAAGCTTTCGCCTCGGACCGCGGAATCCTGATCGGCCTCGCGGTAACGTCAAAGGATCCGGCACGTTTCGCCTTGATGAACATCCTCTTTTCCTATGAGCCCTATGGGTTCATGGTTCGCCGCAATGACGGCGCATTCCGGCTCGCGGTAAATCGAGCGCTAGCCGGGCTCTACCGCTCAGGCACCATTGGGCCCATTTACGAGCGGTGGTTCGGCGCTTTCGGCGAGCCGAGCGAGGCGATTCAGGCCATGTACCTCCTCAATGGACTCCCCGAGTAGAGGTTCGGATTTCGCGCAAAGGCGTAAAGCATGTCCTGAGCGAAGGGGAGAGCGGGGTGAGGGTGAACGGCTAGTGTAAGGGTTTTAAAATCTGTTTCGAAGGAGGAACAAACTATGCAAATCGGCATGATTGGTCTTGGACGAATGGGCGCGAACATGGCGCGGCGGCTTCTCAAGAGCGGCCATCAGTGCGTGGTTTTCGACAGGTCGCCGAAAGCGGTTACGGAGTTGACCGAGGAGAAAGCCATTGGCTCCTCCTCGCTCGCGGAGTTTGTGAGAAAGCTCACGAAGCCGCGTGCGGTCTGGCTGATGGTTCCCGCGGCGGTCGTGGACAAAACTATCGCGGATCTTCTGCCCCATCTTGAGGCAGAGGACATTCTGATCGACGGCGGCAATTCCTATTACATTGACGATATCCGGCGTGCCAAGGAACTCGCGCCGAAGGGAATCCACTACGTGGACGTCGGAACGAGCGGTGGTGTCTGGGGACTGGAGCGAGGTTACTGCATGATGATCGGCGGCGAGCAGAAGATTGTCAAGCAGCTCGATCCAATCTTTGCCACCTTGGCTCCAGGCGCAGGCGACATACCGCGCACGCCCGGGAGTGAAAAGGCCGGAGGCACCGCCGAGCAGGGTTACCTGCATTGCGGGCCAAACGGCGCCGGTCACTTCGTCAAGATGGTTCATAACGGCATCGAATACGGCATCATGGCTGCTTACGCCGAGGGACTGGGCGTGCTGCGCGCCGCCAACGTGGGCAAGCAAAAACACGAAGCCGACGCTGAGACGACGCCATTGCGCGATCCGGAACACTATCAGTACGAGCTCAATCTACCTGACATCGCGGAGGTGTGGCGGCGCGGCAGTGTGATCGCATCATGGCTGCTAGATCTAACGGCGAACGCTCTGGTTGCGGATCCGGCTCTGTCGAAATTTGCGGGGCGGGTTTCGGACTCGGGCGAAGGGCGCTGGACGATCAAGGCCGCCATCGACGAGGCCGTGCCCGTTCACGTCTTGACGGCCGCACTGTACGAGCGCTTTAGCTCGCGCGGCGAAGCGGACTTCGCCGACAAACTGCTCTCGGCGATGCGTTATGAGTTCGGTGGGCACTTGGAAAAGTCCACCAAATGAGGAGAAAGCTATGAACGATTCGCATTCGAATGCACTGGTCTTTTTCGGCGCCACCGGGGATCTTGCTTACAAGAAGATTTTTCCGGCACTGCAGGCGATGGCAAAACGCGGACACCTCAACGTGCCGGTGATCGGCGTGGCCAAAGCCGGTTGGAATCTCGATCAGCTCCGGGCGCGGGCGCATGACAGCCTTGAGAAACACGGCGGGATCAATCCCGCAGCTTTCGAAAAACTGTGTGGTTTGCTGCGCTATGTTGACGGCGACTATAAAGAGCCGGCGACGTTTCAGTCCCTTCGGAAGGAGCTTGGCTCAGCCCAGCAGCCGGCGCATTATCTCGCCATCCCGCCGGTGTTGTTCGGGATGGTTGTGGAACAACTGGCCAAAGCTGGATGCACCAACGGCGCTCGCGTCATCATTGAAAAACCGTTCGGTCACGATCTTCCCTCGGCGCAAAACCTCAACCAAACTTTGCTCGGCACCTTCGACGAGAAGACGATCTTCCGCATCGACCATTACCTGGGAAAACGGCCGGTGCACAACATGCTCTTTTTCCGCTTCGCCAATGCGTTTCTGGAACCGTTCTGGAATCGCAACCATATCGAGAGTGTGCAGATCACAATGGCCGAAGATTTCGGTATCCAGGGGCGCGGCGCTTTTTATGATCAAACGGGCGCTATCCGCGACGTAGTTCAAAATCACCTTTTCCAAGTCTTGGCGAACCTAACGATGGAGCCGCCGGTGAGAACCGACAGTGAATCCATACGGGACGAAAAAGTCAAGGTTCTGCGCGCAATCCCCCCGCTGGAGCCGAGAAACGTTGTCCGCGGGCAGTTCCGCGGCTATCGCAACGAAAACGGGGTTGCCCCAAACTCTCAGGTTGAGACGTTTGCCGCGCTACAACTGGAGATCGATTCCTGGCGCTGGAGAGGAGTTCCCTTCTACATCAGGGCGGGAAAATCGTTGCCCGTGACCTGTACGGAGGTCCTTGTACAACTGCATCAGCCTCCAACGATGTATCAAGGCTTCGATCTCAAGCCGAACTATTGCCGTTTTCGAATCAGTCCCGACGTTACGCTTGCATTTGGGTTGAATGTCCTGGCGCCAGCTGAGGACAGTGACGAGTCCGTGGAACTTTTGGCGAGCCACCACCCCGGCGCAGACGAAATGGATGCTTACGAACGGGTGCTCGGCGATGCGATGGCCGGAGACGCGAGCCTGTTCGCTCGGGAGGACTATGTCGAAGAGGCGTGGCGGATCGTTGATCCTGTGCTCAAGGTAGGCACTCCGGTCTACGGCTACGAGCCAAGTAGCTGGGGGCCGCGTGAGGTCGAAGAGAGAGTTTTACCGGTTGGCGGGTGGCATAACCCGACGGTGGCGGGCTGAAGGAATGGAGTGTTGGAGTATTGCAGCACTGGATTGTTGGGTAAACGCATCACTCCATAACTCCACCACTCCAGTACTCCAGTCTTTAGTCAGGAGATGCTATGAAGATTGAAATATTTCGCGATGCGGATGCGGTGGCACAGAAGGCTGCCGAGATCATCGCTACGGAGTCTCGCGCGGCAGTGAAGGCGCGCGGCCGTTTCATTGTCGCGGTTAGCGGCGGCCACACCCCGTGGCAAATGCTGCTGGCCCTCGCAGAGGAAGAGGTCCCGTGGAAGGACGTGCATGTGGTGCAAGTGGACGAGCGTGTGGCCCCGGCGGGAGACCCGGACCGAAACCTTACCCACCTGCGTGAAAGCTTGCTTCAGCATGCGCCGCTTCGCTCCGAGCAGATCCATGCCATGCCGGTGGAATCGCCTGACTTAGAAGCTGCGGCCAAGCGCTACGCCGCGGCTCTTCAGGAGATCGCCGGATCGCCGCCGGTGCTCGACCTTGTCCACCTTGGGCTCGGACCTGACGGCCACACTGCCTCGCTCGTTCCGGGAGATCCGGTTCTGAACGTCACCGACTCGGATGTCGCGTTGACTGGAGTCTACCAGGGGAGGCGTCGGATGACGTTGACGTATCCGATCCTCAACCGTGCCCGCCGCATCCTGTGGCTCGTGACTGGAAAGGATAAAATTTCAGCGCTCGGGCGCTTGCGCGAGGGCGATCCGACAATTCCAGCCGGCCGGATTCAGGCGGCAAATGCTCTGGTGCTCGCCGACCAGGCGGCGGCGCCGATCCAGAAGAAACTTCACCGCGGAGGCGCTGAGGGCACGGAGTAAAGAGTTCTTGCTCAAGAAATACTCCGGATCTCTGTGAACTCTGCGTCTCTGCGGTGAAATAAAAGCTTGCGGCTTCGGTTGCGGCTCTGCCGCGCTAGAGACTGCGGGGGTGAGTAGAAACTAACAGGCTCTCAAGGAGAACATATGCGTGTCGGAATTGCCACCGATCACGGTGGATTTGGTTTGAAGGAGGAGCTGCTCGGCCAGCTTCGCGTCGCGGGACATGAGGTCGTCGATTTTGGGGCTCATCACCTGAGCGGCGGCGATGATTATCCTGATTATGTGCTCCCGCTCGCGCAGGCCGTGGCCGCGGCGAAGGTGGATCGTGGCATAGCGATCTGCGGCAGCGGCGTCGGCGCGGCGGTGTGCGCAAACAAAGTTCGAGGCATTCGCGCGGCGTTAATCCACGACCACTTCTCTGCCAAGCAGGGTGTCGAGGACGATCACATGAACATTCTTTGTATGGGCGGCAGGACCGTTGGCCCAGCCGTCGCTTGGGATCTGGTCGAGACGTTCCTCGCCGCCAACTTCAGCCAAGCCGAACGACACCTGCGACGCTTGGGCAAAGTGGCTGCGGTGGAAGCAGGAAAAGAGTAGGTAAAGCCGATAGGAGGAAACTATGACAGACGAGAAGATGATTCAATTGGCGATCAACACAATTCGCACCCTCTCGATAGATGCGGTACAGCAGGCCAAGTCCGGTCACCCCGGTACGCCGATGGCGCTCGCGCCGCTGATTTACACGATCTGGAATCGCGTCATGCGCTTCGATCCGCAGGACCCGATCTGGCCTAATCGCGATCGGTTCGTGCTATCGAACGGTCATGCCTCGATGCTGCTCTGGTCCGTGCTCCATCTCACCCGGATACAGGCGGTCAACGCAGATTACGAAAGACTGGATCATCCTTCGGTTTCCCTGGAGGATATCCGTCACTTTCGCCAGCTCGACAGCAAAGCTCCAGGGCACCCCGAGTATCACTGGGTTTCAGGCGTTGAAACGACGACCGGTCCACTCGGACAAGGCGTTGCGACGAGCGTAGGAATGGGCATTGCCGAGAAGTGGCTGGCCAATCGTTACAACCGGCCCGGCTTTGAGATTTTTGATTACAACGTTTATGCCGTTTGCGGAGACGGCTGCCTGATGGAGGGCGTTGCGTCCGAAGCAGCGTCACTGGCCGGTCACCTGGGTCTCGGCAACCTTTGCTGGATCTACGACAACAATCACATCACCATCGAGGGAAAAACGCGCATCACGTTTACAGAGGACGTCGAGGCACGATTTCTGGCTTACGGCTGGAACGTGTTGCGTGTCGGCAACGCCAACGACATAGAGCGCATCGAGCACGCCCTTGAGATCTTCCGAAAGACCAAGGAACGGCCCACCTTCATTGTGCTGGATAGTCACATCGGCTACGGCTCGCCGCACAAGCAAGACACGGCCGCGGCACACGGCGAGCCACTCGGAGATGAGGAGGTCCGGCTCACCAAGCGCAGCTACGGCTGGCCCGAGGACGCGAAGTTCCTTGTGCCCGACGGCGTCTACGAGCATTTTGCTGCCGGAATAGGAGCGCGCGGGGCTGATGCGCGGCGGCAATGGACCGAACTCTTCGCCACTTATCGATCTAAATATCCCGAGCTCGCTAACGAGGTCGAGCTGATGCAGCGGCGCGAACTGCCTGCCGGTTGGGATCGCGACCTTCCCGTCTTTCCAGCCGATCCCAAGGGGGTCGCGGGACGGGACGCTTCGAGTAAGGCGCTGAACGTTCTTGCTCAGAACATACCCTGGTTCCTCGGGGGTTCGGCGGATCTCGGACCGTCGAACAAGACTACCCTCACGTATGAGGGCGCGGGAGACTTCGAGGCCGATAACCCGGCGGGAAAAAATCTGCATTTCGGCATTCGGGAGCATGCGATGGCTGCAACTGTAAACGGGCTCTCGCTCTCTAAGCTCCGCGCTTTCGGGGCGACCTTCTTCATCTTTAGCGACTACGCACGGCCGGCGATCCGGCTTTCGGCTTTGATGGAGATCCCTAGCATCTTTATCTTCACACACGATGCGATGGGCGACGGCGAAGACGGCCCGACCCATCAGCCGGTAGAGCATCTGGCGTCGTTGCGGGCGATTCCTGGCCTGGTCACTCTGCGGCCCGGTGACGCCAACGAGGTTATTGAAGCCTATCGCTATATCATGCAGCTACGTCACGAACCGGCTGTGCTTGTGCTGTCGCGCCAGCCGCTGCCGACTTTGGACCGAAGCAAGTATGCGCCGGCATCCGGAGTCGCGCGCGGTGCATATGTGCTCGCTGATGCTTCACGCGGGAACCCTGAAGTGATTCTTATCGCATCGGGTAGCGAAGTCAGTCTTGCTGTAGAGGCCCACGAGAAGCTCGTCGCTGAGGGCATCCGGTCGCGCGTTGTATCGATGCCGTCTTGGGACATATTCGAGCATCAGATACAGGATTATCAGGATAACGTCCTGCCGCCGCATGTGACGGCGCGCGTTGCAGTGGAGCAGGCATCGACTTTCGGGTGGGAGCGATACATCGGCAGGACGGGGCGCATGATCGGCATGAAAACGTTCGGGGCCTCGGCGCCGCTAAAAGAACTCCAGAAAAAGTTCGGCTTCGAGCCGGACCAGGTGGCGACGGCTGCAAAGGAATTGCTCGGCAGGAAGTAGCATGGTAACGCGTCCCCGATCGCCGGACTTCCTGAAAAGTCCAACTGCTCGCACGCTTGTCGCAGGCGATCTCGAGGCCGTTTTCCTGCCTGATCACGGAATGCTCGGCGCTTCACTTCGTCATCGAGGCGTGGAGCTTCTCAGGCGCGTGGAAGAGCTCGAAGCTGCCGCAGCAAAAGGGAGCAGCGCCGGAATCCCGCTTCTCTATCCTTGGGCCAACCGGCTTGCTGAGCCACGGTATCGTGTTCTTGGGCAAGAAGTTGTGCTCGATAAGTCATCGCCACTTCTCCATTTCGACGAGCATGGGCTTCCGATGCATGGTGTGCCGTGGCCTTTGCTCTCCTGGATAGTGACGGAAGCGAGACAAGATTTCACGGCGGCGCAGCTCGAGTGGTCCACCAGTAATCTTCTTGCCGTCTTCCCTTTTCGCCACCGCGTCGAGCTGGCGGCAACTCTTCGCCCCGATGGCCTCACCCTGGAAACGACGCTGGTCGCCGGTTCCGAGAGTCCAGTCCCCGTGAGCTTTGGTTTTCATCCGTACTTTGGCCTTCCCGAGCTTCCGCGCGCGAAGTGGCATTTGGAACTGCCCGCGATGCGGAAGCTGCTACTCGACAGGCGCGGAATCCCGACCGGTGACGAGGAGCCCTTTGCCGGATTCAACGCCGAGCTCGGTGAAAATAGTTTCGACGACGGCTTCGCGCTTATGGAAGAGCAGACAACATTCTCCGTCGCGGGAGCCACATGTAAAGTCAGCGTGGAATTGCTTGCCGGCTACGGCTACGCGCAGATCTTCGCGCCAAAGGATAAGGACTTTATCGCATTCGAGCCGATGACAGCGCCGACGAGCGCCCTCACCAGCGGCCGCGGGCTCCGGTTTGTCTCGCCGGGCGAGCGATTCCGGGCGGTGTTCCGAATCCGTATCGATGGAAGTAACGCGGCGGACGCACAACTAAAATAGAAAAACAGGATTGACCACAGAGGCGCAGAGTACGCAGAGACTTTTTATCTCAAACTCTCGCTCTGCGTCCTCAGTGCCTCGGCGGTGAGATAGCCGGAAACTTCCGTGAGCCGCGAGACGTTTCAACTATAGTGACACAAGAAACCACAGAAGGACGGAGTTCTCCTCTGGGAGCGACCCTTTCTCTTGAAGGGGTAAACTTTAGCGTGTACTCAAAACACGCAACGGGAATCGAACTGCTTCTCTTCGATCGCGTTGATGATGCTCGGCCCGCGCGTGTGATCCGCATCGATCCCTCAACCAACCGCACGTATCACTACTGGCACGTGTTCATGCCGGGCGTGAAAGCGGGGCAGATCTACGGCTATCGAGTTGAGGGGCCATTCGATCCTCCAAGTGGAATGCGCTTCGATCCTGCCAAAGTTCTGCTCGATCCATATGGACGCGCCACGGCTGTTCCGAAGAACTACAGTCGCGAAGCGGCCCGAAAGGAAGGCGAAAATTGCGCGACGGCGATGAAGAGTGTGGTGGTTGATACACGTGTGTACGATTGGGAAGGCGACACGCCGCTCAACCGGCCCTCCTCGCGGACCATCATATATGAAATGCATGCGCGCGGCTTCACGCGCCATCCGAGTTCCGGCATCCCGGAGAAAAAACGCGGCACCTTTGCCGGTCTGATCGAGAAAATTCCGTATCTGCACGAACTCGGCGTGACTGCAGTCGAGCTGATGCCGGTATTTCAGTTCGATGCTCAGGATTCCCCGCCGGGGCTAGTCAACTATTGGGGCTATGCGCCGGTGTCATTCTTTGCGCCGCACCAGGCGTACAGCTCGCGCCAGGACCCGCTTGGCCCGTTGGACGAATTCCGCGACATGGTCAAGGCGCTGCACCGGGCAGGTATCGAGGTGATTCTCGACGTTGTGTTCAACCATACCGCGGAAGGTAATCATGACGGTCCAACACTGAGTTTCCGTGGCTTCGACAACAGCACTTACTACATTCTTGACCAGGACCGCGCGCGCTATGCCAATTACAGCGGCACCGGAAATACGCTGAACGCCAATCATCCCATCGTCCGCCGGATGATCGTGGACAGCCTCTGCTATTGGGTCGAGGAGATGCATGTGGACGGCTTCCGATTCGATCTGGCGGCGATCCTCGGGCGCGATGAGTCAGGCGAGGTGATGCCGCATCCGCCTGTATTGTGGGACATTGAATCGGACCCGGCGCTCGCCGGAACCAAGCTCATCGCCGAGGCATGGGACGCAACCGGTCTTTACCAAGTAGGCAGCTTCATCGGCGATAGTTGGAAGGAGTGGAACGGACGGTTCCGAGACGACGTGCGGAGCTTTTTTCGTGGGGAAGAGGGATCTGTGGGACGGTTTGCTGACCGCTTGCTCGGCAGCCCCGCAATTTACGGTCATAAAGAACGCGAGGTCGAGCAAAGTATTAACTATGTGACGTGTCATGACGGCTTTACATTAAACGACCTCGTCTCTTATGACCAAAAGCACAACGAAGCCAATGGCGAACACAATCGCGACGGCGCCAACGACAACCGAAGCTGGAACTGCGGCGTTGAAGGTCCCACCAATGATCCCGCCGTGGAGAAGTTGAGAAACCGGCAAGTGAAGAACTTTTTGGCGGTAACGATGTTCTCTGCCGGTATGCCCATGTTTCTTATGGGCGACGAGGCGCGGCGCACGCAATACGGCAACAATAATGCCTATTGCCAGGATAACGAAATCAGCTGGTTCGACTGGACGCTACTCGCGAACCATACAGATGTACATCGGTTCGTGACCCTGCTCAACGCGCGACGGCTCTTGCGAGACCTGGAACCCGAGGGCCAGCGCGTGAGCTTGAACCGACTTCTCCGAGGCGCGAACCTGGCCTGGCACGGCGTGAAACTTGGCCAACCGGACTGGGGCGAGTCTTCACACAGCATTGCCTTCACCGTGGAAGTCCGCAGGGAAAAGCTGCTCTTTCACCTGATCTTGAACGCCTATTGGGAGCCGCTCGATTTCGAATTGCCGCGGGTCGATAAGCCAGGCGAAACGCCATGGCGCCGCTGGATCGACACAGCCCTCAACTCGCCGGACGATATCGTCCCGTGGGAGACAGCGGCTTCGGTTCCCGGCTGTGCCT
>WNGH01004343.1_pt1 | contig 13547 bp, 19 predicted proteins | sample 5400631 | NCBI WGS metagenome assembly WNGH01 (sample SAMN13153373, study PRJNA577476) | soil metagenome | isolation source: 115 cm soil or saprolite under Garry oak tree replicate 1 | place: USA:California | collected 2016-06-15
CGAAATGGGGGGGATCAGGCGCCGGATCATTCGAAGCTCTCTTGCCCATCTATCGAGACACCGCGGATTCGCTCGAAATTCCCACTGCCGCGGCGACTATCGCAATAGAGATGGGGCGACCATTCCTTTGGACATGTGTTATTGTCGCCCTAATGGGCGCGTCGACGCTTTTCGGACGAGCTCTGCTGCGCGGTCGTGACTATGTTTATTCGAGCGCTGGAGCGGGTTGCATCATCGCGCTTCTTATCTCGTTGTTCGCGAACGACGGCATTCTAGGATTGACCCCATCGCTGACGATCAGCGTCGTGTGCGGGTTGGCCTTCGCTCAAAGCAAGAGTGCGAGCAACAGAGATTTGGATCTGTCCGAGAAGTTGTACAGCATCCGAAACAGAACCAACGACGCGCCGCGGCTGAGGGTTCTCGATGAATCCTAACACCTCCACCAAGACATGGCTCCGCGTCGCACTGACGTTATTCGGTGTTTTTCTATCTGCGCAAGCTGCGTGGATCTTGCTGGCTGAGCGACACCGACTGAACCACATTCGGCTTCCTGTCGACGGCAAGACTGCCACGATAGCGCTCGCCGAACAGGACAAGATCAAGCAGGCGGCATCGCTCGCGGTTGTGCGAGGTGATCTATGGGCAGAAAGCGCGTTTACGTATGGCAGCCAGCTCTGGATCGATCGGGCGATATGGCTGAATGCCGGCGACCAGCTCAACACGGAGGCACTAAAAACTTTGACCCGAGCCCTGCGATACTCACCGCATCGCGGGGACGTCTGGCTCATGTTTGCGGCCTTGGCGAATAAATACAAATGGTCGGGATATCAGCCGAGCCTGTTGCTCAAGATGTCCTATTACACGGCACCGAATGAACTTGCCCTGCTTCCGCTGCGTCTGGACGTCTCGCTTCATGCCAAGGGAGCGATCGACGACGCTGAGCTAAAGGACATGGTCAGGCGAGACATCAGCGTCATTCTCACCCGCGCGCCTGCCCTGAAGCCGGCGCTTGTCGCGGCCTACAGGTCAGCCTTGCCGCAAGGCAAAGCCTTCGCTGAACGCGTGATTTCCGAGATCGATCCGGGCTATCTCGGCGTCGTCCGCGCCGGATATCCGTGAGCTTGCTGCACCGCGCATGCGAAACGCGCGCTCCTCCCCCACAATCGGTCTCAGCTAAATACTAACGAGGCTCCGCCCCAGACCGACGAGGCGTGTTAGGAAAGTGGCTCCGATCGCCGGTTCATGACGAGCGTTGGTAGAACCAAGCTCAAGTAGGACCGATGAACGGCCTAAACGCCTTCGAGAGGCAATACCGAACGACCGGAGCCTTGGCGATGATAGCACAGAGCGTGGCCGATATCCTCAGCCATCACGTTAAACTGGCGGTCGAGGGGATCGACCGGATGTACCTCAACATCTACGTGCCCAAGCTGCAGCATGAACAAGGAATTGTGTGGTTTTTCCGCGAGCATCGTGGACTGCCTGTGCCATCCGCCGCGGTGATGAGCCCGATGAGCCGGAACTTCGTTGCGAAGCTGGAAGGCTACGCGGCGCAACACGAGGTCCCTCTGGTCCAGTTTCGCAAAGGCCAGCGCAAGGACGAGGTGATGGCAGAGCATCTGCGCAAATTCCAACGCCCGGAAGGCGTGGTCTTTATCGGCAAGGCGCAGGAGAAGACGCCGGTGTTCCGCACCGAGAAGCGCAAGAGCCCGAAGACCGGGCGGCCTTATCCCTGGATCGTGCGTTCGACCGCGATGGTCAATCACTATTACGTCTACGCGTTCGACCGCGATTTCGGGCCGTTCTTCCTCAAATTCTGCAGCTACTTTCCGTTCAATGCCAAGCTGTGCCTGAACGGTCACGAATACGCCAAATGCCAACTTGCCCGGCAAGGCATAGCGTTCGAGGCGCTCGACAATGGCGTCCTGAGCTGCGCCGACCCCGAGCGCCTGCAGAAGATCTGCGACGGCCTTTCGGCGCAAAAGATCGATGCCCTGCTGCGCAAGTGGCTGCGCTTGCTGCCCCATCCGTTCACCGGGGCCGATCGCCGCGCCGGTTACCGCTATGACGTCTCGATCCTGCAGGCCGAGTTCTCATTGACCCAAGTGCTCGATCGACCGCTGCACGGCCGCCTGTTCTTCGAACAGGTGATCCGCGAGAACCTCGATCTCGGTCGCCCGCAGGAAGTCCAACTGATCTTCAATCGCAAGATCAACCGCAAGACACCGGGACGGTTTCGGACCCGCATCCTGACCCAGGACGTAACACCGTCCTTGAACGTCTATTACAAAAACACCCGGATCAAGCAGTACCACAAGGAAAACCGCGCCCTGCGCACCGAAACCACCATCAATAACAGCTACGATTTCGGCATCGGCAGGCGTCTGTGTAATCTGCCGAAGCTGCGCGAAGTCGGTTTTGCGGCCAACCGCCGCCTGCTCGATGTCGAGCATATCAGTCATGATTGCATCTTGGCGGAAGATGCCTTTCAGGGCATCAACGGCCCGGTCGCGGCCGGCCGCCAACGGGCCTCGGGCCTGCGCTTTGCCGATCCGCGCGTCCACGCGCTGCTGCATGCTGTCATTCCGCCAGCTCGCACAAGGCTTCCCCTCAAGCGATCTGCGCCAACAGCTCGCGGCTCTGTCCGGCCGCGATCCGGAATCGGTCTCCCAAGGTGCCGTCACCTACCAACTGCGCCGCCTGCGCCTGCACGGCTTGATCGAGCGCCTGCCTAACAGCTTCCGCTATCGCGTCACCCAATTCGGCTTGCGCGCAGCGCTGTTCTTTACCCGCGCCTACAACAGACTGCTGCGTCCGGGATTGGCCGCCGCGCTTCCCAACCTCCGCGCCGCCGATGCAACCCTCAAGCCCGCCTTCGACAAAATCGACGAACAGATCAACGCATGGATCAACCAAGCAAAACTCGCCGCTTGAAACTTGACACATTTAGCCCAAGTGTCGCTCGATAAGCTGAGCTAACGAGGCGTGGTCAATTTCTATCCGCACGCAAGAAAAGTGGCAGGTCGCCGGATTCAGCTTTGGCTGCAACGTCGATATCGGGCTCAGGAATTTTGTATGTCTTACGTTCCACGCGCGCCCATCGCATCGCCTGGCGATAGTCAGGGCAGCGGAGAACCATTTCCGTGCCGTGAACGACAACTACGACATCGCAAATCGGAGCATCCCGATAACTCCGGATCTTGACTTCCGGCGGAGCGTCTATGCCGGTCATCGCAACATCTTTCTTTGCTCGAAAGCAGTCTCTATTTTCCCTTCGCCTTCAGCCCCAGTTCTACTGTTTCTCGCCGGGTGGCGCTGGCTCGGGCAAGGATTCCGTTTGCGTCGCGGGTGTCGCGCCCCTAAGCCCTGACGCTACGCAATCACCAGCCCATAGCTTGGTGCCCTTCACCGTTCCGACGAGTTTGCAGCCCGTTGGCTCTTTCGGCTTTACTAGAACCAGCCGTTTGTTGCCGACCTTCGGTGGCTTATCCCTAGCGAAGGCATTTGCTGAAAAGCAGATCGCAACGAGAATGACCAGAGCCCTGATTGTTATTTCCCCTTCGCCTTCTTTAGGAGGCAAATCCAGAATGACCCAATCTTACCGTTAACAGCGCACCCGCGCCTATGTTCCGGCCGTCCCGTAGGTCGGTTCGCATTATCGGCGCCGCAGAAGACCGCGACTTCCTGATGCACGTGCGTATCGGCATCATGAGAGCGTTGAACCGCCACGTCGAGCGCGTGTTTGACACGTCGGCAAAGAGAAGCATTGGGGACCGCGGAAGCTGGCGCGAGATCGATGACGGCAGCCCGAAAAGCTCGCATCGTGTCGAACATGCCACGCCGTCTGGCGTTATGACCGCTACCTACCATGCAGCAATGTCGACGGCTCTCAGCGCCTTGCCATCACACAGCTCGACATGTGTCGGAGACCGTACAGACAAACTGTTTCGTTTAGGCTTTAATTCCGGCGAACAGAAACCCGCTAACGCATTGGACCATCGAGGATTAGGCCGGAGCAACGGCTATATTTGATCCAAGACGGAGCGACCGCATGCGCGCCGCGTTGTTTGTTGTGTTCGTGTCAGTGTTGACCACACCGTCAGAAGCTTCGAAGTCCTGCATGAGCAAGACCGAAGCGCGTCAGCAATTCGGTTCGTACATCTATTGGCATGGCCCGGAACATTGTTGGGACGCGACACCGACGCGTTCCCATGGCGTTCGCTATCGCGCGCATCATCCCGAGCCCGAGCCGACGCCGCCCGCCGTGATCCCGATGCCATCGCCCGATCTGCGCAGATCGGCGAACGCGATGGTCGCGGATGAACGCGAGACCGATCTGATAACGGCGACACCATGGGTCCAGCGGTGGGTCGATATCTCGCAGGCCGCGCTTCCGAAGCCGATCGTCGCTACCGAGCGTAAATCCGAGCCGATGGTCAAGCCACGCGGCGTGGCGATGGTGATCATAACCATCATACTAACGCTTGCGATTGTCGAAGTTCTGTTCGGCCCGATGATCAGCGAGCGAATGCGCAAGGGGCGTCATCGCGGATTCGCACGATGACCTGTCCGAAGTGAGGGGCAAGACAATGACCGATGAACAGCTCGCAGCCATGCACAGGTTACTGGCCCTATACCATCGCGATCTCGCCAAGGAAGCAGTGCTCGACATCGTGCAACAATATCACGCCGATCTTGCGCAGCGGCTTGCGGATGAGGCCGCACAGATGCCAAGGCGCACTCCGATCCTGGAACGCCTTCATGAACGCGAACAACAAAACATGGAGTATGGCGGCATCGACAAATGACGTGACGCGCATTGGCGTGATGCAGGGATCAACGGTCACGTCAAACGCGTGTTCGACTCATCGCGGGAAGACAAGCCTTGGGGACGGTGGAAGTTGAAGAAGGACGCGCCGCCATAACACTCACGCACGCTTACGAAGAAATGACGCCGGAAAAGCGTCCGCAAGACCCGCATATGAATGGAACTGGCCTGCGCTTCAAAACGTTGGATCATGGTGGTGAATATCCCGATACAATGCCCCAAGCTATCAAACTGACCGATGCTCAAGGCCGCTCCTGCATCTACGTGCCGATCACTCAGAACGGCAAGGTAGTCAATAGCCAAGGGTTTGTGTTCGATCCAGAAGATGAGTGACCATGCGCCGCTGATCGCGGAAGCAGTCAGTGCAACAATACTCCGGGTCACCGACCGAGGCGGATTTGCAGAACGCCGCCCTTCCAAAGTGTGATAACCTTACGACCCATCCCGGAGGGATACCGCCATGATGGACCCGAAATTGACAATTGACGTACCGCCACAGGTCCGAGAGTTCGCGCAGAAGAGCGTAGACCAAGCTGAAAGAGCAATCTCGTCATTCATGGATTCCGCCGCCAAGTCGGTTGGCATGGTCCCGGGTCCTATGACCGATGTAGCAAAGCACGCTCTCGCAATCACAGAGAAGAACCTAAAAGTATCTTTCGAACACGCAAAGCAGTTGATGCAAGCAAAGGATATTGGCGAAGTGATGCGACTCCAATCGGATTTTCTGCGGAATCAGTTTGGCATAGCAACCGAACAACTCAAAAAGACGACGGACGAGGCTGCAGCCGCTCCTAAAGATATTTCGAAGGAAGAGCCCGACCTGATTTAGAGCGCACCGAAGCTGCTCTACGCGCGAAGGCTAATACCCTGGGTATCGGCCTGGGCCATCAGCACTAAAGGCAACCGGACGGAATCGCGATAGGCTCGTTTCGCTTCCGCAGGCGCGCCACGCGCCGACGTGAAGGCTAGGCATCATCATCCAGTGGAAACTAGAACATGTCACATGCTAGGAAGTGAATGTGAACAAGGGATGAGCGAATGAGTGCATCGGCGTGCTAATCGGACAATGACGCTGTCGCAAATCGTGCATCTCCGTGCTCGGTCCCACGAATACACCTTGCGTGGCATGTTGAACCGGACGCTAATTTTGATAACCATCGCCGCCTCATTGCCTACGCATCGATCCTACAACCCGTGTGCGTTGTGCGATGACCCGCACGGCCCCGTTTTTCGCCAGCCCCAACGGGACCGTGCGGTCTTTTCTCCCGGCGCGGATGATCGTCACGAAGCGTGTTGCGCAATAGGCCCTTGATAGCGGAGTGGGGCGATGAAAAAGAAAGATCGGATTAGCGAACGCGAGTATCAGGACCGTCTCGAGAGTTTGCTGAAAAGCGCCTTCAACACGCAACTGCAGCCGCTGAGGAATAGCCGACTACTTGTATGACAAGGACAGTGCCCTGGGTTCACGCGAGGCGCTTCTGCATGTAGTGGCTGATGTTCACAAGGCCGGATCTACCGATATCAGTATCATCGCTCACAGCATGGGCAACTTGATTGCGGTTGACGCGCTATCTAACAGCGCAGCAACAAAATCACCTGTCGCGATCGCACAACTCATAATGGCTGCTCCCGACGTTGATCGCGACATGTTCATTCAAGGAATCCCGAACGTGGCAAAAGTCGCTCGAGGCCTAACACTCTACGCATCAGCGCATGAAAAGGCTCTAGCACTCTCGAAGCGTGTTGCCGGGAACATTCCGCGCGCAGGGGACGTACCCGCGTCCGGGCCGATCGTCGTTGTGCCGGTTTCGACTATGGATGTGAGCGCCGTCGGAGATGAAATGTTTGGGCTCAATCACAACGCATTCGCCACAACACGAAACGTTTTGAATGATTTGAAGATACTTCTTGAAACCGGCGCCCCGCCACCAAGGTTGGCTGAAATTCGTGGCTACCCTGAGCCTCCCGAGAAAGCTACCTATTTCCGTTATGTTCCTTAGCACCAGAGGCGCCGAGACGAATTACGGGACGACTGCGACAAGTGTCGAACAAGACCGGCGATCGCTTCCATATCCGCTCTGCACCAATTCATGGAATTCGCGAATCGTCTTACCAGGTGCAAAGTCGGCGCACGCGACGGTTTGCGGCGGGGATTTGACCCGCATCCTGCTGATCATAGCGTAGAGGGCAACGAGTTCCTGAACGTTTGGCTCGTTGCTCACAATGGCTTCACCGTATGCTTTCGATGCCGCGGCAATGAACTCCTTGTAGAGATCGTCTCGCCGCGCCATTTCGCGGGCGAACTGGCTTTCCCTCGGTTGCGCACGTTGGCTCAACCAGGACGCGACGCCCGACGTCAGGCCGCCGACAACCGATCCGGCAAGCGCCGAGGCAAAGAGAAAACGGTTCGTCATGTCTCCTCCCGACAGACACCAAGCAGTTAAGGAGGCGACGCATAGATAGGGCGTTCGTGGCCAAATACGCAGCCTAGGTCATCAACCGACATAGCAGCGTAGCGGTGGGATTTCTGCTTTACCCAGCCCGGCGAAACCGTCGGGACGGTCAGATAAGTCGCCACAAGCGGACCACCGCGCCACTTCACGGACAATTGGGGGAGAGGCATAGTGCCTGCGCAATTGCAGAGCAGGGAAACCATCCTGTCAGAGGGAGAATGCTATGCTCGACCACGTTTCGCTGGGTGTCAGCGACATCGACCGCAGTCGCCATTTCTATGATGCAACGCTGCGCCCGCTCGGGCTCGTGCGAACTGTAAATTTCGGTAAGGGACGCGGCTCCGATTATGGCGCAGCACCGGGCTCGCTCGGCGTAGAATTCACCATCACCCGCGAAATAGACGTGACGACACCTATTCCCGGCGCGCATATCTGCTTCCGTGCTCCAGACCGTACTGCGGTCGATGCCTTCTACGCGGCGGCGCTTGTCGCCGGAGGACGCAACGAGGGTGCACCCGGTCTTCGGCCCCACTATCACGCCGATTACTATGCTGCCTTTGTTTTCGATCCCGATGGACATCGCATCGAAGCTGTCTGTCATGCGCCAGAGAACCCCATGACCGTCGCCACGGGATAGCGGTGTGCTAGGCAAAGTCTAAGCGGTGACTGGCGCAGCGCATTCCTCAACTTGCTGATGCGGATTCCTGGGAATGTCGGTCAGGGGATCGGGCTCGATGTCTGAGTTGAATTCCGCAGAAAACAGCAGCTTAGAGCCGGAAGCAATCACGTTCGAGCATCATCTCGAACTAGCCGCCGCATTGATCGGATTCTCCGACTGCGTCATACGGATAGGGCTGGATTGTCGAACAGCCACCCGGGTCCTAATTCCGAACAATCGAGAACGGCTCTGCTGCTTTATTCGAGCGCGGGTCAAATGAAATCGAGTGGCCGCGGCTGGCTCCGTTCCGAAGAATTGTGCGAAGGGCAAAAACATCATGAACCTCAAACAAACCAGGTTGGTAACGGACGATGTGCAAAAACTTACAAGCTTCTACGAGAAGTTGACGGGAGCGACCGCCGACGTCATCAGCAGCGGCTATGTTGAGTTCCAGCACAGTCCTTGCGCGGGCCTGGCGATCACGAGCGCAGCCACGGCGAAAATCTATGGCGAGGGCGTTCTCGCCTCCGGCGCCAATCGATCTCTCGTTCTCGATTTCGAAGTAAGGGATGTCGATGCGCACTACACGCGCTTAAAGGAAAGCGTCGATGAGTGGGTTCAACCGCCGACCGATCAGCCCTGGGGCAATCGCGCGATGCTGTTTAGGGACCCGGACGGCAATCTCGTCAATATGTTTGCGGTGAAGGCGTAACGCAATGCGCGGAAAGACAGTTCTCATCACGGGTGCCAATAGCGGCATTGGCTTTGTAACTGCGCGTGAGCTCGCCAGGATCCGCGCGCGCGTACTGATGATCTGTCGCGATACCGAGCGCGGCGCCAACGCCCGGGCGGCCGTGGCGCAGGCCGCAACGGGAGCGGCGCCCGAACTGCTGCTTGCGGACATGTCATCGCAACAGGCGATTCGGGCGCTTGCCGACGACGTCTGTCAACGTTTCTCCACCATCGACGTCCTCATCAACAACGCCGCCGGCATCTTCGCCGAGCGCGAGCTTACTGCCGACGGCATCGAACGGACCTTTGCGACCAATCACCTCGGTCCGTTTCTGCTGACCAATCTGGTGCTCGATCTCGTCAAGGCAGCAACCGGAGGGCGCATCGTCAACGTTGCCGCCGAAGGCTATCCATCAAAACTCGATTTCGGCAACCTCGAGGGCGGGAAGCGCTACGGCTTCCTGAGCGCCTATTTTCGCTCGAAGCTTGCGATTACCATTTTTTCCAACGACCTGGCGCACCGGCTCAAGGACTCCGGCGTGAGCGTCAATTGCATGAGCCCCGGCCCGACCCGCACCCGGTTCGGAGACAACATGAGGGGCTTCGCCGGGATTTTTCCTCGTCTCCTGAAGATGCTGTTTCCCAGCGCTGCGACGGGAGCCCGCACCCTGATCTATCTGGCCTCTTCGCCCGAGGTTGACGGCATCTCTGGTCGGTTCTTCCTCCGCCAACGGGCGCGGCCAACCAAGCCGGTGACTTCGGACCCGGAGGTGGCGGCGCGGCTGTGGCGGGTCAGTGCCGAGCTGGTTGGCTTGTCCGTCGACACCCAGTTGGCCGGGCAACCGCGAACCGAGGCGGAAACCTCCTCCCGGAGCGCCGCATGAACACTTTCTGGAAAATATCGCCCTGGCTGAGCCGCCTGATCATCCTAGCGGTCGCGGGCCTGTTTACGATGATCAGCCTGAAATTTGTCTTCGACCCAAAAGCGGCCGCCGCAAATTCCGGCATCATCCTTCAGCCCGGCGTCGGCTATACCAATACCCGCGCCGGCTTCGGCGGCTTTCCCCTGGGCTTTGCCGCGGTTCTCCTGTTCTGCCTGTTCTCGTCGCGCCGATTGCTGGCGGCGTTATCGTCGATCGCGACCGTCGCCGCGGTGATTTTGTCCGTGCGGCTCTACGGCGCGGCCCAGGACGCCTCCTTCAGCCAAAGTGCGCATATCCTGATTCCTGAAACGGTCTTGCTCGTCGTCTCATTGCTCGGTGCGGTGATGGAGACGAAGCGGCGACAGCACAACGGAGCGACGGTCTGATGAAGGCCGATGGTTTTGGCGTGGCCGCTGTGCCGGCCTACGAGCCCGCCAATGGCCTCCGCATTGCGCTCGTGACCGGCGGTACGGACGGGATCGGCAAGGCGATTGCACATGTGCTGGCGGAGCAGGGGATCGGCGCGTCGTCGTGGTCGGCAGCAATGCCGGCAAGAGCGCAGCCGCGGTACGCGAACTGCGCCGGTCGTCCGGCAATGACCACGTCGAGTTCCTGCAGGCGAACCTCAGCCTGATGTACAATGTCGATGCATTGGCCGGGCAGGTTTCACGACGCTGGTCGCAGCCGCACTATCAGGTGCTATGCGCCGGCATCATGCGCGAACATACGCTCACGCCGGAAGGTATCGAAGCCAATTTTGCCGTCAATTGTCTCAGCCGCTTTGCGCTGACGCGGGCGCTGCTCTCCCGCATTGCTGCTGGCGGCGTTGCAGGTCACGCTACGCGAATTCTGGTGATCAGCGGCGGCGCGCTGGAAGTCAGGATCCGCTACGAAGACGTCAATCTGACCGGCCGGTTCGGTATCCTGCGCGCGGTCTCGCAATTCTGCGAGGCCAACGACGTGTTCGTGCTCGAACAGGCACGCCGGCTGGCCGCGCGGTCGCCATTCGTGACCGTCAACGGGTTGAAGGTCGGCGCGGTGCGGCGCGCCGAATGCCGTTAAGACGGACTCAGGCGAGTGATCGTGCGCGTGCCTTTGCGATGGCGTCGAGCTTGTCCGGGTTCGAGACGCCGAACACCGAATGAATCCGCTCGCCGTCAGATTCAACGAGGATGGCGACCACGGGGCGGCCATCCGCTGTTAGTACCAGCCCTGGCGCGCCGTTGAGTTCGATGATATCCGCGCCCGCATCCGCCGGCAGCGTCCGGGTCACCGCGGTGACGAATTGCGCCACCGCCACGCTGCCCACGACTGGTTTCTTCAGGGCCAGCGCCTTGCCGCCGCCGTCGCCATGCAGCACGACATTGTCGTCGAGCAGCGAAACCAGTCTTGCGGTGTCGCCGCCTCGCGCGGCATCGGCAAAACTTCGCAACAACGCGCGGTGCCGTTCGCGGTCGACGGTAAAGCGTGGCCGTTCCTCAAGCACGCGGGCGCGCGCCCGGCTGAAGATTTTGCGGCAGGCGACAGCATCCCTCCGGACCGCCGGGGCGATCTCGTCGAAGCTGAGATCGAACGCGTTATGCAGGACGAATACGACGCGCTCCAGCGACGAGAGCCGTTCGAGCACCACCAGGAGGGCGAACGATACGTCTTCGGCACGAACGCCCGGCTCGCCCTCGGTCAAGAGCGGCTCCGGCAGCCACTCGCCGACATAGCTTTCGCGGCGCGCCCGCCGGTCGCGCAGCCGATTGAGGCTGATCCGCGCCGTGATGGTCGCGAGATAGGCCCTGAGCGAGCGCACCGCCTCTTTCGGGCTGGAATCGTGCAGGCGCACGAAGGCATCCTGGACGATGTCCTCGGCGTCGGCCCGGTTACCGGTGATCCGGTAGGCCAGTGCGAACATGGCCGGCCGCAACTCGGCGAAGACGTGATCGACGCTCAAGCAGCCTGGACCTTCTGTGCCGTCCTGAGCCGTTGTACGGCCTCGTTTGCCCGATGCCATGACACGCGCCGCCGGCCGGGCCAGAACAGGAAGCCAGGCATCCTGCGCTCGAGCTTGAGCGCGTAGCTGATGAGCCACACGAAGAAATTCCGCACCTGGCGCGCGGTCTGGCCTGTGAGGATGAACCAGCGCTGTTTGTCGTCCCGATAGCTCGGAAATCCGACGCCGCCGCGACCGATGGCGATGCCCTGGCCGAAGGTGGAAAAGCTGAACGGTTCGACCTGCCGCTTAGCGCGATGCGCGTGGATCACGTCGGCGGCATAGGCGCCCGTCGTGATCGCGGCAAACGCGGACAACCGGTAGGGCGCGCCGGTCGGCGCGACGGGATGGGCGGCATCGCCTACAGCGATAATATGCGGATGGGAAATCGACCGCAGGTTGGGGTCGACCCAGATCCGGCCTTTAGTGTCGGTTGCGAGACCGGCTGTGCTCGCGACCGGCGGCGAACGCAATCCGCCCGACCACACACAGATATCAAAGGGAATAGACCGGCCCTCGTCGGTCACGACGTCGGCTGAACGAACTTCGGTGACCGTCGTCTGGTCGATCATCCTGACGCCGAGCCGCGAAAGCTCGCCGCGGATGGCGGTTTCCACCCGCGCGCCCTTGATATCGCCGCATCGTGAGCTGCAGACCATGGTCATCTCGATGTTCGGCCACGCGGTCTTGATTTCGCCGGCGACTTCGACCGCGGTCTCGGCACCGCCGACCGTGACGACGCGAATGGGCCGGCCGGCATTTTCCTGCAATCTGGCCCGCAGCGCCGAGGGCGAGCGCGAACCCTCGGCCGCCTCGAGCCGATAGGCGTGCTCGGCCGCACCCGGCACGCCGCCGACATCGACGCGCGAACCTAGCGCGTAGATGGCCTGATCGAACATGATCTCCTGCGCTTGCGCGTCCGAAATGACGCGGACGCTCCGCCGGTCCGCATCGAATGAGGCAACGGCGCCGCAAATGAACTCGATATTGCTTTCGGCAAGGAACGCCGAAATCGAGGAAATGCGCGGGGTGACCTCGGTCACGATGCTCTCCTGCAGCCGCACCCGCTCCAGAAACCGGTCGGAAGCATTGATCAAGACGATGCGCAGGGTGTCTCTCTTTCGATTGAGGCGTAACGCAGCCATAAGTCCAGCATAGCCGGCGCCCAAAATCACAACATCGTAAGCAGGGAAAGTTCCCGTTACTGCCTTGTGCATGCAAGCCTCCGTGGGTGTCCTGAACAACAAGACACGCCAGCAGACCGAAGCGTGACAGCAGGGGTGCGATGGAAGCAGTTATTTGTCGGGATGGAGAGCGCCGCTGGCTCGCGAATGCGCCTTGATGAAGTCGACGAAGGCCTTGAGTGCCGCGGGAACCTGTCGCCGGCTGGGGTAGTAGAGATAGAAACCCACCGAGCGATGCTTCCAATCCTCTAACAGGGGAACCAGTCGCTTCTTTCCAACATGAACATCGACTGAGCTCAATGGCAGCCGGGCTATGCCTATTCCGTCCAATGCGACACGGATCGCAAGGTCCCCATCGTTGACGATGAGGGAGCCTTTGACCAGGACTTCCAGGCTTTTTCCCCGCTTCTCGAATACCCAGGGCTGCATCGCACCGCTGGCAAAACGCATTCGAATGCAGTTGTGTGCCTGCAGGTCTACCGGCGCTTTGGGATGGCCGTGCCGGCGCAGATAGTCCGGCGATGCAACAACCGTGGGGCGGGCGTCCTCGCCGACGCGAACCGCGATCATGTCCCGCTCGACCCGATGGCCGGGGCGGATGCCGGCGTCGAAGCGATCGCGAACGATGTCGGTCAAGCCGCTGTCGGTGATGATCTCGATGCTAATGGCGGGATAGGCGGCCAGGAACTTCGAGAGAATGGGTTCGATCACCGTTTTCGCGGCCGGGCGCGGAACGGTGAGACGAAGCTGGCCGCCGGGCTTGTCGCGGAACACGTTGACGGATTCCA
>WNGH01004344.1_pt1 | contig 13546 bp, 16 predicted proteins | sample 5400631 | NCBI WGS metagenome assembly WNGH01 (sample SAMN13153373, study PRJNA577476) | soil metagenome | isolation source: 115 cm soil or saprolite under Garry oak tree replicate 1 | place: USA:California | collected 2016-06-15
GAGTCGAGCACCAGGTGCGGGCGTACTTCAGCCGTCTCGCCGTGCGCCTGCCGGGAGTCTCGGTCGGGGGCACCGTCCGCTTCGGTGAGCCCCTCGCGGAGATTGTGGAGGAGGCCGAGTCGGTCGGCGCCGACCTGATCGCGATGGCGAGCCATCGTCGCAACGCTCTCGGCCGGCTCGTCAGGGGGAGCCTCGCTAAGCGGCTCGAGCGCGAGACGACGATCCCGTTGTTCCTCGTCCCATACGGCGAGCAGGCTGCTGCATGAGGCCGACCGATATCCTTCGCGAAGAGCACCGTGTGATCCTGGCGGCGCTCGCGACGCTCGAGCGCGCCAGCGAGCGCCTCGACGCGGGGCGGCCGCTGCCCGACGGCTGGTGGGAGCAAATGATTGAGTGGCTCCGCGCATTCGCCGACCGAAACCACCACGCCAAGGAGGAGAGGTCGCTGTTCACGGCGATGGCGAAGGCCGGCGTGCCTGCGAGGGACAGCCCGGTGTCGGTGATGCTGGACGAGCATGTCCAGGGACGTGTGTTGATCCAGTCGATGAGCGACGGCGAGGCCGGTAGGCGAGTAGCCGTGGCCCAGCAGTACGTCGGCTTCCTTCGTGATCACATCGCTAAGGAGGACGGCTTCGTCTTTCCGCTCGCCGAGTCCGTGCTCGACGAGCAGGCCCTGCAGGCTGTCGGGCACGAGTTCGAGACGGTCGAGATCGAGCTGGGACGCGACGCGTCGGTCCCGCACGCCGAGATGGTTGTGAAGGTCCTGGCGGACGCGCTCGGCTAGGCGTGCGTCATGTGCTGCAGATCGTTGACCTTGGGGAGTCCGACAGGGCTTTCCAAAGGTCATTCCCCCCTCATCGTTGGGGAGAACCCAACAGGTCATCTGCTCCCGTTTTGCTCCCACACCACCCCAAAACACGCTGAAACGTGACCAAGCATCCGAGACCACCGCGCATCACCTAACTGCCGGACGTTTCGACCGTTTTCGTGACATCGCCTGCGAGATCAGAGGGTTGCCGTTTCTGGCCTTTCCCGCACTCATAACCCAAAGGTCGCTGGTTCAAATCCAGCCCCCGCAACCACTGACGACGAGGGGTTAGCGGACGCAGCAGCCGCTAACCCCTTTCGTTTACCCAGACTTCACCCAGGAATTGGTTCGATGCCAACAGCGCTTGAGCTTGACGCGCAGGCATTCCGGAACGCCTCGGTGACGAGAATTCGTGACGACTCCTGAACACCCTCCGACCCAAAACACCCTCCGACCCGCTGTCGTAGGTCAATGAAAATGTCACCCCCTTACTGCCACGTGAAAATGTCCCCCCCCCGGTACGTTGTTCACGGCGGCGGATCTCGCGATCCGAAGAAAGCGCCGGGGCCAACGGTCCCAACGCGTCGATGAGAAGGAGTGCACAGCAAAGGCTGACGCTACCTCACTGGGTCGACCATGGGTAGTGGCACTTCACATCGGGTAGTGGTACTTCACATCGAATCGCCAGCGCGGTGTATCATGCGGGCTCCAGGGCGAGGTGTTCAGGCACATCAAGCGCTGAATCTGGGAAGGGGGTCCGCCATGCCCGTGTATGAGTACTACTGTGACAAGTGCGAACGCGGCGTAACGCTCACGCTGACCATTCGGGAGCATGACAGGGGCAAGACTGCATGCCCCAAGTGCGGCGGCAAGGCCCTCCGGCAACAGCTCAGCACGTTCGTCTCTCAGACGTCGCGCAAGTCCTGACGTCTTGGTGCTGATCCGGAGAACGTTCGTAGGCCAGTGATCAACCGCGCATACCGAGGCCGACGTGCCCCCACGGCATCCCGCGGGCACGATATCTATCAACTCCAGATTGTCCTGCGAGAGCTCGAGCCCCTGATCTGGCGTCGCCTTCAAGTGCCGGGCACGCTGACGCTCGACCGCCTGCATCGCGTGCTTCAGCAGGTCATGGGATGGACAGGTGCCCATCTTCACGAATTCGTCATCGGCGGACGTCGATATGCTGAACCCGATCGGAAGCGGGGACCGACGGTCGGCCTGCCGGAACGGCGGGTGAGACTGTGCGATGTCGCCCCCGCGGTGAATGTGCGTTTCGGGTATCGGTACGATTTGGGCGACGACTGGCGGCATGAGGTCCTGGTCGAGCGGATTCTCACGGCAGGTGAGGGTGGACTCGTTTCGACCTGCCTGGCGGGTGAGCGTCACTGCCCGCCCGAGGACTGTGGCGGTGTCGGCGGCTACGAGGAGTTCCTCGCGGCGATTCGAGACACTGGCCACCCGCGGCACGACGAACTGCTCAAGTGGGTTGGGGGGAAGTTCGATCCGGACTCGTTCGATCTCGACCGGGTGAACCGGGCACTGGCAGCGTCGAAGGGCGCAGGCGGCACTACGAGGCGTGCCTGACTGGTTCGGGCCATCGAGTGAAGACAACCTTCGAACATGACAGACGAAAGACTTTGGAATCGGAGCGCGAGCGCCTCATGTCGATGTACCTGGGTGCTACCGGGTGAGTAGCATAGGAACCCGTCGTCAGGTGCGAGGGAGTCCCGCTCTCGTTGCGTATGCGGCGATCCGCGGCTTCGAACTCAACGAGATGCACGAATGCGGGTGAGCGTGGCCGCACTGCTCACCGTCGTCACCATCGCCGCGCGGCGGCGGCGCGATGAAGCACGCACAGCTACTGCGGGAGCACGCGAGAGTTCTCGGCGAGCGGCCACCATGACGACCGTGATTTGCGATTCGGTCCTGCCCCGTCGGGCAGCATCCACGGCGCGCGTGTGAACCCCGGAAAGGCAGGCGGTCTCGTGCGCGTGAGTGGGTTCACCTGGCTCATCCTCGCCATCGCCACCATCGCCCTTCTGAGCACGGTCGGCCGGATCCTGGGTTTCTACACGGACTGGCTCTGGTTCCGCGAGGTGCAGTTCACGTCCGTCTTCGTCACGGTGCTCCAGACGCAGGTCCTTCTCGGAGTCGTCACGGGCGCCGCGTTCTTCCTGATCCTGTACGGCAACGTGACTCTTGCCCGGCGGCTCGCCACGCGCGAGGCCCTCGTGGTCGCGGACGACCTCCCCGGGCTGCCAAGTCCAGAGATCCTGCAGCCGTACCTCGACCGTCTGACTTTGCCAGTGAGCGTGACGCTGGCCCTCTTTGCCGGCTGGCTGGGGACGAACCGATGGGAGCTGGTCCTGAAGGCCCTGAATCCGACGCCGTTCGGCATCCGGGATCCGCTCTTCGACCAGGATGTGGCCTTCTACGTGTTCCGGCTCCCGCTCTGGACCTCCCTCTATGACTGGCTGATGGGGGTCCTGGTTGTCTCGGGTCTAGCCGTCATCGCCGTGTACTTCTGCACCCGGGGCATTCAGGTCTCCCCCGGGCTCGTCTCGATCTCCCGACGGGCCCGCGGTCACCTGTTGGCCCTGGCTGCCCTCCTGCTCCTCCTGAAGGCCGCCGGGTATCGGCTGGCCATGTTCGACCTCCTCTTCTCCGAACGGGGTGTGGCCTTCGGCGCCGGGTATTCCGACGTCCACGCCCAGCTCCCGGTCCTGAAGGCCCTGGTAGTCCTAGCCGGTCTGGTCGCTGTCCTGTGCCTGGTCACGATCCGTCTGCGGAGCTGGCGCCCCCTCCTGTGGAGCGTCGCCGCCCTGGTAGGCGTGGCGATCCTCGGCGGGGTCGTCTACCCCGGTGGGATTCAGCGGTACCAGGTGTCCCCGAACGAGATCGTCAAGGAGAAGCCGTACATCGACTTCAACATCCGATACACCCGCCTGGCCTACGGCCTGGACAACATCGAGGAGCGGGAGTTCCCGGCCGAGGAGACGCTATCGCTTCAGGACCTACGCAGGAACGAGGCGACGCTTAAGAATATCCGCTTGTGGGACACCGCGCCCCTGCTCGCCACCTACAGCCAGCTCCAGGAGATCCGGACGTACTACAAGTTCACGGATATTGATATCGATCGGTACCGCATCAACGGGGAGTACCGGCAGGTGACCCTGTCCCCGCGAGAGCTCTCCTCAAAGGATCTGCCGAGCCGGATCTGGATCAACGAGCGGTTGACGTATACGCACGGCTACGGCGCCGTGGTGAGTCCGGTGAACCGGGTGACGCGCGAGGGACTCCCCGAGTTCTGGGTCAAGGACATCCCTCCGGCGGCCTCCACCGATCTCCGGATCTCCCGCCCGGAGCTCTACTTTAGCGAGCTCGCCACTGACTATGTCTTCGTGAAGACCCAGGCCAAGGAATTCGACTACCCAGCGGGGGACCAGAACGTCTACACCACCTACGAGGGGCAGGGCGGGATCCCGCTGGGGTCCTTCTGGCGCAAGACGCTGTTCGCGGCGCGCCTGGGGGACCTCAAGCTCCTCCTCTCCAACGACCTGACCCCCGGAAGCCGGGTGCTGCTCTACCGGAACATCCGGGAGCGGGTCCAGCGGATCGCCCCGTTTTTCCGGTACGACGACGATCCCTACATGGTGATCTCGGCGGCGGGGCGCATCGTCTGGCTCCTGGATGGCTACACGGTCTCCGACCGGTTCCCGTACTCGACGCCGACGCGCGGGTTGGGCAACTACATACGCAACACCGTCAAAGTGACCGTGGACGCCTACGACGGGACGGTGCGCTTCTATGTCGCGGATCCGGCTGATCCCCTGATTCGCACGACCGCGCGGATCTTCCCCGGGCTGCTCCAGCCGCTGGACGCCATGCCGGCCGACCTCCGCGCCCATATCCGCTACCCCGAGGGGCTGTTCCGGGTCCAGGCGGCGATGTATGCCGTCTATCACATGCGCGACACCCAGGTTTTCTACAACAAGGAGGACCTCTGGAGCATCCCAGTCCGCCACGGCGCTGGACCGGATCGGGCCATGGAGCCCTACTACCTCATCTTGCGCCTACCCGGCGAACCGAAGGAGGAGTTCGTCCTCCTGATCCCCTTCAATCCCAGTAAGAAGGACAACCTGTCGGCGTGGCTGGCGGCCCGGAGCGATCCGCCCCACTATGGGAAGCTTGTCGTCTACAACTTCCCGAAGCAGAAACTGATCTACGGACCGCGGCAGATCGAGGCCCGGATCGACCAGGACTCGTTCATCTCCCAGCAGCTCTCTCTCTGGAACCAGCGGGGCTCCCAGGTGATCCGAGGGAATCTCCTGGTGATCCCCATCGAGCGCTCCCTTGTGTATGTCGAGCCGCTGTACATCGCCGCCGAGAAGGGGCAGCTCCCGGAGCTCAAGCGCGTGATTGTCGGCTTCGGGGACCGGATCGCGATGGACGAGACGCTGGACGGCGCGATCGCTCGGGTGTTCGGGGGGCCGTTGCCGCAGGCGGGGACCGAGGTGGTGCCGAGTCCGCCGGTGGGAGCCGCGGACTCGGTGAAAGCGCTGCTGGATGACGCGGCTTCCGCCCTCACGCGCGCCGACGAAGAGCTTCGCCGCTTGAACGAGCTGTTGCGGCGGCTGCGGGAAGTCGAGCAGGGGCCCGGATCAAGGGGAAGTCCGCGCAGTCCCTCTGGGACACCCCGATGAACCCCGATTGCTCGTTCAACGCCAACGGGGGCGCGGAAGTGGGTCCATATCGGAAATCCCGGTTCAGGAGGCCATGTCTATGAACGCAGAGACTGCAGCGAAGATGAAGTATGGAGTTTGGGGCCTCAGTCGATAGCTGGCGGAGAGCTGAAGCGATTGGAAAAGGTGGCTGGGATAAGATGCCCGGGCAGATGAACATCGCCAATCTCCTCGCCCGCAAGAGGGTCAGGGTCGTGACGCTCGGCCCGGAGGCGAGTATTCGGCAGGCGCTTGCGCTCCTCGCCGAGCACAACATCGGGGCAGTCGTCATCGTGGACACCGCGGGCCGGCCGGTCGGCATCCTGTCGGAGCGCGACATCGTGCGCGCGGTGGCGCGTGACGAAGCGGTCTTCGCCGTGAGCGTGGCCTCGATCATGACGCGGCAGGTGATCCTCGGCAGCCCGTCGGACGATCTCACGTCGGTTGGCCACACGATGACGGAGCGGCGCGTCCGCCACCTTCCGATCGTGGACGCGGGGAAGCTCGTCGGGATCGTCTCCATCCGGGACATCGTCAAGGCCCAGCGGGACCAGTACCAGGGTGCGGTGGACACGCTGGAGCAGCAAATCCTTGAACCCGACACTATAAGAATCGATCCTCCAAATCCTTAGCCCTCTCCGCCAAAACGTTGGTGTTTCTGGCCGAGTTTTAGGATTGAGATGCTCAACAAGGTGGGTCGACTAGCCCCTTAAGGGTTTTCAGGGGATCTGCAAATTAAATGTTTTCGGGTTTTCTGACGTAGGTCCTGACCAAGGGCAGTGAGACTCGAACGACTATTTCAGTCCGTCTCGACGGACCGAAGTCGTAGCGAGATCCCGGCCCGACCCTTCCTGGAGCGTAGTCGGTTGCCAGGACAACGAGCTCTCCCAACGGTCGCGCGCCGAAGGCGCAACTCACCCTAAGCTCCTCCCGATGAGCAGGAAGAACGGGGAGCCGACCAGCTCGCGGCGGGGTTGCGGAGTATCGCCGATCGCCTGGTGGACTTGCTCCCGGTCATCCGCAATCACGTCTACCACCCGGACTTCGGCGGGAGCTTTGGGCTGAAGAGCGTGCTGCCGGCGCTGATGCCGGAGCTCAGCTACGACGATCTGGCCATCAACGAAGGCATGGTGGCGGGCATGGAACTCGAGCGGTTGCTTTTCACTGGGGACGGGCCTCGGGACAATCTGCTTCGCTACTGCGAGCGGGACACGTTCGGGCTGGTCAAGGTACTCAGCCGCCTGCGAGAGCTGGTCAGAGGTGGACTGTCACTCAAAGTTGACAGCACCGTGAGTATTGAGCTTGACAACGCCGCTGAAGGCGCCCATGGTCACCGTGACGTGGGCAGTTGCTCATCTCTTTAGATCGTCTGAACTAAGTCAGACCCTCTGAATCCTTCCTGCTTAGCCGCAAAGGGGTCCCCATGTTTGCTCGTACAGTGCGCATGCATCTCAAGCCGAACAGCGTGACGCAGTTCACCCAGACGATGGAACAGGACGTGATTCCGCTCCTCCGGAAGCAGCCGGGATTCAAGGACGAGATCACGTTCCTGCCCGCGGACGGCAGCAACGAAGCAGTCGCGATCAGCTTCTGGGAGAAGCGCGAGAATGCCGATGCCTATCAGCGCGGCGCCTACCCGGAAGTGCTGAAGGCGGTGGAAAAGGTCGCCGACGGCACTCCTCAAGTCCAGACGTCTGAGGTCTCGAACTCGACCTGGCACAAGATCGCTGCCCGGTAGACCTGAAGCCTGTCGCGGATAGGGGCGGGCCGATCCGCCCCCACCGCGCTCTGGTCTCAGCGAAATCGCATGGCGGGCCCTCGCTCGTATGGAGGGACCGCATCGGGTTGCAACTCACTCACAGACCGGAGGGGACAATGCGCTCACGCTATTACGCGTGGACACTCGGAGTCGTTTTGGCTATCGGAGTAGTTCTCGGGATCGGCATCGTGGACTCGTCGGCTCAGATGAACGATCCGCGAATTGGCACGTGGAAGCTCAACGTGGCGAAGTCGAAATACAGCCCCGGCCCGGCACCTCAGAGCCTGATGGTGAAGGTCGAAGCCGCGGGCCAGGGGGAGAAGACGACCACCGACTTTGTCACTGCGGACGGGACTCGCACGACAACGCAGTACACGGCCAATTTCGACGGCAAAGACGTTCCGCTCACTGGATCTCAGCTCGGGGCCGACATGGTGTCACTCAAGCGAATCGACGCACGGACAACGGAACGCACTGACAAGAAGGGCGACAAGGTCGTTCAAGTCCTCACGCGGGTCGTCTCTCAAGACGGGAAGATGATGACCGTCACGACCAAGGGCACCAACGCCCAGGCTCAGGCAGTGAACAACGTCGGAGTGTTCGAGAAGCAATAAGAAGACGAGTATGGCGCTGCCCCCGGCCGCGGCACTGGAGCGGCCGCGGGGCAGGCCAGCCCTTCGCATCCTCGGGCTCGGCAGGATGCCGGATATCCAGAGCCTCGCCGCCGGCGGACCTCGAACAGCCATTTGAGTGTGGCTCGAATCGCGATTCGGTACGCTTGGTGTTGCACGCTGTGTGACAGGGCGATAGCCTGAAAGGCACCGAGGTCCCCAACGACGGTTTCGAGCGCCGCTGGACGGCGCCAGAGGCACGATCGTTGCGCTTCTGGAGGAGACGCTGTTTCGTAGGGTAATCTTCACTTACGGGCGTATCCCCTTGGGGCCACCATCATGATTTCTCAGAGATCCTCGCGCTACACTGCTCTGAGAGCGAAGTGGTGACCGTGGCCAACGATGGGCCGAAGAGCGCGTTCGAGCTTGCGATGGAACGTCTGCGCCAGAAGGATCAGGAGGCGGGCGTCGTCGAGCGCCCGCTCACCGACGAGCAGAAGGCTGCGATCGCCGAGGTGCGTAACTTCTACGAAGCCAAGGTCGCTGAACTGGAGATTCTGCACCGCGACGCGCTCCGCAACGCGAAGAGCTACGAGGAAGTCGCTAAGCTCAGCGAGGGCCTCGCGCAGGACCAGGACCGTCTGGTGCGCGACCGCGACCGCAAGATCGGAGAGATCCGGGAGCGCCCGGCCTGATCAGCCGGGCGCACGCCCTGATTGCAGGACTAGTTAAGCGGCTCCAAGGCTCCCGCCTGGAGACCCCCGCTGGATTTCCATCTGGCTCGCCTCCCTCCAGGGAGGCGTCGGTCCCGGCGGCGCTTCACCAAGAAAGCGAGTTCGCCAAAGGGGTGCGCTGAATGGGCGCCCTCCCGGGATGTAGGTGAGGTCGGTAACCCACGCCTGATCAGGCCAGGACGATCCTCGCCCGCGGGTGGTGTCGCGCTGGTCGGTGGGGCCACGGAGGGAGGCGACCAGAAACACTGTGAAGCTCCGAAGGCCACCCAGCGCCTAGACAACACCCAGATCGGCTCCATCGAGGTCGCACGCCAGAAGGCGTACTCGGCGGTTCTCTACCGAAGCCCGACGAAGGTGTTCGAGGACGCCGTGGCGCAGGGCGGCGTGAATCTCCGGATACTGCGGTTCGTGGGCGCCAGCCCGCTCGAGGGCGGAGTGCCTATCATGTACGACGGCAAGATCATCGGAGTCGTCGGCGTCTCCGGCGTGCTGTCGTCGCAGGACGGACAGGTCGCCAGGGCCGGCGCCGACGCGCTGAAGTAGACCGGACGCTGCGGGGGACGGCTCACGCCCCCCGCAGCAGCTCACGCGCCCTTCAACGGCTCCTCGGCGGATCCGCGCCCCGCAACTCATTTCTTTATGAGAAGGTCAAGCCCATCGGCGCATGCTCGCGCGACAGCATAGTCAGCCTTTTGTTGCCCGGGCATCTTATCCCATCCACCTTTTTCAATGACTTCAGCTCTCTGCCAGCTATCTACTGCCATGAGCTCTTTCAGTTTCTTTTCATGGTTCGGTTGCTTCACGAATTGCGCGACGCAGATCGCCGCCTGACTCGCCAAGACCGCCTCTTTGGTCATCGTTCGGGTCGTGCCTGAAGTTGTCCAGCCACCCCACGCAAAGCCGATGATCATTGCGATGACTGCCCCGCAGATGAGGCCCCAAACTCCATACTTCACTTTCTCCGCAATTTCTGGCTTCATGGACAAGGCCCTCCTAACCCGGGATTTAGGTCCGACGCATTGGATCAAATCTTCGTGCGCAGAAGAGAGCGTCGGCCTCTCCTACGGTCCGCGTCTCAGGCGTCGCTGGTCCCTCGGCGAGTGTGCCGCGCCTACCGCCGGGCGAAATCGATGAATCCCCGCTCCACGTTGGTCGCAATCAGGACAGAAAGTGCCCAATACGTGACGTCCACAACGACATCCGGAGAGGATCGTCGAAGCCAGGGCGCGTGCCGGTCGGTGCCGGCACGGCCCCGCTTCGGCCGATCAGGCGGCCTTGACTTCGATCGTCCTCGGCGTCGCGGCGCGCGGCGCAGGGACCTTCACCTCGAGCATCCCGTTCGTGTACTTCGCCTCCACATGAGTGGCGTCGACGCCCTCGGGGAGGGCGAAGCTCCGCTGGAACGGGCCGTACGCGACCTCACGGACGAAGTAGTCCTTGCCCGTGGTGTCGTGGTCGGCCTTGCGCTCGCCCTTGACGGTGAGGACGTTGTCCATCAGGGACACCGCGACGTCCTTCGGATCCATGCCCGGCAGGGCGAGCTGGATGACGTAGGTGCCGTCCTCGATCCGCCCCTCGGCGGCGGGGAGCCATGACGCGGCAGGCTGCGCGGCCTCGTCGGTGGCGCCGTCGAAGAACCTCGGGAACATCTCGTCGATCTCGTTATGAAAGTGGAACTGTCGGGTCGGGGACCAGCGAAGCATGGCGTTCATGTGATTCTCCTCTGTCGGTATCTGGGTGCTGATGACTGTTAGCTACCGCTCTCCGCGAGCTGCGACTCCTGCCGGACCCGCCGGAATGCCGCCCCCTGCGCGAAGAGCCTCCACCAGCTCCCCAGCAAGATGATCGACAGCGCGAACAGGTTGAGCGCGACGGGCAAGACCTTGGCTTCGGCCGGGCGCGTCGACACCCAGAACACGAACGTGGCGACGAGAAGGAACGGAATGAGCACAAAGGCTCCGGGCGGCCAGACGCGCTGCCACTGGCGCAGGAGGGCGCCGCCAGGATCGTCCTCCAGTCGTTTGTGGAGGATCATCCACAGGAAGAACGCCGTCACGAGAACAGCCGGAAACCATTCGGCCCACCACATGGCCGAGGCGAGGATCAAGAGCACCCCGGCATGGCGGTTCCGCTGTGCGCCGTTCACCGTAGACATCAGCCCTCTCCCCCCTCGTCCCTATACGGATCACCCGTGACCGGTGGGTCGCCGTGATCCTGCTTGAGTGTCACGATGTCCTCCGGGGTTGCGACGCATCCGCGCTCCGGGGCGATCCACGTCATCTTGTTCTGGTCGCGAAGCTCATTGAGGCCCGTTATCGGTCGCATCGTGTTCTCCATCAGGTCCTGCGCCTCTGCGCCCCCCGGCTGCTCGCCCCCCGCTGAGGTCCAGTCAGCCCGCCTCGACGCGCCAAGCTCCGTTGGAGGCGAACCGCCTTGGCCTGATCCTCAATGTTCGCGAGGAGGGCCGGGCGATCCTCTTGCTTCAGCCCCACCTCGATGAGAGCCCGGAGGACGATCTGCAGGCTCACCGGGAGCTTGAGCGTGATCGTGGCCTTCCCTGCAACGACCCGAGCTCGGTCCAAGGCATCCTGCGTGAGTATGAGGAGGACTTTCGTCTTATTCATGAACACCCCAACCTCTATAATAAATATATTATTTATTTGCTATATAACTTATATCGTGATACCCATGGTAAGTCAAGCGAGATGCGGTGAGCCACGCCGGGTCGCGGTCAGGCCGCATGAGTGATGCCCGTCGGAAATGTTCGGGGGCGTCGGTTCTCGTCGGAATGACCGGCGGGCTGGCCGGGATCGCCATGAAGGGCGGATTGCCGCGTTCGTCGGGGGGCCCTCACGCTCCAGCGCAAGATCTGGCCCGTGCAGGTCGTGCGCGCTTAGGAAACGTGGGGGGGCTGCGGTGAACTGGCTGGAGTGGATCGTATTCGTGGCGGCCGTGCTAGGGGTCTTTTCCCTCTGGGATGTCGTGATCGGCGGGGGTGGCAATGTACGCGAACAAGACGAGGGCTCTCCTCAGTTTCCGCGCGGACGTCCTCGGGCGGGCTCGCGTATGTCCGGGGCTGAAGCTCGCGGAGCACCAAATGCGTTTCGCCCACGCGTGCAGGAGCGCATCGGGGTCCTGGAGAGATCCGCTCGGGCGACGTTCTGTGGATGACTGGTGGGATCGAAAGAGGGAGGCATTTGACCTATGACTCAGGTAAGGAAGACGCCGCTACGGCCGCTCCACGACCGTATCCTGGTCAAACGGATTGAGGAAGACAAGGTCCAGCGCGGTGGCATCATCATCCCGGACACCGCGAAAGAAAAGCCTCAAGAGGGCGAAGTAATCGCGCTGGGCACCGGCACGGTGACCGACGCCGGAAAGAAGATCCCCCTCGCCGTCAAGGCGGGCGATCGGATCCTCTTCGGCAAGTACTCCGGCAGCGAGGTCAAGCTCGACGGCAGGGAGTACCTCATCATGAAGGAGGAGGACGTTCTCGGCATCCTCGGCGCGTGAACGAGCGGCTCAGCCGCCGTCAACCATTCGTGCACATTCGGGAGGAACATATCCATGCCTAAGCAGCTCCTGTTCGACGAGGAAGCCCGCGCGGCACTCCTGCGCGGGATCAACATCATGGCGCACGCCGTCAAGGTCACCCTGGGGCCGAAGGGGCGGAACGTCGTCATCGACAAGAAGTTCGGGAGCCCCACCATCACGAAGGACGGCGTGACCGTCGCCAAGGAGGTCGAGCTCAAGGACCCCTACGAGAACATGGGGGCCCAGATGATCAAGGAGGTCGCCGCCAAGACCTCGGACGTGGCGGGAGATGGGACGACCACGGCGACCGTGCTCGCCCAGGCGATCTTCCGCGGGGGCCTGAAGAACGTGACCGCGGGCGCCAATCCCATGGGCCTGAAGCGGGGGATCGAGCAGGCGGTGGAGAAGGTGGTCGAGGAGTTGAAGAAGATGTCCAAGTCCACCAAGGACAAGAAGGAGATCGCCCAGGTCGCGACGATCGCCTCGAACAACGACCAGACCATCGGCCACCTCATCGCGGAGGCTATGGAGAAGGTCGGCAAGGACGGTGTCATCACGGTGGAAGAGGCCAAGGGGATGGAAACCACCCTCGAGGTCGTCGAGGGGATGCAGTTCGATCGCGGGTACCTCTCCCCCTACATGGTGACCGACCCGGAGCGCATGGAGGCCGTCCTCGAGGACTGCCTCGTCCTGATTCACGAGAAGAAGCTCAGCGTCATGAAGGACATGCTGCCGTTGCTCGAGCAGGTGGCCCATTCGGGCAAGCCGTTCCTGATCGTCTCCGAGGACGTTGAGGGCGAGGCCCTGGCGACCCTGGTCGTCAACAAGCTACGGGGCACCCTGAAGTGCTGCGCCGTCAAGGCCCCGGGCTTCGGGGATCGGCGGAAGGCCATCCTCGAGGACATTGCCACGGTGACCGGCGGGAAGGCGATCACCGAAGATCTCGGCATCAAGCTCGAGTCGGTCAAGCTCGAGGACCTCGGCCGGGCCAAGAAGGTGATCGTGGACAAGGACAACACGACGATCGTCGAGGGGGCGGGCAAGACCGGCACGATCGAGAGTCGGATCAAGCAGATCCGGGCGCAGATCGAGGAGACCAGCTCGGACTACGACCGGGAGAAGCTGCAGGAGCGCCTGGCGAAGCTGGCAGGCGGGGTCGCCATCATCAAGGTGGGGGCGGCCACCGAGACCGAGATGAAGGAGAAGAAGGCGCGGGTCGAGGATGCGCTCAACGCCACGCGCGCGGCCGTTGAGGAGGGCATCGTGCCCGGGGGCGGCGTGGCGCTGCTCCGGGCGTCGAAGGCGCTCGAGAGCCTGAAGCTTTCGGGCGACGAGGCCACCGGCGTCAGCATCGTGCGGCGCGCCCTCGAGGAGCC
>WNGH01015186.1_pt1 | contig 13545 bp, 11 predicted proteins | sample 5400631 | NCBI WGS metagenome assembly WNGH01 (sample SAMN13153373, study PRJNA577476) | soil metagenome | isolation source: 115 cm soil or saprolite under Garry oak tree replicate 1 | place: USA:California | collected 2016-06-15
GTCAGGACGTAGCACTTCTCGTACGCCAGAAACTGCTGGATCGTGTCCGTCTGCTGGATATTCGCGACGTTCCAGTCCCGGATCCCCTCCCAGGACGAGTAGGTGTCGCTGCCGAACACGAGCTCGCCCCTCGCCGTGTGGACCTGCAGGAGCTGTGAGCCGTACGTGTGTCCCCGGAACGCGGGGTGGATCACCAGGCCATCGCTGATCTCGTGCCGCCCGTCGACGATGTGCGCCTTCCCGTGGAGAACCTTCCCGAGGATCTCCTGGACGGTCTGGGGCGGATAGCCGCACACGGGGCTCCGGGCGCAGAAGTTTGCGGGCGGCCCGAACTGAAGCCCGGTCAGCGGGTTGAGGGTGTTGACGGCGCGGATGTGACCACCGTTGAAGTCAGTGGGGTAGTTGAGGAAGAAGTCGATCTGCTTGAGCTCCTCCTTCTGGACGTAGAGGGTGGCGTTCGGGAACGAGTCGAGCTGGCCGGCGTGGTCCCAGTGACCGTGCCCGATGACGATGCGCTTGACGTTGTTGGGGTTCAGCCCAATCTGACCGATCTGATGACGGAGGTCGTCCCAGCAGCATGAGGTGTTCCAGTTGAAGATGTAGGCGAGCTGCTTCCAGCCGCTGTCGTACAGCGTGATGTCGGCGTCACGGCCGGGCAGCTTGATGATCCCGACGTTCACCGGAAGGTCCACGGTGACCCGGTCCCCACGATCCGGCATGAAGGCGCGGGAGGGCACGCCGAGGAAGCGACTGCTCTCGACGATCCACGCCGAGTATTTCGGCGCGCGGTCTGCCATCTGCGCGTCCCTCAAGAGGTCGCGGGTGCTCTCGAAGCCCTGCGGCAAGGTTTGTGGCGGCAGATGGCGATCCCCATTGTCCCGATCGTCATCATCAGCCAGAAGGGTCCCTGTGTTCACCAGAGTGCCCGCCAGCGCGAGCACTCCAAAGACCAACACGACGCGCAGGAGTCTCTGCATCATCTCTCCCTACCCCCTCACGAATTCATCCATCCCTTACGACGTCCGATGGAACGACCGATGCGCTTCTCGGCATCCCCCCTCTCGGGTCAGCGTTGAGCATCCGATGACTACACGACCGTCGCCTTCCCGCAAGCTAATTCGGCGGAAACTCGTCGGGCCAGAACTTCGCCCCGACCTCTCTGATCTTGTCGCTCCCTTCCTGACTCAGCGGGTACGCCGCGCGCAGGTGTTCCTCGCCTCCGTCGTCGAACATCTTGAGGACCTCGAGCGCCGATCTCTGGAACAGACGGACCGCGCAGTGGGCAGACTGGAGTGACGGCGGCGGTTGGAGCGCACGGAGCCGGGTCTCGGCGCTCCGATAGGTCAGGAGCGCCTCATCGACACGGGCCTTGAGGTCCTTTCGACCCAGATCGTTGGTCTTGTAGAAGATCTGGCCGAGACTCATGCGCACGGTGCTTCGCTCGACGTCACCGTGAATCGGCCAGAGCGCCCGGATGTACGCCTCCTCGGCACGGGTGAATGGTGGTCGCGGCTCCGGCGCCGCGAGGCGCGTCTGGGGTTCGGACATGACGGCACGACTTGCCCTCATCTCGAGAACGGCCGCAACGGTCACGACTCCAGCGAGGAAGATGAGACCCACTGCGGACAGGACGATCCTCGAGCGAGATGGAGGGTGAGCGCTCGGCCCGCTCGCGCCTGTCGCAGGCGAGAGCACGGGAGGGGACGTCCGACCGCTTGCCATTCATACTCCCTACCGCGGCGGGCCGCGTCCCGGCCGCTCGAGTCAGTCAGCGAGTATCGCCACCGGAGCCGCCGATGGTCGGGGGTTGAATTTAACGTCGTCACTCTAGGCGTTGCGCCACCGGGTTGTCAACGGTCGTAGTGCCGCTCGGGGTTTTCCCGGGAAGGGAAGCCCGTGGGGGGGATCGAGGAGCGCCACGGCTTCGCCGGGGTGCTCCGAGCGTGGGGGGGGTTGGGGGGCCATGTCGCGGCCCCCCAATTTCTTAGCGCGCGAGCTTGCGGATCTCGACGTGGACCCGACGGTTGAGCTGCTGACACTCCTTGCTCGGGTCGTCGCACAGGGCACCGTCCTGCCCGAGGGTAACGACCTTGACCGAGGCCTCCGGAGCGCCGAGCTCGACCAGGAACTGCTTGACGGCCTCCGCGCGCCGTTGCGCCAGAACCTTGTTGTATTCGGGCGGGCCCTGGCGATCGGCGTAGCCCTGGACGAGCACCACCCAGGCGCTCGTCCGGTCGACGACCGCGGCCGTGTCCTGAAGAACCCGGACGGCATCGGCCCGGAGGCGGGTGCTCTTGAAGTCGAAGTAGACGTCGGTGTGGACGACACGGGCGTCGGTCGGCGCCGTGACGGCTCTCCTCGGGGCCGTCGGCGCCTCAGCGGGCGCGGTCGCGACGGCGCCCGGCCTGGTCGAGGCCTCCTCCGTGGACCGTGAGCGAACCCCGTAGGTGACGAGCGTCCCGGCGACGGCCATCAGGAGCACCCCGACGATCATCGCGAGCTCCTTCCCGCTGCGCGTCCCGGTCGCCTGCGGCTCAGTGGTCTCGTGTGTGTTGGCCATGGTGTTTCCTCCTTGAGGGAGGAGACAGAGCAACGCTCGGGCCAAACCGGCCGGAAGCGGCGGAAGGAATGGTTTCGACTACTTCGGCGCGGACGCGATCGGCGTGATGCGGGGAGAGCCCCGCATCCCCGCACGGGTCCCGCGTCTCCCCGAGCCCTGAATCAGACGCGAGCGCCTCGAGGACGACCCTGGAAGTGCTCGCGGACCAGGAGCTCGAGCGAGCGGAAGTGGCGCTCGGGCAGGTTCTTGAAGCGCCGCCGGCACGCGGCCAGCGCGGCCTCGACGGAATCGAATCCCTGGACGGCTCTCAGCAAATGCTCGTGGTATTCGGAGAGCTTCAGCTCCACAGCGCGGCCGAGCGCCGGGTCGCCGGCCAGCTCCAGCGCCGCCTTCCGCCGATCGCCGCCGGACTCGACGAGCGCGCGGAAGGCCAGGCCCTTGAGCCGCTGCGTCACGGTGCTCCGGTCCCACCCGAGGGCTCGCGCCGTCGCCTGCATGTCGAACCCGTGCTGGCGCAGGCAGACGAGAACCGTCGTGTCGCCGGCGGCATCGACCTTCGCCTCGCTCGACGGGGCGAGCCGCAGGTCCTCTGGTACCAGGACCGCTCGATCGGCGAGCGCGACCGCCTGGCGGAGACAGTGCTGGAGCTCGCGGACGTTGCCGGGCCAGTCGTGCCGCTCGAGCGCGCGCAGCGCCAACTCCGAGAGCGTCGCACGCCGGCCCGCCTCGGCGCAGGCGTCCTCCAGGAAGCGAGCCGCCAGTGGTCCCACGTCCTGGCGCCGCTCGCGCAGCGGCGGCAGGCGGAGCACCAGGCCCTTCAGGCGGAAGTAGAGGTCCTCGCGGAACCACCCCTCCGCGATGCCACGCTCGAGGTCCCGATTGCTGGCGGCGACGACCCGTACGTCGACCGCGGTGGCACGTGTCGCCCCGACCCGGTGGAAGGTCTTTTCTTGAAGAACGCGGAGGAGCTTCGACTGGTGGTCGGCCCGCAGCTCACCGATCTCGTCCAGGAAGATCGTTCCGCGGTCGGCCTGCTCGAAATACCCCCTCCGCTCCGTGGCGGCGCCGGTGAAGCTACCCCGGACGTGGCCGAACAGCTCGCTCTCGAAGAGCTCGGGCGGGATGGCGGCCATGTTGACCGCGACGAACGGCGCACCGGCGCGGGGGCTCAAGCGGTGGGCCGCCCGCGCGAACAGCTCCTTGCCTGTTCCGGGTTCGCCCGATATCAGAATCGGCAGCGACGAGCGCGCCGCCTTCTCCAGATCCCGGAAGCGCGCCAGAACTTCCGGACTCCGGGTGATGATTCCGACCTCCGCGCACCGTTGCCGCAGCCGCTCCTGCTCGGCGTCGTCGAGCTCTGCGCGTCCGGGGTCGGCGGCGCGCAGCTCGCGCTCCAAGTCGCGTAGCCGGCTTCGCGTCTGCTCTTCCTGCGCGCGCGCCTCCGCGAGCTCTCCTCTGAGCGCCTCCGCGGCCTGGAGGTGCTCGTGCTCGGCGCCGGTCGATCGCGCGACCGCGCCGCGCGCGGCCTCGAGGTCCTCTTCCAGCGCCTCGACCGTCGACTCCTGGCGCACCAGCGCCTCGCGGATCGCCGTCGTCTCACCCTCGAGGTCGCGCAAGCGATGGGCCGAGCCGAACTGGTTCCACAACAGCGCGCCGGCCCCGGCGACGACCGCAGCGGCGAGCGGCGGGACCGCGGGCAGCACGACGCCGAGCAGCGACGGCGACAATAGCAGAGCGACGGCAGAGCCCGACGCCAGGACGGCGACACCGACGAGCGCCTTCCACCAGCGCAGCACGAGACCGAGCCACGCCGTCAGCCCGGCGAGGACCAGTGTGCCGCCGAGGGTCCAGCCGAGGGGCGCCCGCCTCGGCCACGACCCCGTCAGCACGGCGTTGAGCAGCTCGGCCTGGATCCGAGCGTCGGACATGGAGCCGACGGGAGTGCGATGCCGCTCGAGCGCGGGCTCGGCGAGAACCAGCACGATCTTGTCGTCGACCAGGCCGCGGAGCGTCTCGGCCCGGCGCTCTTCAATGGCGGTCCAGAGGTCGAGGAACGGCACGACCGTGAGCCGCTCCGGCGCGACGTAGCCGACGAGCGCGCGACCGCCCTCGTCGACGGCGATCCTGCGCGAGCGCCCGATCGTCACCCCGCGGCGATCGATCACGATCTGGTCTGCCGGCGTGTTCGCCGCCACCGTCGCCAGGACCAGGCCGAGCGCCGGCACCGCGCGGTCGCCGAGTCGGACGAAGAGCGGAACCCCGCGCACGACGCCGTCGGGATCGGCCGGCGCGAGCGTGTGGCCGACGGCTCTGGCGTGCTCGGCGAGCCCGAGCAGCGGCCCGACGAGCGACCGTCCCGTCGGGACCGCCAGCGAGACCCGGGAGAGCGGCGGCCAGGACGCGTGGGCCGGAGCGCTCTGATCCGCCGGCCCTGACGAAAGCTCGAGCGCGATCGGGTAGACGAGATTGTCGGCCAGCGCGGTCGCCTGGCTCAGCAGCGCGTCGCTCGACGCGCCACCTCGACCTGGGGCGCTCGGCGGCCCGAGCGGGACGTCGACGCCGATCGCCGCGGCGCCGGCGCGGGAGAGGCTCGTGACGAGGCGGGCGAGCACCGCGCGATCCCAGGAGCCCGCGCCGAAGCGCGCCTCGCTCGCGGGATCGCGCATGACGACGACCAGGGCGGCGCTGACCGGTGCCCCGGCACGCGTGCGGAGCCAGCGGTCGTAGGCGAACCACTCGAGCGCGGTGACGCCCGCGCCACCGAGAGTGACCACCCCGAGCGCCAGAAGGCTCGCGGCGAGCGCGATCACCGCGGCAGGCAGGGCGCTTCGGAGAATCGCGGGACTCCTAACGAACGGGCGAGCGCAGACCTTCGGCGGCCGCGCGGTCGAAGTAGCCGAGGATCCGCGCGTCGTGCGCGGGTAGTAGCCCCTCGACGCCCTGCTCGTAGAGCCGCTCGAGCAGCCGCTCGGCCGGGTCGCTCAGCGCCGAGGCCTCGCGGATGAGCACGGGCACCGCCTCCCTCACGCGCCCCTTCCGGAGCAAGGCGCCGCCGACCGTGTCGTCGCCGTTCGCCGCGAGGCCTGGAAAGTCTCGCCAGAGCGCCGCCCGGTAGTCCCGAAACGCCTGCTCGACGGTCGCGCGATCCGCCGCCGCTCGCCGGCCCCGCCCCAGCGCGACCTGTCTGAGCTGCGCGAGCGCCTCGTCGGCTTGCGTCACCCCCTGCTCCGCAGCCAGGAACCACCACGTGATCGCGGTGGTCAGATCGCGCTCGACCCCGAGGCCGGCGGCGTAGGCCGTGCCCGTGAAGTACTGCGCCCGCGCGTGCCCCGCCTGCGCGGCGACGAGAAACTCGGGCGTGGCCTCGGCGTCGCGCTGCACCAGCCTCAGCATGAGCGCGAGGTTGTAGCGCGCATCCTGGTGGTGGGGGTCGCCCGCGAGGACGCGACGGAACTCTTCGATCGCCCCGTCGAGGTCGCCCCGCGCGTAGCGCACGACGCCCAGGCTGTAGTGCGCCTGGCCGAGGTCGGGTTGCACGCTCAAGACGTGCTCGAGCTCCACGCGCGCCGCCGCCCAGTCCTGCTTCGCCACGAGCGCGGCGGCCAGGGTGAGCCGAGCCGTGAGGGCATCGGGCTGCCGGCGGAGGGTCGCGCGCAGCTCCTCCACGGCGGCGTCGAGATCGCCCAGGCCGTAGAGGGCGAGCCCGAGGCTCGTGCGGGCCTGGATCAGATCGGGTTCACGCCGCAGCGCCTCGCGCAGCGCGCTCACGGCCGCCGCCATCTCGCCCCGGGCGATGAGGGCTTGGCCCCGATCGAGGTACACCTGCGCGTGGCCCTGGGGCGTCGGCGCCGGCGGGGCGACTCCCGCGCACCCGGCCTGAGCGACGCCGAGGAGGAGGAGCAATCGCACGACTCTCTGCGTCAGGCCACGGCCTCCTCGGGGAGCGAGACGAATCGAGCCGATCAAATCATAGCAGACGCTTCCGTGGTGTCGGAATCTCGGGCGGCGGAGAGAGCGACCGGCACGGCGTAGCGGTTGACCGGGTACGGCAGCGCCGTGGCGGCGCGGCACGCCTCGGCGATGTAAGGGGTGAGCGCCTCCGCGAGCGCCCAGCCGGCCGCGTTCTTCGCGCGGACCCGCTCCGCGGCCTCCTGCGCCCGCGCGCGAAGCCGCGCCTCGTCCACCGTCAGGACGCGGCCGGCCTGCACCACCAGCCGGCCGTCGACGAGCACGGTGTCGACGTCGGCCCCGCTCTCGACGTAGACGAGGGCGCCGACGACATTGTTGAGCGGACGCAGCGACGTCGAGTCGGCGCGCAGCAGGACGAGATCGGCCTTGCGGCCCGGCTCGATCGCGCCGACGTCCGCGTCGAGTCCGAGTGCGCGCGCGCTGCCAAGGGTCGCCATGCGCCAGACCTCGACGGCGCGGATCCAGCGCTCCGTGTGATGGGGAAACCGGACGTTCCCGACCAGGCCCGCCAGGCGCATCGCCTCGAAGAGGTTCAGGTTGTCCGAGGACATCGAGCCGTCGGTGCCGAGGCCGACGGTCACACCCCGGTCCAGCATCTCGCGCACCGCCGCGATGCCGCTCCCGAGCCGGAGATTGCTCGCGGGGTTGTGAGCGATCGCGCCCCCGGCGTCGGCGAGACGCCCGATGTCGTCGTCGGTGAGCCACACCCCGTGAGCACCGACGAACCCCGGACCGAGGAGCCCGAGCTCTCCAAGGCGCGCCACCGCTGTCTTACCCCAGCGGCGGTCGGCGGCGATCGCCTGCGTCTTCGACTCCGACAGGTGGGTGTGCACGCCCACACCGTGCTCCCGAGCAAGCCGCGCGCAGCCCTCGAGGAACTCGTCGGTGCACTGCGTCGGAATGGTCGGCGCCAGGCCGACGCGAATGCGCCCGTGCGCCGTGCCGTCGAGGCGCCGGATCGTCTCCGCGCCGAGCTGGAGGAGCGCGGCCGTCGGCGTGGGTCGGAGACCTTCGACGGTGCGCCGCAGCTCGTCCGGCAGGAGCGGGATGAGGCCCGGGATGGTCTCGTAGAATGCGACGTCGGCGACCGCGGGCGCCAGCACCGCGCGCATCCCGACGTCGGTGTAGGCGCTGGCGACGGCGTCCAGATCCTCCATGCGGGGCGCCGGAACAGTCATGAAAAGGTCGTACGCGGTCGTACACCCGGTCTTGAGCATCTCGACGGCGCCGATCGCGGCCGAGACGTAGTGATCCTCCGCGGTGCGATTGGCGTTCAGCGCGGGCCCGTGGTTCAGGAGGTCTTCGAGCGTCCAGCGCCCGGCGAGGCCGCGAAGGAGATTGTTGTGGGCGTGGGTATGGGCATTGATCAGGCCGGGCAGGACGAGGAGCCCGCGAGCATCGAGCACCTCGGCCGTGACGGGCTGGCCGAGCCGCGGCGCCACCGCCGTGATGCGTTCACCCTCGACGAGCACGTCCGCGTCCTCCAGCCCCGGCTCGCTGCCACGCAGGACCCGTCCCCCGCGGATCAGGAGGGCCACGGCGACTAATTCCGTTCGGTCAGGCGCAGCGCGAAGGCGGCGGGGCGCGCGGTCATCGGGGCGTTCCTGGCGCGGGGCGAGGTATCGCCCGGAGCAGCGCCAGGTTCTCGTCGATCGTGTCCGTGCCGGTGATGGCGCGCAGCACGATCTCGTCGACCGCTCCCTGCCAGTTCGCGAGCGCGCCCGCGAGCGCGCCCGCGCTCGATGCCGCGATCGCCGTCTCCACCGGCTTCACCCCCATGCGCGCGAAGTGGGCCGCGTACGCCGGGATCGCCGCGTACCGGACCCCCTCCTCCCGCAGCCGGTCGCTCGCGGCCGCCCCGAGGGCGACGCGGACGTACGCGAAGAGCCGCGGCGGTTGCCGACCCGCCGCGGCCGCGCCCGCACGGACCCACTCGGCCGAGCGACGCGCATGCTCGGGCGTCAGCCAGTTGAAGAGCACGGCACATCTGGGGACCGAGCGCCGCCACGACGAGGCGCGCCGCAAGCTTGGACCTGAGCGCGGCGACCCCTTCGCGCACGCGCGTGAGGGCGCCCGGGTTCGGGCTTCCGACCCCCAGGAGGAGACGGTCGAGGGGAAGGCCGTTGGCGTGCACGCCCTGGACGATGCTGTCCGGGCCGCGCGTGTGGAGCGGAATCACGCCGATGCCGAGCTCGATCCGCCGCGTCTCCCCGGCCGCCAGGGCGAGCGCGGCCAACCCATCGGTCGCGCCCGGGTGGTTGACCCAGAAGGAGCTGTAGCCGAGCCCTTCGGCCTCCCGGGCCGATGCGCGGAGGATCTCGGGCGCCGCGCCTGCGAACAGCGCAAACCCCAGTCTCATCACCGGCTCCTCTCGGGAATCAGCGGGATCCTCGAGCCTCAGGCGCCGGCGCCGCGCCTCGCGCGAAGACCTTCTTCACCGTCATGGGCCCGGCCCCGAGGAGGCCGAGGCTCAGGCTGGCGGCGAGCAGCGTGAGCTCGAACTCGTAGCCGCCAACGAAGCCCATCTTGAGGCGGACGGCCAGGATGGCAACGACCATCTCGATGGCCAGGAGGGCGGCCGCCAACCGGGTGCCCAGACCGAGGATGAGCGCCAGCCCGCCGAGGATCTCCACGGCCATCACGACGACCGCCGCGACGGAGGGCAACGGGATCCCCACCTTGGCCATGAAGCCAGCGGCGCCGCCCAGACCGAAGACGAAGAGCTTTTGGGCCCCGTGAACCGCGAAGACCAGCCCGACGACGAGCCGGAGGGGGACCAGTCCCCAGTTCACCGCCCAGGAATTCCCTTGCGCGTTCATGGTCGCTCCTCCCGCGTCCAGGTGCCCTCAGTCGGCCGAACCGTCCGGTGCGCTTCCCGGGGCGATCATGGCAGCGGGGCGCACGTACGTCCAGTCGAGATTGGCCTGCGGCACACCGCGAGCAGCCGGCCCGTCCGGCGCCGGTGGCGGCGTCGTGGTCCCCCGACTTCGACTACAATAGCCCGCGCCGAATCGCGCGGACGCGATCGCCAGGTGAGGAAGATCGACGCGCGCGACGGCCAGAGGACGACGCGCGGGAGGGGCACGTGGGAGGGACTTCGACGAGGCGTCCACCTTCTTGGGAGGCCGGCCGACGCGGCCAGGTCGAGCGACGCGCTTGGGGCCACCGATAGTTCTTTCCGGATTGCCCCTTGACAGACGCGACGTCCGGGTCTATCCGTTGTCTGCACAGCGCCGGGATGGGGTCAGGACCGTGTCCCAAGGACGTCGCGCGGTACTGAAGGCAGCCCTCGGGCTAGGGCTGTGCTTTTCGTTCCTCGACGGCGTCTCCGCCCGAGCCGACGATCCGAGAGTGGCCCGCCCGCAGGAGGGTGACCGTTTCGTGTTTCCGTTCGGGGACCGGGAGGGACAGCTCATCACGCTCGAGGACCTGCCGCTCGGCGGGCCCCAGCAGCTGGCCTACCCGATGGATCCTCACACGAAGACCGTGCGAAACGGGTCGACCCTGAATCTGATATCGCTGATCCGCTTCGATCCCGCCCAGCTCACCGAGGAGACTCGGGAACTCGCGGCGCGCGGCGTCGTGGCGTACTCGGCGATCTGCACCCACCAGGGGTGCCCGGTGTCGATGTGGGAGGCCCACGCGAAGAACCTCTTCTGTGCTTGCCACGCTACCCAGTTCGACCCCAGGGATCGCGCCCGGGTCGTCGATGGGCCTGCGCCCCGGCGGCTCCCCATGCTGCCCATCAAGCTGGTCGACGGCGTCCTGACGGTGGCCGGAGGGTTCACGGGTCGAGTCGGAGGCGAACGCCCATCATGAGGGAACGCGCCGCTTCACCGCACTGGAGTACAAACCCGATACGAGGAGGGATGATCGTGAAGACAACCAGAACCCTTCTGGCGCTCGCAGCTGTCCTCGTCCTGGTGACGCTGCCCGCGACGGCGCTGGCTCAGGGGGGCTACAGCCCGGTCACCGACCAGCGGCTCGTCAAACCGGAGCCCGAGAACTGGCTGCAGATCCGCGGCAACTATCAAGGGTGGGGCTACAGTCCCCTGGGCCAGGTCACCCCCGCGAACGTGAAGAAGCTGACTCCGGTCTGGGCCTTTTCGACTGGGGTGGACTCGGGCCACGAGGCGCCCCCCATCGTCAACAACGGCGTGATGTTCGTCGTGACCCCCTACAGTCAGGTCATCGCGCTGGATGCGAAGTCGGGGAAGTTCCTCTGGCGATACAAGCGGGAATTGCCCGAGGACTTCAAGGCTCTCCACAACACGAGCCGGGGGATCGCGCTGTACGGCGACAAGGTGTACCTGGCGAGCCTGGACTGCTTCCTCGTCGCCCTCGACGCGAAGACGGGCAAGGTCGCCTGGCAGAAGAAGGTCGAGGACTACCACACGGGCTATTACATGACGCTCGCCCCGCTCGTGGCGAAGGGCAAGGTCATGGTGGGCGTGTCGGGCGGTGAGTTCGGCGTCCGGGGCTTCGTCCAGGCCTTCGACGCTCAGTCCGGCGAGCCCGCGTGGAAGACCTACACGGTCCCCGGCCCCGGCGAGCCTGGCCACGACACCTGGTCGGGCGACACCTGGAAGCGCGGGGGCGCGTCCGTCTGGCTGACCGGCACCTATGACCCCGATCTCGGCCTGACCTACTGGGGCACCGGGAACGCTTCGCCCTGGTTCGGGGATCAGCGCGCTGGTGACAACCTCTACACCGCGTCCACCGTCGCCCTCGATGCCGCGACGGGCGCGCTGAAGGGCCACTTCCAGTACCAGTGGAACGAATCGTGGGACTGGGACGAGCCGGACGCGCCGCTCGTCGTCGACTATCAGAAGGACGGGCGCACGATCAAGGGATTGGTGCACCCGGCGCGAAACGGCTACCTCTACCTGCTGGAGCGGAGCCGGGAGCGGATCGGGTTCGTCTCCGCCACTCCGTACGTCAAGCAGAACGTGTTCAGGAGCGTCGACTCGAAGACCGGCCGTCCCGACTACCATGCGGAGCGGATTCCAAAGACCGGTAAGCGCGCCGACTTCTGTCCGTCGCTCTGGGGCGGCAAGGACTGGCCGTCTGCCGCCTACAACCCCAAGATGGGACGCCTCTTCATCCCGGCCAACGACAACCACTGCGGGTTCATGGAAGGCAAGGTCCAGCAGTACGTCGCGGGACAGTGGTGGACGGGCGTCGACATCCCCGACATCGGCTTCGCCGTCGACAAGAGCGCGAAGTACTTCGGCCAGATCCAGGCCTGGGACATCAACGGAGTGAAGCGGGCGTGGAGTCACCAGTTCCCCGACTCGATGAGCTGGGGAGGGGTCCTGACCACCGGCGGCGGGCTCGTCTTCACCGGCGGGACGAATGACCGCTACTTCCGCGCCTTCGACGCGTCCACCGGAAAGGTGCTGTGGCAGTTCCGTACGAACTCCGGCATCATCGCGCCGCCGGCCTCCTTCTCCGTCGACGGCACTCAGTACATCAGCGTCGTGTCCGGCTGGGGCGTCGACCCGGCCTTCCAGCAGGGGCTGATCTCGAACCTTCTCGGCTGGGAGAAGGACGTGCCGCAGGGCGGCGTGATCTGGGTCTTCGCGGTTTCCCAATAAGCGTCGCGACGGGCCCCTGCCCACGGGTGAGCCGGGTGCCTCGGAGGCACCCGGCTCGCTCGGGGCGGGGAGCGCGGTCGAAGGGGGTGGGGCGTCGCGTGACCCGTCTCGTCTTGGCCCTCGCCGGGCTGACGTGGGCCGTGTGTGCGGACGCCGGGTCGTCCTTCGTCATCAGCGTCCAGAACGCATCGGCCCGAGTAGGCGAGAAGGCGGTCATCGTGGCGACGATCTCGATGGGCGAGGGATTCACGATCACGGATTCGTACCGCCACCGGATCATCAAGCTGTCGGCCTCGAATGGGGTCGAGCTCGAGCGGGAGGTCGTCGCCGGTTCGGTTCAAAACGGCAGCATCGTCTTCACGGTTCGTGCGACGCCGAAGAGCGCCGGCACCCACACCGTGCACGGGGTGTTTCGGTTCAGTTACCATAACGGCGGCGAGCTCGACATCAGAGCCGCGCCATTCGAGGCGACGGTCACCGCGACCGAGTAAGTCGGGATGAGGTCGACCTCGAGAGCGCGCGCCCGCGGTCGGGGCCATCCCCCGCCCGAGGACCGGCGCGTCGACTCGGGTTCGACCGAAGTCCACGAAGTCTCACTCCCAGGGAGGGTCACATGGTAACGCTTCACGTGAATGGCAAAGCGCAACAGGTGGACGTGCCTCCGGAGACGCCGCTTCTGTGGGTGTTGCGCGATGTCCTCGGAATGACCGGGACCAAGTTCGGTTGCGGCATGGCGCTGTGCGGCGCCTGTACCGTCCACCTCGATGGCCGACCCACGCGCGCCTGCATTACGCCGATCTCGGCTGCGGCGCAAGGAAAGGTCACCACCATCGAGGCGATCGGCGGGGACCAGGTGGGCAAGGCGGTGCAAGCGGCGTGGGTCGACCTCGGGGTGCCCCACTGCGGCTACTGCCAGGCCGGCCAGATCATGTCCGCCACGGCGCTGCTTCAGCAAAACCCCAAGCCAACGGATGCCGACATCGACTCGGCGATGAGCGGAAACATCTGCCGCTGCGGCACGTACACGCGAATTCGCGCCGCCATCCACCGTGTGGCCCAGAAAGGAGCGACGAAATGAGCGCGCCCCACGACTCGATGACCTCGGTCCCCCGTGACGCGTCGTCGGACCGTCCGCTCTTGCTCGCGAACGTGAGCCGGCGCACCTTTCTCACCGGAGTCGGGGCCCTCGGCGGGTTCGTCCTCGCCGTCGGGTTCCCGGCGGCCCTGCGCGCCGCCGATCCGCCAAAGTACGGACGGGACGGAATGCCTGACGGCTGGGTCGACGACCCCCTGGCGTTCGTCGCCATCGGCGAGGACGGGACGGTCACCATCGTCTGTCACCGCTCGGAGATGGGGCAGGGCGTCCGCACCGGCATGCCGATGATCGTGGCCGACGAGCTCGAAGCCGACTGGAAGCGG
>WNGH01004345.1_pt1 | contig 13544 bp, 14 predicted proteins | sample 5400631 | NCBI WGS metagenome assembly WNGH01 (sample SAMN13153373, study PRJNA577476) | soil metagenome | isolation source: 115 cm soil or saprolite under Garry oak tree replicate 1 | place: USA:California | collected 2016-06-15
TCGCGACGCGAAAGGCGGCACTGGACAAGTCATCGACGTGGCGCTGTATGAGTCCGTCCTCAATCTCATGGAAGGTGCGATCCCCGAATTCGATCTTGCGGGCGTAAAGCGCGAGCGCGAAGGCATGCGGCTTACCGGCATCGTTCCGAGCGGCACGTATCCGTGCGCGGATGGTGCGTACATCGTGATCGGCGCGAACGGCGACAGCATTTTCCGCCGCTTCATGTCCGCAATTGGACGCGATGATCTCGCGCAGGATGCGCGGCTTGCACAGAATGACGGAAGATCTTGCCACGTCGACGAAATCGATGAGGCAATTTCGGCCTGGACGCTGCGCCATCCGGCGCGCGAAGCCATCCGCATCCTCGAAGCCGCGGAAGTTCCGGCGGGCCCGATCTACTCTGCTGGGGAGATGATCGAGGACCCGCACTACCGCGAACGCGGCGTTTATGAGCAGGTAGAACTACCGGGTGGCCAGTCTGTGAAGCTACCCACCGTGGCCCCCAAACTTGCAGCGACGCCGGGTGGTTTACGCTGGATTGGACCGCCGCTCGGAGCGCATAATAATGAAGTCTACCGAGACTGGCTTGGCCTCCCCGCAGCCGAGCTTGCACGCCTCGCATCCGAAGGCGTCATTTAATCTGAAATCCGCAACGGAAAACTTGGGCTGCACTCGAGGGCAGCGCCATCGGCATGATACTTCTCGAAGAAAAGGGCGAACGCGACTCCCAATTGCTGGTGATCCGTCAAACGGATCACGCCTTTCTGGCGGGATTTTTTGCGCGGGAGTGGGGCAACGAACGCTTCACCAAGCCGCAGCCTAACACTTCGTTCTGCCTCGCCGTCGCCGAGCACGACAATGGCTGGAGCGAATGGGAGTTGCAAGCCCAACTCGACCCCAAGACTCATCTGCCTTACAGCTTCATGTCCATTCCAACCGCCGCTCACATTGCAATTTATCAGAGGGGAATCGAGCGGCTCGTAAGAGTCGATCATTACGCGGGTCTGTTGGGCACCATACACGCCTCGTGTCTATACGATCGCGCGCGAGCGACCATGCCTGGATTTTCAGCGAAGTATGTCAAGGCCGAAGAAAATTACCTGGCGAATGACTTTATCCAGCAGTTGCGGCTGCAGCAGCTTCGTTTGAAAGTGGATCTGCGCGCGAACCTGGCCACCAAGCCTTTTTTGGAGGATCCGCTGGTCAATGCGAACGTGGCTCGGCTGGAAGCGTTGGATCGCTTGTCCCTGCATTTCTGTTTGAATTCGGGACAAGATGCCGTTATAGACGCTGTGCCGGTGAACGATCACGGCGAAGAAGCTGATTTGGAGTTGCACGCCGAGGGCGCAAACGTGATAGCTGTTACTCCGTATCCGTTCCGGCGTGATCCCTTGTCGTTCAGCATCATGGCGCGGCGGGTCTCAAAAAAGATCTACTCAAGCGATTTGGATTTCCAGAAGACGCTGGCAGCCGCGCCATATTTCCCACTGAAATTTACGATGCGCGCACGGCGAGAAAATGCATTTTCGCAAGTTGCCGGAATTTAATCCACTGAACGGGGTAGTGAGTCGGCTTCCGGTGACGGCGTTACCAGGCGTTGAGGGTTGCCGGTCGAATGGTAAATCAAAGAACTCTGGTGTTAGTGTGATGCCATATCCCCATAAGGCTACCATCACACGAGCTGCTTGGGCCTGGATGAGCCGCGTGATCGGAAATTGACTCGGTACCGAAGATTCACGTGAGCTGCCGCGCGCGAGTCTCCGGCAGGAGCAACGCGAGCGCGGCTGCAATCAGGTAAGCTCCCGCAGGTAATAGAAACGCAGGGCCAATCCCGAAGTGCAGGGCCAGCGAACCAACTGCGAACGGCGCAGCTGCCGAAAGCCCGCGTCCTATGTTATAGCTGAGCCCCATCGCGGTGGCGCGGATTTCGCCGGGGAAAATTTCGCTGGCGATTGCCGCAAATCCCGAAAAGAAACCAATTCCAAAAAAACCGACGACCGGGCCCAAAATCAACAGCCACACCGGCAAGTGGACCAGCCCATACACAGGCACAAGCAGGGCGGCGATTAAAAGGTATGCGACGTATGGGCGCTTGCGGCCGTATGCATCTGCGAAAAAACCAAATAGCGCATAGCCGAGCCATTTACCTCCGCATAGCAGCAGGAAAAACGAAGTGGTTTTCGCCAGGCTGAGTCCGTGGCCGCCTTGTGCGATAGGTAGCGAAAGGTATCCGGGAATCCAGATGAACAGTCCCCAGTAGCCGAACATTGCGAAGGAATTCATCGCCGTCGCAAGAATTCCGTTGCGAAGTGTCTCGCCGCGAAGAAGCAAACTGAGCTTTACGCGTTGCGATTTCGCGGCTCGTTGCTTCCACAATTCGGATTCGGGAACACTGCGACGGATCCAGAGGACGACAATTGCCGGCAGAACTCCTACAAGAAAAACTGCGCGCCAACCAAAATGTGGAAGCACAATCGCCACAACCATGGCCGCGATCGCTTCTCCGATCGCGTACGCGGACTGCATCAATCCAAGCGCTTTGCCGCGATGTTCGGCGCGCCAGGTTTCCGCGATCAGCGCCGCCGCCGTCGTCCACTCGCCGCCCATCCCTAGTCCGAGCACAAACCGAAAGAAGCCCAGCTGCGGAATGGTGTGCGTGAACGCGCAGGCCGCGCTTGAAATCGAGTACACAAGAATCGACGCCATTAACGCACGGGTTCTGCCAATGCGGTCTGCAAGAAAACCAAACAGAAGTCCGCCGATTGCGGAAGCGATAAGTGTCAACGAATTCAGGAAACCCGCCGTGCGAGTGTCCATCGAAAATTCCCGCAACAGATATGCGATGACGAGCGAGAAAAGCATCACGTCCATCGCGTCGAGCATCCAGCCAAGGCCGCCGGCGACCAATGTACGGCGCTCGGCAGCGGTGATGTCTCGAGGTAGCGAAAATCCCGTTGCACGTTGTTGTGTAACGGCGGAAATGCTCTCGGGGGCTGAAGACGAAGAGCTCAACATTGCTGCGGATTGTACCGAATGCCCCGCAAAACAACAGACCATTCTTCCCGCGGCTGCGAACCTGCCCTCTCGAACAATTTGATTGCCTGACCTCCAGGACTTTGTTACGCTCCCGCGCATTCGGGAACCCGGGAGGAACTCCATGGCATTCTGTAAATCGTGTGGTCAGGAAATCGGGACTGCTTCGTTCTGTCCGAAGTGCGGCGCAAGCCAGGGAGCAGTTGCTACACCGGTAACCGCTGCGGCTTCGCCGACCGAGGGGCTTCAGGAAAATGTTGCTGGATTGCTCTGTTACTCGCTTGGGTGGCTTACGGGAATCATCTTCCTGCTGATCGATAAGCGCCCGTGGGTTAAATTTCACGCGGCGCAGTCGATTGTTGTCTTTGGTGGCCTGACGATTCTCCGAATCGGGCTGGCGATCGCCGGTGGGATGTTTGGTGGAGTCGTTGGATTCGGTTTGTGGACGATGGTCGGGTTGTTGCTGGGACTGGTTGGCCTGGTGTTGTGGATTTTCTTGATGGTCAAGGCTTACCAGCACGAAGCTTTCCGCGTTCCTGTTGCTGCCGGAATTGCTGACGGAATCGCTGGCAAGTAAGCAGTTTTGCGAGCTTCGATGGGACCTGCGAATCGGGCGGTCCTTTTTTGCTCCTACGTTCTCCACTTGACTTTCGTTTCCGCTGCCCGCATCGTTAAAGGCTTTGCAAGTGACGGCGCCAGCCACCGTCTTACAGAAAGGCCCGAATCCTCCACTCATGACCCGAGTACGACTGTGCTTTCATGACCGCTGCTTTGATGGCACCGCTTCCGCCGCAGTTTTCTATCGCTTCTATCGTGAAAGATTCGACGCTAACGCGGAATTCCATTTCACCGGAATGACGCATCGCGCAGTTCAGCCGTGGGAAGACGGCTTGTTTGACGGCAACGAAAACGTGATCGTCGATTTTAAGTATTCCAACTCGCCAAAAGTTACCTGGTGGTTCGATCATCACCAGAGCGCGTTCCTGACGCTCGGCGACGCGGAAAATTTCCGCCGCAATCCGGGACCGCATATGTTCTACAAACCGGAATACAAATCCTGCACCATGCTGATAGCGGATACGGCGCACGAGAAGTTTGGATTCAATTCTGAACCGCTGAAGGACCTGATTCACTGGGGCGACATCATCGATGGAGCGCAATTTCCTACGGCGGAGTCAGCTGTTGAACTCGTCGAACCCGCGACGCAACTGGCGCTGGTGATCGAAGCGGCGCCCGAAGATGGCGTGCCCGCAAAAATTATTCGTGAACTTGCCTACAAGCCCCTTCCCGAAATGGTTAAATTGCCAATTGTCGCGAAACATCTCGGGCCGCTCCTTGAACGTCATCGGCGGTCGATTGAAATTCTTCGCGAACGTAGCGAAGCGCGCGACGGCGTGATTTTTTTCGACGTCAGCGATCTCGACCTCGAAGGCTATAACAAATTCATTCCGTACTTGCTCCATCCCGAATGTGTTTATTCGATCAGTGTCAGCGCGTCCGCGGTTCGCGCGAAAGTTTCTCTGGGCACCAATCCGTGGAATCTGGCTAGTGCCGACCAGAATCTAGCTTCGCTCGCCGAAAAATACGGTGGCGGCGGCCACCAGCGCGTCGCTGCGATTTCTTTCGATCCATCGGATATTGCGCGTGCCAGAGAAGTAGCGCGTGGCCTCGTCGAAGTCCTGCGCCAAGCGCCGAAGTAATCTCCGTCGCACTTTCTCTGCTTCGCGCCAAACGCCTCCCTTGCGTTGTCACCCCTCGTGGCTTACTCTTAAAAGGTTCTTGGTAGAGGTGCGGAGCTCATGAGTAGCGCGGCCAGCAATTCCGAACAGCTTCGGAGGCCATCGCGAAAGGGAGCCGGGTTTCAGGGTTTGTACTTACAACCCTGACATAGAAGGTTTCTGGGCTTGTGCTTGCAAGCCAGGATGTTCACTCCGCCGAAACGCCGTCTGTAGCTGAAACAGCCGAGCGTTGGGGGGCAGGTCCAAGGCCTGTTCACTGTCATTTCGCTATGTGTGATGCACTTCGTGCAATACACTTCGCGCAAATGAAGCGCTATCGAGAGGCAGCGACCCCGAGTTTTCTTCGCGGTTCTCTCTTCTCTTTTTTGCGTTCTCTTCCAATACAACTCTTTCGATGAGGTTCCATGGATCCTTTCGCGCTTACGCGTTCGCTGATCGACATTGAGTCCCTTACCGGCCGTGAGAAAGCCGCAGGCGAATTTCTGTTTGGGACACTTTCGAAACTCGCCGCGCCCAGTGCCGGTGCTGTCGAGCGGATGGAAGTCTCTCCCGATCGTTTCAATGTTCTAGCCACATGGGGAACGCCCGTCGTCACGCTCTCCACTCACATGGACACGGTACCGCCGTTTTTTCCTTCCAGCGAAGATGACGAGTTTATTCGTGGCCGGGGTGCGTGCGATACGAAAGGAATCATCGCGGCGATGATCTCTGCTGCAGAGAATCTGCTCGCCGCGGGCACGCGCAATTTCGGCTTGCTGTTCGTTGTGGGCGAAGAAAAAGATAGCCTCGGAGCTTTGTGCGCGGCTAAAAACCCCCGCGGCTCAAAATTTGTGATCAATGGGGAGCCGACGGAAAACAAACTGGCGCTTGGCTCAAAGGGCGCTCTCCGCTACGTTCTTACCGCGCGCGGCCGTCTTGCTCACTCCGCGTATCCCGAACTCGGCGAATCCGCGATTGAAAAATTACTCGACGTGCTCGCGGATGTTCGCAAACTTTTGCTGCCGCGAGACTCCCTGTTTGGCAAATCGACCTTAAATATCGGCACCATCTCCGGCGGACGCGCGCCGAACGTAATCGCCGATGAAGCACGCGCGGATTTGATGTTTCGTACCGTCGGTGATCCCGAACCAATCCGCGCAGCACTGCGAGCGGCTGTGGATGGCCGCGGCGAATTGGAAGAGATGCTTCATACGCCTGCGCTGCACCTTGAAGCGATGGATGGCTTTGAGAATACCGTCGTTGCGTACACGACAGACATTCCGAACTTTGCAGGCGCATGGGGCAAACCGTTCCTTATTGGCCCGGGCAGCATCCACGTGGCGCATACGGCAGAGGAGCGCATCCCAAAGAAACAACTCCAAGACGCGATTGGAATTTACACGCACATGGTTCAGCAGCTACTCGCGGGGACACGTTGAAGATGAGCCTGCGCATCGCCATTGTCGGCTACGGAAAGATGGGACGCTCCGTCGAACGTCTCGCGCCAGAGCACGGCTGCGAAGTAGTCCGCATTTTCCGCTCCGCGGAAAATGGCAACGGCGCCGCTATCATCGAGGAATCGCTGGCCGGGGCTGACGTCGCGATCGAATTCACCACGCCGCTCGCAGCGCCACAAAATATTCGTCGCTTGGTCGAACTTGGCATCCCGGTGGTAACGGGCACAACGGGATGGTTCGAGGACATATCGCAGATTCGCGAATTTACTGCGGCGAAGAACGGCAGCGTCATCTGGGGGCCGAATTTCTCCGTCGGGTTGCATCATTTTCGCGCCGTCGTTACCGAAGCGGCCCGCCGCTTCGCACGCGGGGAAGCGTACGGCGCGTGGGGTTGGGAAATTCACCACGCCGCGAAAAAGGATTCGCCTTCCGGCACGCTCCTCGCCCTCGCTGAAGATATTGCGCGGAGTGGATATTCGCGCTCCGTGAGCCTTAGCGCCAATCGCGCTGGATCAGTGCCGGGTACTCACGAAATTGGCTTCGATTCCACCGAAGACACCATCACGCTCCGCCACACGGCGCGCAGCCGCGATGGCTTCGTGCGAGGAGCTTTGCGCGCTGCGCGTTGGCTCGCGGGCAAAAAGGGATTTTTCGAGTTTCGAGAAATCGTGGACGAGCTCCCGTAGCTCGCCCCGAAAAAATTTCGGAAAGAGGAGGTCACGATGCAATTTACTGGATGCGGCACGGCGTTGGTTACGCCGTTTCAGCAAGATTTCTCCCTGGACGAGGCTGCGCTGCGAAAGCTTGTGCAGCGGCAGCTTAACGTGGGCGTGGATTTTCTCGTTCCGTGCGGAACCACCGGCGAAAATCCCACACTGACGCGGCGTGAACATCTTCGGGTGGTGGAAATTACGCTCGAAGAATCGGCCGGACAAATTCCGGTCCTCGCCGGCGCCGGAGGCTACAACACTCACGAAGTCGCGGAGCTGGCACGTGAACTCGAGTCTCTCGGAGCCAGTGGTTTGCTTTCCGTCACGCCCTACTACAACAAGCCCACGCAGGAAGGCCTCTACCAGCACTATTGCGAAATCGCGCGATCCACACGGCTCCCGATCGTGCTGTATAACGTGCCCGGGCGTTGCGGCACAAACCTCGAGCCCTCCACAGTCAAGCGGCTCGCGGCAATCGAAAATATCGTCGGCATCAAGGAAGCGTCAGGAAATATTTCTCAGATGTCGGCGCTCGCCAACGCCGTACCGAACGAATTCACAATACTTTCCGGGGACGATGCCATCACGCTGCCGCTCTTTGCACTCGGTGGCCGTGGTGTGATCTCTGTCGCAGCAAACGAGATTCCCGCGGAAATGGCGCAGCTTTGCCGTCACGGATTACGCGGCGAATTTGATCAGGCCCGTGCCATTCACCGCAAGTATCTGCCGCTGATGGAAATCAATTTCATCGAATCGAATCCGATTCCGGTCAAAGCCGCGCTCGCCCTGATGGACCTGCTCGAACCCGTTTGGCGCTTGCCGATGGTGCCGCCAAGAGTGGAGAATCGAATGCGCATCCACAGCGTTTTGGATTCGCTCGAACTTGTCGAGAGGTCTTCCGTTGCCGTCGCTAGCATCCCTCATTGAGGATTTATTCGACCATCCACCGGGGAGTGCGAAGTTTGTACTTGCAGACCCCGCATTGAGAGAAACCTATTCGGAAGAGGACCGGCGCGTTTTTCAAAAATTCAAGGACGCGCTGAACGCCGGTGAAGTGCGCGCTGCGGAACCGCATGCGTCTTCACCGTCCGGTTGGCGCGTAAACGCGTGGGTTAAAAAAGGAATTCTCCTGGGATTCCGCATGGGGTCTATCGTGGAAATGGGCCCGTACCCGACAGCGCAGCCATTTCTCGATAAATCCACATATCCGCTCAAAACTTTACATCCGAGCGACGGCGTGCGCCTCGTTCCCGGCGGCTCCAGCATTCGCGATGGTAGTTATGTTGCGCGCGGAGTTGTGTGCATGCCGCCGATGTTCATCAACGTTGGCGCGTATGTAGACGAAGGCACAATGGTCGATTCGCACGCGCTGATCGGCAGTTGCGCACAAGTCGGAAAGAAATGCCACATCTCCGCAGGCGCGCAAATTGGCGGCGTCATCGAACCTGTCGGCGCAATGCCCGTCATCATTGAAGATGAAGTGATGATCGGTGGGAATTCCGGCATCTACGAAGGAACCGTCGTTAAGAAGCGCGCGGTTCTCGGTACCGGGACGATCCTGAATGCTTCCACTCCTGTTTACGATCTGGTGCGTGGTACCGTGTACAGCGCCACCGACGAGGAGCCGCTGGTGATCCCGGAGCAGGCCATCGTCGTTCCTGGTGCACGCGAAGTGAAGCACGCGGCTGGCGCGAAGTGGGGACTATCGCTATACGCTGCGGTGATTGTGAAGTATCGCGATGCCAAGACCGATTCGCGTGTTAGGCTCGAAGAATTTTTGCGTTAAAGCGCTTGCTTCACAATCGCTCGTGCACCATCGGACTCTTTTTTGAGGGACAAGAATGGTCAGAACAGTTTTTGCCACTGCGCTGCTGGCAACGCTTCTTATTCTGGCTCCTTTCGCTAGCGCACAAAAAGGCAGCATCGAAAGAGTCAAGGTCCACAGCAAATTCCTTGAAGGAAATCTCGAAGGCGATTCACCAGACCGCGATGTCACTATCTATCTTCCTCCTGGCTACAAATCGACGATGAACAAGCGGTATCCCGTCGTCTACATGCTGCACGGATTCACGGATAACGATGAAAAATGGATGGGCCTGGTCAAACATTGGATCAATCTTCCTAACGTGATCGATAAGGCTTTGGCCAGCGGCGAATCACGCGAAATGATCGTTGTGATGCCAAACGCCTTCACGCGCTTCTTTGGCAGCATGTATTCCAATTCCGTCACGATTGGCGACTGGGAGGATTTCATCGCCCAGGAATTGGTGCAGTACATCGACGCGCACTATCGCACCATTTCGGACGCTGCAAGCCGCGGATTAGCAGGGCACTCGATGGGCGGATACGGCGCTATGCGTATCGGAATGAAGCACCCGGAGATTTTCTCAAGTATTTATCTGCTGAGCCCATGCTGCCTGGCTGCGACCGAAAGGCAAACAACGGCAGAGATGATGCAACAGGCCGCAGCAGTTAAGGATCCGTCTGAAGTTGAAAAAACTGGCTTCATGGCGAAAGCGATGCTCGCTTCCGGCGCAGCGTGGTCTCCGAATCCGAAAAATCCTCCTCTCTATCTCGATTTGCCTTTGAAGGACGGAGAATGGCAGCCCGCGGTCGCCGCAAAGTGGGCCGCGAATGCTCCGCTCGTTACTGTCGATCAGCACGTCACCGATTTGAGGCGCTTGAAAGGTTTTGCGTTTGATGCAGGCGACAAGGACCAGCCGATCGCGTCAAATATTAAAATTCTCGACGAAACGTTGAACGCCAACAGCGTCACGCACACTTTTGAGATCTACGAAGGCGATCATTTGAATCACATCGCGGACCGCATCGAAACAAAAGTTCTCCCATTTTTCTCAAAGACTCTGTCATTCGCCCATGAGCACAAGTGATGTTGATCACGACCGACCATTGTTTCTAAGGAGACGGCTGCGTGCCCGGTGAGGCATCTGTCGTGAACAAATCAAAATCCGTTTGCCTCGGCGACACTGCCATCTTGGTGTATGTCGCCGCACTTACGGTCGTTGTGCATTGGATCACCGGACATCAGTACGGATTCCATCGCGATGAATTGGCAACGCTCGAAGACGCACGGCATCTCGATTGGGGGTTCGTGGCCTATCCGCCGGTCACGCCATTTTTCGCGCGATTGTCGCTGATGCTTTTCGGAACATCGTTGGCCGGCTTCCGATTTTTCGCTGCTGTGGCTGAAGCAATCGCGGTAGTGCTGACCGGATTGATGGCACGCGAGATGGGCGGCCGTCGCGGAGCGCAGTTTGTCGCCGCTGCCGCCGCAATTCCGTTTTGCCTGGCTGGCGGCGCGTTGATGCAGTATGTCTCGTTTGACTATTTGTTTTGGGTGCTGACCGCTTATTTCGTGGTGAAGTTGCTGAATACGGAAGATCCCCGGTGGTGGATCGCGATCGGCGCTTGCATTGGACTCGGCCTCGAGACCAAGTACACGATGGGATTTTTTGCGATCGGAATCGTCGCAGCGGTCGTACTCACAGACGCGCGCCGCTATCTTAAAAGCAAATGGCTGTGGTACGGAGTAGCGCTCTCTATTCTGATTTTGTTGCCGAATCTTATTTGGCAGGCTAGGAACCATTTTATCTCACTGGATTTTCTTCAACATATTCACGCTCGCGATGTGCGCATTGGCCGCACAAAGAATTTTCTTCCTGAACAATTGCAGTTTACTCTGTTCGGATTCGTTCTATTTCTTGCGGGATTGTATTTCACTTTGTTTTCTCGTGACGGCAAACGCTTTCGCATGCTTGGGTGGATGTACCTGACTCCATTGGTAATTTTCGTGATTGCGAAAGGCCGCGCGTACTATCTGGCCGCGGCATATCCGATGCTCTATGCCGCAGGGAGCGTGTGGGTCGAACGAGCGCTTGTTTGCGTTGGAAGCACGCTACAAAAGTTAATTCGTGTTCTGGTTTGGGCGGCGCTTCTGACGGATGTTGTCATTATGGGGGCAATCACTCTTCCCATTGCGCCCGCGAACTCCACATGGGCAGCGCATGCCATGAAAATCAACGGAGATTTTTGCGAGGAACTCGGCTGGCCGGAACTTGTCCAGACCATTGCGGAAATTCGGGATTCGCTTTCCGCGGAAGAGCGCGCGCAGTTGGGAATCCTCACCGGAAATTACGGCGAAGCGGGCGCTGTGAATCTTTACGGAGCGCAGTTCGGACTTCCTAGAGCAATCAGCGGGGTAAATTCATTTTGGCAGCGTGGCTATGGCGATCCTCCGCCGCAAACACTAATCGTTGTGGGAGCAGATCTTGATGACCTTCAGGGGGAGTTCGCCTCGTGCAGGCTTGCGGCAGACATCTGGAACCGCTTCGGCGTGGAAAATGAAGAGACGCGCGACCATCCCAATATTTTTGTCTGCCACACGCTGCGCAAGCCATGGCCGGAGTTTTGGAAAACTTTCCGCTATTTTGGCTGAGCTCGCGAAGTCTCACGCTCGACGGACGTAGAAATAGGGATAACTGTCAACATTACACCAGCGTCGGATTCCACACTGAATGAAATGACCGACTGCCCCACAGGCAGCGATTTCGTAAGGTAGGCACCGCGATAGATGGGAAGACGTTTAGATACTTAGCGTTCTGAGGCACTCCTTGCCCTGGTCATTTTTGCAAATTCAAGAAGGCACTTGACAGAGCCCTGTTCTGACACTATATATACATGTCAGGTAAGGCAGCGACCCCAGCTCGCAAAGCTTCGGTCTAGAATGGGTGTGCTAATCTTTTATGCCTACGGCTCCGGATCCCGATCTCCGCTTGCGTGGCCGGCTCCTGCGCGGCCTGGGCCGGCTTCGCGAAATGCTTCCGGGTTCTTTTGTGGAACGTCAACGGGCTTGTGGGCGTGCCAACTGCCGCTGCGCCGATGGCAAGAACTTACATACCCAATACCAGATTTCAGTTCTGGTCGACGGCCAGCCCAAGACTTTCAATGTTCCCACCACTTTGGTGCAACAGGTACGCGACAACATCGAATTGCGCAAGCGTTTTGAAGCCGCAGCAGCCAGCATCTGCAACATCAATCTGCGCCGTTTCCTAAAACAAAAGGAAAAGCCCTAACCTTGCGTCGACACCAGTTCGAGACCTACCTCGATAAGGTGTTTGATTTCTCCGCAAGAGTGGAAGCTTTGCCGGATGGACGCCAGTTTCCGGATCGAAACGGAATGCCGGCAAGGTGTTCTTGGCAAACGCATTGGGGCTTTGAGCGAAGACACCATGGGGTACGCTCTCGCTCGCTATGATCGCGATGCCCTTTTAGCTGTGCCTTGGCCCGCCAATGCAAACGCAATGGCCTGTTCCGTTCCCGGTGGGCGAGAGGACGGATCGTCGCTGCCGTAGACGGGATAGAAATCTGCAGCTCCTTTGTGCGCTCCTGTGAAGATTGTATGGAGCGTAAGGTCCACCATTTGGTGGATGGAGAACTGCGCGAACAGATTCAGTACTATCACCGCATCTCCGTGGTCACCGTGGTCAGCTCGGCCTTTCCCATCCCTTTAGGAATTCGCTTTCAAAAGAACGGAGAGAGTGAAGTCGCCTGCAGCCTGGCTTTGCTCAAGGAACTACTCGAACAGTTGGGGCGCCGGTTCCTGGATCTGTTGGTTGCCGATGCTCTGTATTTACAGGCGCCGTTTATCGCTGCGCTGGAAGCTCTGGGTTTCGATTGGGTGATCAATCTCAAGGAGAACCAACCTGAGTTGCTGGCGGAAGCACGGAGGATTCTGCCTTGCGAAGAATCTGCCGACCCACAGGAGTTGCAGCTGTGGCATGCACCGGAGGTCTACTGGCCGGTGACCGACCGCACGGTCGGTATAGTCAAAACGGTCCGCCGGATCGAGAACCATCGCCAGCGGGTTCGTCGGGACGAACTGGGGCGGAAGCACTCGGAGAAAGAAACGGTCATGGAGACGAGCACGAATTTCTACGCCAGCAACCTGGAGCTGGGTTCCATTCCGCCCGTGTTCATCCATCAGTTAGGTCGTAGTCGTTGGATTATCGATAGCCAAGTGTTCCAAACCATGACCACCGAAGGGCACCTCAAAAAACCATCGGTGCATCAGGGCCGTGGTCAGGCGTTGATGGTGCTCACCTGGATTCGCGTATTGGCCTTTACTCTCACCCTGGTGTTCTTTCATCGCCAGGTGCACAGCCACTTCAGAAACTGTTCTTTTGGTCTTTGTGATCTGGCGCGTAGATTGGCTTATCAGTTTCTCGTTCCACGCCCGGATTCCAGTTGAACGTCCCGGCTTCCTCTACAATAAAGTAATCCTGCGCCCGATCTGGGTGCCGCCACTCCTTTTCTCTTCCCACCCTCTACCGGCCCTTTTGCAGCCTTCCTGACTCTTCCTTTCCTCGCGCAATTCTGAAACCGCCCGTCTCACAGCCCAATTTCATTGGAATCAGCCAATTAACTATTCCCCGCACCTACCTTTGCGAAATCGCTGGCCCCACAGGTGGGTGCGCGACATAGTTGTGGAGATCATGCGGCCCTGACGCGGTTCTCCCAGTATTGTTCGAACCGCCCACTGAGGCGGTTAGCGCGGAGGGCGAGGATGGCATTGGCACCGCGCAGAGTCCAGAACATACCGGACTGT